>ERZ779895.3569-NODE-3569-length-11923-cov-3.092686_pt1 | contig 11923 bp, 13 predicted proteins | sample MGYA00511093_ERZ779895 | MGnify/ENA primary metagenome ERZ779895 (study PRJEB29588, sample SAMEA2142970) | human gut metagenome | biome: human gut; feature: human-associated habitat; material: faeces | place: Denmark | collected 2008/2010 ... | reverse complement strand
AAATTTCCACTTGTTTTCGCAAATGTCATCCCACGTCAGAAAGCCAATGCCCCCAATCACGATCAGCAGCATGATCGTGATATTGATCACCGGACTATAAGCATAGACGGTAAGGGAAGGATACTGATTACTTTCTGTTCCGAGAATATCAAACCCAGCGTTGCAAAATGCTGATATGGAATGAAACACCGCCATCCAGACTCCGCGCCATCCATAGTCCCGGCAGAATACCGGCATCATAGCAAGTGCACCCAGCAGTTCGATTAGAAATGTCCCCCGCAGGATGAACCGTGTCAGTCGAACGATTCCACCGACCTTCGGTGCTGAGATCGCATCCTGTATTGTGCTGCGCTGCATCAGGGAGATTTTTCGCCCTGACAGCAGAGCGAACGATGCTGCTACGGTTACGACGCCAAGGCCTCCGATTTGAATCAGCACCAGAATAATCGTCTGCCCGAAGCCCGACCAGTAGCTCCCAGTATCTTGCACGGCAAGACCTGTCACGCAGACAGCAGATGTAGCAGTGAACAATGTTTCGTTGAATGGAGTTACGCGCCCATTTGTTGTGGAAATCGGCAGCATCAGCAGCAGTGCCCCCAGCAGAATGACTCCAGCAAAACCTATTATGATAATTTGGAAAGACGAAAGGCGGCGCCTTCGACAAAGTATTTCTTCCGGCATAAAGGCAGCTCCTTATTAACTGGTATGCGCTTATTATACACCTGAAGATTTTAAGAATGGGTAAATAATACATGCTACGTATTAAGATTGCGCAAAAAATCTATTGCGTTTGAATCCGCCATGGAACATTGCTGCTGAAAAGGAAATTGAAATCCTCTAAATTCAAAGAAAAGCCAAGACACCGATCGCTGACGGTCGGTGTCTTGGCTTTTCTCACTTGGAATTTTTCAGCCAGTCGAGATACGCTTCCATGGTGATGATCCCCGCGGCGCATTTGAGTTTCTCTTTCCGCGCCTCTGCTGCCCACTTCAAAAACTGTTCCTGCGTACATTTGCCTGCGGCAATGTGTGCAAAACGTTTCTTGTACTCACGGCGGTACGCCGAAAACACATCATCACTTTTCTTTCTCTCTGCCCACACCTTCGATGCCCCAACCATTCTGCATGGCTTACCGTTGGGTCCGAACGGACGGTCGCAGTAATCCGTTCCGGCGTGTCCAGTCAGTGCAAAATACCTGCCGCAGTTCTTACACTTGCGCATTTTTATATTCTGCCGGACACACTCACAAACATGAAAATTTATAAGCTCAAACATATCAGGGGCATTCAGCACCTCGGTAAAATATTTATCGTCTACAAGTTCACAGGTCGTAGTCAACGGCAAAAATTTATACGGCAGGTGTCTGCGGGTATTGACTTGGTAGTATGCCGTCAAGCGTTCGAGGTTCGACTCCGAGCTTGAATCCGCATCAAATACACCATCCGCTAACCGTAAAAGCTGCTCCTGCATGAGGGAAGTTTTCCTTCGTGCAGTTTTTATTTTAGTCAAGCTTATTCGCTGCCGGGCGTAATCGCTGAATTGTGTTTCGCGCAGTTTTTCTATTAAGGGTTTGTACTCAAGCTCAAGCGGTAAAAAATAAATGCTGAGTGACGTTAGGGATTCAAGGTAAAGCTCGGCAGCATAAGAACACTTGGTCAGAACCTCCGTGTTCTTTTCTGTAAACAGTCGACCGACCATCTGCTCAAAGCCGTCCATCATGTTGTTCGCAGATGATACGTTCATATACATAAACGAAATGAGACTGTTTGGAAATGCTGTGTTGTAGTCAGACAGACCCGCATCTGTGAATCTATAATGCTCTTGCCCGTCAAAAATATCTGCGGTTAGCTTCGACTTTTCCATATAGACACCTCCACATTTTGGACAGATTGTAAATAATTCGTTCAGCTGTCTTAAAAAGATGAAATTTTTTCTATTTTTGTCTTTGCAGACAGGAACAAAATCTTTAGAAACTATGTCTAAATATGAGCTCAGTGTAATGCATGGCAGGGCAAAAGTCAATAAAAATATGAGCTCTGCACTGAACCTTGAAAATTGAACACCCATTGCCAGAGATGATACTCACCGGGGAAGTGACGCAATGAAGCGACGCTGAGCGTACCAAGGATGATGCAAACGCTGTGTTGGTCAAGCAAGGCCGCAGGGCAGGAACGGGTATGGCGCCTGGCAAAACTAAAACGAAAGGGGTTGAGCAAGATAAAAATGAAGCCGCCAAACTGCTGCAACAGTTCAGCGGCACGCCGCGTTTCGGAAAACGCAGACTCCATCTGCGAGCAAGTCTAACAGAGAGACCTCCGAAACGCAAGATATATTTTCTGAATTTTTGTAGGAGGTTTAATGTGAGAAAGAAGAAACTACATCGCGAACCAGCGAAAAATTATTTTCCTCTGCCGAATGGTATCTATCAACTCGGGCTATCAGCTGGAGCAATTGCCGTCTATGGGTATATGCTCTACATAGAAAACCGAGAGACGTATCAGTGTCACGCAAGCTATGCCACCATCGGCAACGCAGTCGGGATGAGCCGCAACACCGTGCGCAAGTATGTGCAGGAGCTTGAACATCGTGGACTCATCTTCACAGAACGCACGACGATCGTCACGCAAGACGGTCGAATACAAAACGGAAGTCTGCTCTATACGATCCTGCCGATTCAATTAGTCATCGAGCAATTCTATCAGGAACAGTTTAGGGCCGTGGATTTGGCACGAGAGCAGCAGCGCATTGAAAAAATCATGGCGCAGAGTAACCCCGCCTATGTCCGCACGTGAGGCGCTGTGTGCGCTTTTACGGAGACGGGTGGAGCGTGGATACCCCGGCAGGAAAACGCGCGGCGTCCGGGGGCGTTTTCGCGGCATTTTCGCCCGGACATAGCCGTTCGAAAATTTTACAAGATAAAGCCCGCTATCGGTTCGACCGGCGGGCACCCACAAAGCCCCGCAACGCGGGTCTTTTTAAGCTATGCGGGATGCTATCGGTTTCGAGAATTTGCAGAATTTCCGCTATCTATATGCCCCCAAACGCCGCTGTACCAACGATTTTACCGCTATTTATGAGGAGAGGATATCAATATGGAAGAAAACAAGAAGAATTACGCCTTATGGCTTTACCCCGAAACCGTCCGTAGGATGGACAGTTCATTGGCACTTGCGAACTGCCAGAGCCGGAGCGAGTTTGTTGAGAAGGCTCTGCACTTTTACATGGGTTACCTTGTCACTGATGATACTACCGAGTATCTCAGCAAAGCTCTGCTCACCAGTCTGCGAGGTATGCTCGACATAAACGATGACCGCATGAGGTCGTTGCTGTTCAAACTGTGTGTTGAGACAAACATGATGATGCATGTCATCGCTGCGCACTTCAAAGATGACATAGGTGACCTTCGCGCTCTGCGCGGCTATGCCGCCGATGAGGTCAAGCGCACGTATGGGCGCATCAGCTTCGACAACGCAGTCAAAATCCAAAGCTCACCGGAGGACTGATGGCAAAGTTAATATTTATTTCTCCGTACCTCAAGGGCAATCGCAACTCCGCTCAACCCGCAAATCATGTGAGGTATATCTCTACACGCGACGGTGTGCAGACCTTGAATGATGGCGCAAAAAATCTTCCGCCAACAAAAAAGCAGGAGGAATACATTCAAAAACTCACGAAAAAGTTTTCAGAAGCGAAACTGCTTCCGGAATATGATGAGTATGTCTCTGAACCGTCGCGCTACACTGCTTCAGAATTCATAGAGCAGACAGAAGAAATATATTCTTTCGACCTCGATGAGCGCGAGAACTTTGTAGACTACATCGCAAACCGTCCTGGAGTGAAAAAGATTAGAGAGCATGGGCTTTGGAACGCAGGCGGGCAAGTGCCTGTGATGCAGACCGCAATGGACGAAGTATCTCACCACGAGGGCAATGTATGGCGACCGATCATTTCTCTTCCTCGTGAGGATGCAGAGCGCCTCGGCTATGACCATGTTGCGGCTTGGCAGAATTTAATTAAGTCGTCGCTCGTCGACATAGCCGAGGGCTATAAGATCAAGCCTGACCATCTCAGGTGGTATGCCGCTATGCACATGAAAGAAAAGCATATCCATGTTCACATGGTCATTTTCTCGACTGACCCAAAGAGGGGTATCTCACTAAGCAGGGCATCAAGCAGATCAAGTCCGCGCTCGTGCGGCAAGTATACAAAGATGATCTGTTGAACGTCTACCAGAAACAGACTGCACACCGAGACCGGCTACAAGAAAACGCTCTGGAGGTCATGGATTCCTTGATTCAGAAGATGCAGGATGGTGATTTGAAAAATCCGAAACTCGAACTGCTCATCACTGAGCTTGCCGAGCGTCTGCAAAATTACTCCGGCAAGAAAGTGTACGGCTATCTTCCTCCGGCCACAAAGCGTATAGTCGATGCGATCGTCGATGAGCTTGCGAGCGACAAGCGAGTAGCAGAGGCATACTCACTCTGGCAAGATATGCGCGACGAGGTATTCAGTTTTTACTCAAAGTCAACACCGGAGCGTGTGCCACTGTCTCAGCAGAAGGAGTTCAAGCCGGTGCGCAACATGGTCATCCGCGAAGTAGTGCAGATGATGGAGCAACAGGCTACACTTGAAAGCGCTCCACCAACACCGGAACGCCGTTCCCTGCCACCCGAATCCGTCTCTGCATGTATGGTTCGCATGCTGCACCACATGGGAAATATCTTTCGGGATAATGTCGGTGCTTCTGGTTATCGCGGCTTGCAGCTTGATAGAAAGCGCCGCAAGGAATTGCAGGAGTGGAAGATTGCGCTCGGCCATCGTGAGGGCGATCACGAAGATCCTGCGAACTATCCTACACAGTCATATTAGGAGGAACACATTTGAACAAGACAAAATATACGAACTACGACGACATGCCGCTGATGCTGTCCGTACCGGATGTGGCATCCGTCCTCGGCATATCCCGCGCAGGTGCGTATGAACTTGTGCGCAGTGATGGCTTCCCTTCGCTGCGTATCGGCTCCCGCATCGTCGTACCGAAAGAAAAGTTTATAGACTGGATAAACGCGAACACCAATGCTTAAAAACTGCGCCGCAATATACAAAGAAAAAGCTCCGAAAAGTTTCTATAGCTATTTCGGGGGAATTGTGGTATTTGTGTTTGCTGCAAAAGGGGATAAAAACATGGCAAAGAAAAGAGCAAACGGCGAGGGCAGCATCCGCAAGCACAGCGATGGCCGCTGGGAGGGGCGCTACACCGTCGGCTACGATGAAAACGGCAAGGTCAAAATGAAAAACTTCCTCGGCAAAACCCAGGCGGAGGTCAAGGAGAAGCTGAAAGAGAAAATTGAAGAAGCCAAAGTTCTGGACGTCTCAAAAAGCGAGTCCTACACGGTCGCAGAATGGGCTGCACTGTGGTTTGAGGTATATGCGAAGCCGAACATACGTGAGCGCACTGCGGATTACTACAACAGGTATATTACAAAACACATCGTCCCGTGTCTCGGCGACATAAAGCTTAACAAGCTGACCGGCAGACAGATACAGAAAATGTATAATGATCTGCTCGACCACGGCAGAGAGCGCGTATCGCAGAAAGAGAAAAATCCGGGGCTCTCAGGTACATATGTTCACGGCGTTCATGTGATGCTTCATAATTGTCTTAACCGCGCGGTCAAGGAACGGCTGTTAGTACGCAACCCTGCAGACGATGTGATCGTGCCGAAGATAGACAAGAAGGAAATGAAGATACTCCCACCGGAGCAAGTAAAAGCATACTTGAAAGCTGCCAGCGCGCGAGGTATCCTCCCTCTGTTCTATCTTGAGCTGACGAGCGGACTGCGCAAAGGTGAGATCGCCGCGCTGCTGTGGAGCGACCTCGACGTTGAAAATTGTACACTCTCGGTAACGAAGCAGCTCATGAGCTCCCGTGACGGTGAGCTGAAAATCACTCAGCCGAAAACGGCAACGTCCGTAAGACTAATTTCCCTGCCTCAAGAAACAGTCGAGCTTCTCAAGGAAGAACACGCGAAGCATCCGCTGAACATCTATATGTTCCCGTCTCCAAGGACCGGCGGGATGTACCATCCGGATTCGATAGTAAAGCTGCACGAGAAAATTTTGAATGACGCGGGCATCGAGCACCTACGTTTTCATGACTTGAGACATAGCTTCGCGACATACGCCCTGCAAAGCGGGGCAGATGTCAAGACGCTCTCATGTATGCTTGGGCACTACTCGGCGGGTTTCACACTTAACACTTACTGCCACGCTACAAGAGACATGCAAGCCGACGCAGCAAGAAAGATTGGCGGATTCATGTCCGCGCAAACAGGGATCGGGTAAAAAAGAACACTTACAAACTCAGAAAGCACCGGGTAAAAACTGTCCGGTGCTTTCCGCTCCTATCCGCATTTGGGTCATCGTTTGGGTCAGAGACATTTTCGAGGCTTCTACGTGCACGTGAAGTCAAATTACCCGCCGTCACTTTTTGAGCACTTTGGCGGCTGCACCACCTATGAATCAGCAATCATTTCATAGCCTTGGAGCATCAACGCCCTTGTCACTATTTCAGAGCAAAACCGCGCAAAACCCCAAGATAGAGCAAACAACCTGAACAAATCGTTCAGGTTGTCTTGGTGGGGGAAGGTGGATTCGAACCACCGAAGGCATTGCCAGCAGATTTACAGTCTGTCCCATTTGGCCACTCTGGAATTCCCCCATATTCAATTGCGTTGGAGCTGGTGGACGGATTCGAACCCCCGACCTGCTGATTACAAATGTTGGCCGGAGCATCAATGCATTGATTTCCGGTGTTTTTCTCAGCTTTCGTGTCGGGGGGCCGGCAGTATACGAGCCTGCTGCGTCCATCCAGTACATACACTCATGTTCCCGTTTGGGTCATCGTTTGGGTCAAACACTTTTGCTGCGCGGCTAGCGTGTAGCTACGCTCGACTTTACATAGTCGAGATACTGATCCATCGTGATTTTCCTGGAAAGCAGCCTACGGCACATCTCTTTGCAATCGTCAGAGACTTGAATTCCCTCCATGTGCAGCGACACCTCCGTCGCACGAATAGATTGTTCAATAAACTTCCTCATAAGTGTGCCCCCTTTTCATGCTGCTTTTGATGTGAGTATACCACGAACTACGGGCAAGGGCAAATCGCGCAGGAGGACTCAAGATTTACGTCGGTATAAACAAAGAATAAGCTTATGCGCTGGCCTGCCGGAAACAAAACTCGCTCTCGGTCACCCGCGTCATTAAATCATATTCGAGGCGCTTTTTAGCGTATCTTTGCTCGTCCAGTCCACATGAGCAAGATACCACGCAAACGCCTTATTACGCTCAACCTCATTTTCCAGTTTGCTCGGGCGCTGGTGAAGGGGTGATTTTTGCTGCCCTGTCACAGAACACCGTCACCCGCGTCTTGCCGCCTTTGGTGCAGGTATAGAGAACAAGGTCATAGCCGCTGTTCAGGACGGTATCAACCGCATCCGGGCTCAGCGTTTCGAGCTTCTCAATGCAATAGGTGCTGACGATGCCCTCCATGTCTGTGAAAATGACTGTGTCTCCTTTGGACAGCTCCTTCAGCTTGCCGAAGTGCGTGTCATAATTGTGCGCGGCAATAACAAGGTTGTCCGTTCGGGAGGAGCCGAACTGACGGCAGGGGGCTATCTGAAGGCGCGTATAGTCCCACTCCGCCATGACAGGCAGCTTCAGCCCAAGTGTCGGGATTTCCACATAGCCCACATACTCATAGCCGCCCAGCGTGACTACCGGCATTTCCGGATCAAGCGGCGTCGGGGATGGGGCCGCTGCAGTCGGCACATCCATCGTCTGCGCGGAGATGGCCGCCTCCACGCTCGCCAGCAGGCTCTCGGCTTCCTGACCGGCGCGCACGTCCTCGCAGTGGTTATATATGAGCAGGAGCAGTGCCGACTGGATCAGCACTGCTCCCACTGCTATGATGACAATGTCCGCTCTTTTAGGCATTATTCTGCTTCTTTTTCTTCACCAGCATTGCCCCGCCGAGAGCAACAAGGGCAAGTCCAGCACCGCCGAGTACCCAAATAGGCCAGTTGAGCTGACCGGTCTGAATCAGGCTGCGGGTGTTGGTGACGGTCACGATATTGCCGGAGACACTGTAGGACGGGACATAGCCCTTGGGAATATTGGTCTCGATCACCTGCCAGTTTCCGTAGGCATTCGGGTCTTTCCAGGTATATGTCCAGTTGTTGTGCGCGCTGAGGCGGACTCTGTCGTAAGCGATATCTCCGTTATACAGCGTTACGGTCACGGAGCTGGGACGAGCCTTCCCATTGTCGTTGCTCCAGACCTTGTGGACGGTGATGTCCAGCGGATAGGTCGGAGGAGTGGGCGGCGTGTCGTTTTTGGTGTTGGTGATGGTCGTCTCTGTGCCCTCCGTCTTGTAGCTGACAGTGTACCCGGCGGGAACAGCTGCTTCCTCGGCTGTCCATGTATAACCTTCCGCAAGTCGGTCAAATGTATATGCCCAGTTATTTTCGGCGTTCAGCACCTGAGATTTTTCCACCTTGCCGTCCTTGAGCAGATTGACGGTAATGCTGTCATTAGTGTGGTTCGCGCTGCCGTCAGACCAGACCTTTCGGACAGAAAGCTGGCTTTCATTGTAAGCTTCCACATGGAAAATCCAGTCCACCTCGCCTATGCGGTCGGCAAACTTGTTGTCCAAATCGATGGGGACACTCAGCTCAACCTTCAGCGTGGCGGTCTCGCCGCTGCGGAAGGTGCCGAGGAATTTATTGCTTCCCAGGCCGCCCAGCTCATTTGGGGCAGCGTCATAGATAAGCTCCGTGCCGTTCCAGACCTTCATAGACAGCTTGGAGAGAAACTCCGTCATTGCGGCGACGGTCTCCTTCTCGGCCACCTTTGGGCTGAGGGGATTCGCCGTCTCATCATGCGCCTCGGCTCTCATGTAGAGATTTACAAAGTCGCAGTCGGAGGCGGAGTTTGTGAAGGTGATGGTCTCTGTCACGGTATCGCCGGGCATGACGTTCTTGAAGCTGTTAAACAGGTCAGTCTCCGTGTACTCGCTGCCGGGCTGGAAATCGAAGCCGCTTGTAAAGCCCTTAAAGGTGATAGATGGCGAGGCGGCAAACGCCGTGGATGAGAGACTCATGACTATGAGAATCATCAGAACCAGTGAGAATACTGCTTTGCATGACTTTTTCATAATTGCCGCCCCTTATCAGTTCACGCTCAGCTTGCCGTCGCCATCGACCGCAACGTTCCAAGCCTCATTCACTGCGCTTGCCGGGGTGCTCTGGATAGCCTCCGCCAAAACTTCAACAGAAAGAGTATACTCCGGGGTCTCAGGGCATGTGACCGTACAGGTCAGAAGGTTCCCCTCCGTTGATGCGCCGGGGGCGACAGGCAGCAGATAGTAGAAAAATCCGTCTTTGCCCTGTGCCCAGCTGCCGGAAGAGCAGGTCAGGTCATAGCTGTACCCCTCCGGAACGGATGCAGCAATGTTCCCATCTACATCAATCCAGTTCGCGACAACAGCGGCCCGGATGTAGGCGCTGATGGTGCCGGTGTTTTTGACCTGCACAATGCTGCCGTCCGTATCGCGGTCCTGCATCACTTCGCAGGAAACATTGGCGTACTCAAAGGAGTTTTCCACCGGCTCGGTTTTTGTCGCCAGGAATGCGACAGTAGAGCCGACCGCCGTGCTGATAAGCAGGATGACGGCAATAAGCAGGACTGCCGTCCTGTTCATGCGGATCCCATGTCTGGCGCTTTTTTCATTATGTGCATCCTGATACATAACTGCCGCCTCCTTTCTCAGCTTTTAAAGGTGATCTTGCTGTAATATGCGCCGCTCAGCCACCCGCCATTACTGATGGCGTTTGTGAAGTCGGCCGTGCCGATCTGTGCGGGCTGCAGAGTAACGCTCTGAACACCGCATGCCGTGTGCCGCCAACTCCAGGCGGTCACTTCCGTGACGGTATAAGTGCCGGTTTTCAGCCCCTTGATGGTCACGGAGTCGCTGCCGCTGATTGCGACGCGCTTATTGTATCCGTCCGGGCCGACGACATCAAAGATGAAGCTCTGTCCCTCGTCAATGTCCTGCCCCTGTCTGGTGATGGTCAGGTCGGCAGCATCGATGGCGAACTTGGCATAATACGTTGCGTCTTCGTAGCCCATGACGGGAGCTTCCGCTGTGCCGTAATTTTTGGTCTTGCCGGGGACCAGCTTGTTATCGCTGACCCAGCTTGTCTCAACAGGCTTGGTGCAGTCTTCGTCACTGTACCAGCCGACGAATACGAAGCCCTCAGCCGCGGTGGGTGTGGAGCCTGCCGCCGTATCGCCAACACCGGCAAGGTGCAGCTCAGCGTCGCCGCCGCTCCGGTTTTCATCGCCAGCACCGGTCTCCGTGCCGCTGACGGGCAGCAGCAGAGTCTCACTTACAGTATCCAGCGTGCCGGGATTTTCAGGCCCGACGATCTGATACTTGATCTCTACCTCTGTTTCAGCCGGTTCGGTCTGCTCCTCGTACAGCGGGCAGCCTACCTTGTGCGGCTCGCCCTCGGCAGGCTTAGGGTCACAGGTGCAGGTCTTTTCCCCCTCTGTGGGCGCTTCCGGTGCGGTATACAACGGGCAATCTTCCGTGTGCGTGCCGTCCGTCATGCCGCAGGTGCAGGTCTTTTCTTCCACTGCTGGTGCTTCCGGTGCGGTGTACTGCGCGCAGGCTTCTGTATGAACGCCGGTCTCTGTGCCGCAGGCGCAGGCCCGCTCCTCCGACGTGGGCGCCGCAGATTCTTCTTCAGCAAGCGTATGGCCGTCAAGCGCAGCGGCCTGATCTTCGGAGACAGCCAGCGTGCCGGGAAGCGTCATGCTGACGATCAGTGTGACGCTGATGATCAGTGCTAATGCTTTTTTGTTCTTCATGACACTGCCTCCTTACAAATTCGGCCAGCCCTGGGCGGTCATGACGGTATCGCCATTGTTGGCGGTCTGCACGGCCTGCGCGAAAACATCCACCGTCGCCGTCGCGTCCTGATATTCATCGCCCATGTCGGCAGCAAAGCTCACAGCGGTGAAAATGGGAGCCGTGACCTCGCCGGGTTTCAGGATTTTGTTATAGTAATAGTAACCGTCTTTTTCAGTCCAGTCGACGGTATTGCACTTGAGCTCCACCAGCCCGGTATCCGGCGTTCCATCACCCTGAAGCCTGATGTTTTTTTCCACCTTCACACGCACCCATGCGTCAGACGCACCGGTGTTCCTGATCTCCGCGATTTTAGTGACGGTGGTGTTGGGCATAACTCCGGTCAGGTCTTTAAATGGCGTTGTTTTTGCCTCGTCAGCCCATTCCTGCAATGTTATCTCCACGCCGCCGGTGGTAATGACATTGTGCGCTTTGTCCTCAGAGGTAAAGAACGCAAGGGTCCCGCCGGCAAGCATAGCGACGCAGATCGCCAGCACCGACAGAATCAAAAGTTTTCGCTTCATTGTCCTTGCTCCTCTCAAGCTGTATTGGGAATATCCTCCCTCGGATCGAAAAACGAAGCCGTATGGCTTTATCAGACCATATGAGAACATCTGGGACAGGCCGGGTGCTCTCATATGGTCTGCGCCCAAAGGGCGCAGACCATGCGGGAAATAACGCAGCCGTTTCAAAGCCGCGCCAAAGTGAATTACTTAAATGCAGCCCAAGCCGCAGCAGCGTCTGCAAAGCCCTCGGCCTGAATGGCGTCGGCCTCGACCAGAACGTTCAGGGTCATGGTACCGTCCGTTGCAGTGATGGCGCCGGCATCGATGGCCTTCTGGATATCAGCCTTGGTCGCATTCTTGTCAATGCCGATGTAGTTCCAGACGTTCCACTCGGTCATAGCGCCGGCCTTCAGGGGCTTAATGCGGGTGAAGGTGTAAACG
>ERZ779895.3567-NODE-3567-length-11924-cov-6.424467_pt1 | contig 11924 bp, 12 predicted proteins | sample MGYA00511093_ERZ779895 | MGnify/ENA primary metagenome ERZ779895 (study PRJEB29588, sample SAMEA2142970) | human gut metagenome | biome: human gut; feature: human-associated habitat; material: faeces | place: Denmark | collected 2008/2010 ... | reverse complement strand
TCCCTACGTCTGTCAATTAATTATAAGAACGCTATTCACCTATAAACTAAAATTTGTTGCTATATGGCTATAAAACAAAACGGCAGGAGTGGGGCTTTACTGCGTCTCAGGATCCGCAACTTTCCGAATACCTTCCAAGCCTTTCCAAGCCATCGATAAGGCGGGATCGGGGGCAGGCTATATTCATTCTCAAAAAGCCGGCTCCGTTCCCTTTATAGGCGCTGCCCGACGACAGATAAAGACCGGTCTTGTTTCTCAGATCCTCAGCCAACGCATCTCCTTTAAGAGGCATAGCCGTGCAGTCAAGCCACAAAAGATAGGTAGCCTGTGACTTTACAAGCCTTATGTTTTTGAAGGAGCCAATAATTTCTTCTGCATATTTTTTATTATCATAAATATAACCGCGCAGAGCGTCAAACCATTCTGCGCCCTCATCATATGCGGCGACAACCGCATCGACGGCGAATACATTCGGCTCTGCCACCTCGTCGGTATTCAGTGAGCGCCATACCTTATGGCGCAGCACCGGATCGGGTACTATAACCGCCGCAGTCTGCAATCCGGCAATATTGAATGATTTTGTCGGAGCTGCGCATGTAATACTGTTGAGCCTTGCGGTATCAGACACCGAGGCAAACGGAATGTACTCACACCCGGGGTCGGTAAGATCGCAATGAATTTCATCAGATATCACCGTGACACTGTACTTTTTGCACATGTCAGCTACGCGCCTGAGCGTCTCGGCATCCCATATCTTACCTATCGGATTATGCGGATTGCAGAGTATCATAAGTGATGTCTGCGGATCGGACAGGCACTTTTCAAGCGCCTTAAAATCTATGCTGTAGCTGCCGTCGCTATAGTCAAGAGGACACTCGAGCACAACCCTGCCGTTGTTAAGCACCGAATTGAAGAAAATATTATACACCGGCGTCATCAGTACAACCTTTTCCGCAGGTGTCGTCAGCTTTCTGACAATGCTTGATATTGCAGGTATCACTCCCGTGCAGAAAATCAGCCAATCCTTGTCAATCGAAAATCCGTGTCTTGTTTTCCACCAGCCTATATATGCATCATACCATTTATCGGGCAGAACCGAATAGCCGAAAATACCGTGCTCAGCCCGTGCTTTTATCGCATTTGTTACTGCAGGCGCGGTTTCGAAATCCATATCAGCAACCCACATGGGAAGCTCGTTTTCCTTTACATCCCATTTAAGGGAGCCGGTATTTCTTCTGTCTGTTTCCTTATCAAAATCAAACATATCTTTTCTCCGTTTTAAAATGTTCTGTGTGTGGAATAATCGGGTTTGTCAGCCCTTTCGTCTATCTGACTGCAAACGATTTTCGTTTTGCTTTGATCGACCTTGTCCTTCTCGATTATCAGTTTGCCTATTCTGCCGGCGGTTATGGTGCCGCTTTTCGGATTGAATACGCTGTCAACATTTCCCTCAATCGTCACATCGCAATCGGAATACTCGAAAGCAAGCGTTGTATTGAGCAGTCTGCAGTTTTTCATAACGAGATTATCAATGTAACACATTCCCTGCAGACTCTCTACCGTACAGTCCACAAGCGTAAGATTTTTGGCGTTCCAGCCGAGGTACTCGCCTGAAATAAAAGAATTGTAAACGGTAACGTTTTCGCTGTTCCAGAACGCGTCCTTTGAAAGCAGGCGCGAATTTCTTATTTCAACGTTTCTTGCCCCGTCAAAAGAATAGTCGCCGTACAAAGTAAGCCCTTCGACCGAAATATCGGTGCTGTTCATTGCAAAATACTCGCCCTTGGCAGTGACATTTTGCAGCTTCACGTTGTTACAGCTCCAAAGTGTCTCGGCAGCGTTGGGCATTGAAACGCCCGAAAGCTCAAGGAACCTGCAGCGCCTGAAATTTTTCGGTGCCTCAATAGCCGAATCGGATATTTTGATATTATTGCTGTACCATACTCCGGCACGCGCCATGGTGAACCACGAGGAATTGCTTACCGTTACGTTATCGCAGTACCAAAGCGGATATTTCCATTTGAACATACAGCCGTCCAATACTATATTCCGGCTCTCCTTAAGCGGTGATTCGCCGTCGTCAAATATTGTATCTGTAATTTTAAGGCTGTTCGAGGCAAACAGAGCTCGCTCGCCTGTCATTATTCTTTGCTTTATTTCATCCATAAATAAAAATCTCCTGTACAATAGAGTAATGCCGCACACTACCCAATTCATATTTTAACATCATTATTGGTGTTTTGTCTATAGTTGCGATGATGCTTAGGAAAAAATTCAAATAAAAATCATAAATTTTGTAATCAAGACACAGTGGAATTTGCTCAGAAGGTATTGCCCGTCCTTTCAGACAAGGACAATCTTAATGTTTGTCTTGGTATAATATCCATGAGTGATATTAGCCTTGGAGAACTACAAGAAAAATTGTGCTTTGATGAAGATGTTTTAAGAAAAGCTCTTGATGAATTAATTGCTGTAGAAATTGTTGTTGAAAAGAAATCCAAACACAAATCTTTAGGCTTTACCTATGATATCAACAGTATGTACCATACATGTATTTGCATTCTTTTAGCAACAATTGAAATGCAACGCTTTTCGCTGGGAGGCATTTCCTGTTGTATGGGATACGGAGATTATCCAATTGGCTTGTAATTTTTGCCCCGCTTCTGCGGGGCATTTTCGTCAATAAAATATCTTATCATCTTTTGAAGAAAATAATTTTGTGTACGAAAATTTCTCTCCCTCATTTGCAAACGATAGTCATATAGCATATCAAACCGAGGAGCATCAAAAATTGCTTTCAGAGATTGTGCTGACCTGATATCGAAAAGTAAGTAATCTCAAACGGACGGTCAGCACAATCCTTTTTTAGGGAATGAAAGTGATTTCGAAATATTCTCTCGAAACTATAATCATAGAGCATTTCAAAATTATAATCATCAAGCATATCGAAAAGTACATCATCAATCATAGAAGAGCCATGTGTCAATTCATCCCACCATCGCTTGCAACAAACAATGTTAAACCTAAACATATAAGAAAAACACCTGTAGCTATCTGAACCTTATACAATAAAGCGTAATATCCAGTCTGTAAATTTATTGCTATCATTAATGCTAATACAATCGTTTTAAAAATCTTCATTTCAATTCTCCCTTGTGTACGAAATTCATTGAAAAGAAGAAGTGGCAGCACAGAGCGATTAACTCTGTACTGCCACAAACAAAGGCTTATTTAACATCTTTTAAGAAAACAACAAACCCGAACGTTTCACCAATCGGTAAAAGGTTCGGGTTTGAATGCTTTGGTGCGAGTGACGGGACTTGAACCCGTACGTCGTACAACACACGCCCCTCAAACGTGCCTGTCTGCCAATTCCAGCACACTCGCAGTTGTAAGCGCTCATAACTTTTGAGCGCTCGATCATTATATCATTACACTGCATGAATGTCAACACTTATTTCGACATTTTTAATATTTTTTTATTTCAAGTCTTTGAGAGCACACCGGTGCTTTCTTACCGCTTCATAATATTAAGAACAACCAGATAAACACCAAGCAGCAGCAGCGACGGATTCGACGTATTTTTCACTGCAACCGCCGCACCTGCAACAACCGAGCCCACAGCCGTAAACAACGATATAAACGAAAAAACAAATTCCGGCGAACGCAGCTTTAATGATCTCAGCAGTATCAGCATCAGCGTTCCGCCATCAAGTCCCTTAACAGGCAGCATATTTACCGCCCCGACTATAAGCTGCACAGCCGCAAATGCATAAGCGGTCACGCTGTCTGTCACTCTGCCGATAAGCAGCATCAAAATCGCTGCGGCAAAATTAGCGGCTGGTCCGGATACTGCAATAAACGCGCTGTCAGCGGCAGTCTTATATGCATTTCCCGTTATAAGTATGCCTGCCGGACAGCATTTGACCGATCCCGGTGCACAGCCGGAAATTTTCATAGCTGCCATATGCCCCAACTCATGAAGTGTTGCAGCGAAAAGCGAGGCAGTCATAAGACCTGTTCTGTCCATTATCAGAAGAAATGCGATCATAACCGCAAACGGTACTGAAATTTCAAAGGAAATTTTAAACAGTCTGAATTTCATACGGCAGTCGTCTGATCCCCCAATATCCATCTCGGGTCAATCCTGCATCCGCCTACTCTTATTTCAAAATGCAGATGCGCGCCCGTAGACCGCCCTGTGCTGCCCACAAGAGCCACCGTCTCTCCCCTCTTTACATATTCCCCTTCACTGGCTACAAGTTCACTGCAATGCCCATAAAGCGTTTCTACGTTGTCGTTATGCTTTACTATTATATAATAACCGTATGAGTCGCTATAGCCTGCCGCGGTCACCCTGCCGTCATATGCACACATTATGGGCGTCCCGGTGTTCGCACCTATATCTATACCGCCATGCATACGGTACTGACCGGTTACCGGATTTGTCCTGAACCCGTAATCCGACGTCAGTTTGCCTGATACCGGCCACAGGAAAGTATTTACCGTATTCCCGACTGCCGCCACGGTTTTTGCTGTTTGCGGATTATTTATGTACCCGGTAACCGTCCCTTCAATAGGATCGGACTGGATGTCGTCGGAACTGTCGCCGCTATTACCGCCGCCGGCATTTTCCGGCTCGTTTTCCTCCAAATCGCTGGCTAAAGGCTCGCTGCTGTCTGAGCTGACATCTTTCTCATTCGGCTTGAGAACATCGCTTACAAGCGTGATATCATCAAATTTTTTGTGATATAAAGCGGACAATTCATCATACATTTTACCGCCGAAAATTCTGATTCCGGCCGCAAATCCGAGTATTATCAGCACGGTAACGATCTGTAGGATCAGTATTGCAAACCGCGTATCGGTTGTTTCCCTCTTATCTTTGGGCATATTATCCTGCATATAATCATCCTTTCATTCGGGCTGATTATATATATGCAAAAAAGCTCGGACAAAGCACCAAATATTAAAAAAATACCGCCGACAGGTATATCTTTACCATGTCGGCGGCAGCTATATTTTAGTTATATGAGATACTTCCGTTTGTCACGAAAACGCCTTTTATGTATTTGTCGGTCGGCACACTGTCATAGTCTACACCCTGAAGTTCCAACAGCTGAGACAGAGTGCAGAAGCGGTATCCCTTTTCATAAAGAGCAGGCAAAACTTCTGCCAAAGCGTCAAGCGTAACGCCGCTTGTATTGGTTGAGTGACAGCCAATTATCGAACCGCTTTTGAGGTCTCCTGCAGTCAGAGCATTGACAATGCTCTCTTTGGTAGATACGCCTCCCGGATAGTCGCTGAGGGCGATAGTTGACGCTATAGCCGGCATTTTTATTGATGACAGATAGTTCCACATATATTGATTTTCTGAATACCCACCGCCTCTGAAGAATTTACAGTCGTAGCCGAGATTTTCTTTGTACCACGCGTTTACATTTTTAATTTCTTTTTCGGTCTCACTTCTATTTTTTATTTCGGAGAGGGTCGAATGATTGTCGGAATGGTTTGCAAGCTCATGTCCCTTGAGCATAGCATATTCCGGAAGCGCCGCGCCGTAACCTTTTAGGCCGCGGCCTGTAAAGAAAAATGTTGCAGCGCCGTAGTACTTATCAAATGAATCGATTATCTTGGTCGTGACATTGTCGCCGACCTCAGAAAATACCGGTCCGTCATCAAATGTGAATGCAATCAGTTTATAATCCTCCGGATGCAAAAACCACTGATTGTCATTATAATATTTCAGCTTTACATCGTCTATATCATATATTGCTTTGCTGCCCGAATTGCCGGACACGCTGTTTTTGACATCGACCTGAGACATGTCGCTTACCGCAAGCTTATATTGGAACAGCTCCGAAAGTGTCACAAACCTATACCCTTCCGAATAAAGCTGCTTACATATCCTATCGAGAACACTCGCTGTCGTTGCAGACGTGCCGTGCATAAGGACAATCTTGCCGTCATAGGCGTAGTTTACAACTGCGTTGTATATATGTTCCTCTGTCGTTGTATCAGACCAGTCAGAAACAGCTGTATTGGCGTTTGTGCCGCCGTTTACATCCTGATTTCCGGCTATAAGCGGCATATTGACCGTTGAGCACGCCTCAAAAATTATGTCGTTTGTAGTAAGGTTGCTCGCCCTTACAAACTTCATGTCATAATTCAAAGCGTCCTTGATTTTATCGTTAAGCGGCTTTATCTGCTCGTTTATATAGTCATCTGCTGAATATCCCGGACGGTTCTCAAGGTATCCGCTTGAAATATTGGAGTGGGTATATGTGTGATTTCCAAGCTCAAACCCGTTGTCAAGCGCATACTGCAGCTGATCGGTCCCGTATTTGTTGACACTGATGCCGGTTATGAACATTGTGCCGGCTCCGCAGTACTTTTTCAGTGTGTTTATAATCTTAACCTGCGGATTTGAAGGATTGGAAGCATCAGACGCGGTCGGTCCGTCGTCAAAGGTCAGAGCAATCAGCTTATAATCCTGCGGATGCTTTTTCCAGTCGCTGCTCGGTGTTTCGTCAAAATCGACCGGTATCTGCGCGTCATAATCAATATTCATAACACGATACCTTGCCGTGATCTCATACCACGACACTTCCCCTAACGTATAATAGGAATATGTACCGCCCGTGCGTACATACATGACCGATGAGAACCTGTGGTAATAAGCGTTTTTGCCGCTTTCGGACGAAAGTCCGGTAAGAATCAGCTGATATGCCGTCTGGTCGTTGGTCTCGGAATAAACGATGTCGGTTGTTCCCTTTTTGTAGCACGCGGCGTGGCGTACATATGACGAAATATTGCCGTCGAGCTTATACCAGTCCGGATTATTGCCGACCGCATGTGACGGTGCTGCGACAAATCCGATCTCGTCGGCGTTTGCCTTTATATCATTTGAAATTATACCTCTGAATCTCAGTCCTGCCGAAACATAATCGGTATTATCATCAGCCTTGGTTTCGGTCCTTATCGAATAGGCGGTATCAATGCTCTGCTCGTCTGCAACAGCGGAATCAACCGTCTCGATCTCTATTATCTGAAGGTTGTCAAAATATACTGTGGCATTGTTCGCGCCAAAAAGGAAGTGTATATCCTTGCTCCAGAAATTGCTCTGATAAGATGATATATCAGCCAAAAGAGCCGGATCGGATGTGTCGATCACAATACCGTAGCGCGCCCACTTCTTCGACATTTTAAAGTTCTGATATGTAGTCCTGGTGCCGTCTATATAAAGTTCGACCCCAAGATCGCTCGTCTGCCAACCGGTGAAGAAATATCTGCAATATACGGTATTTGAACCGTTCAGTCCGATTATCGTATTTATCCCGGTATCGTCCGACTCCGATCTTGCATCATAATATATATAGTATTTTCTGTTTTCCTTAATTTTAAAATCTTCAAAGCCCAGACGCGCTATATTTCCTGCAACCAATTTCAACACGCTGCCGTGCTCACCGTCCGTAACTACAGAAGTTTCCGTACATCCCGAAGCTGTAATATAAGCATCGGCAGCCGTGTCATCCATGGTATGCAGACGGCTTTCGCCATATTCATACGATGTCACTGTCTGCACGGTAAGATTATCTATTGCAAGATATGTATCGTAGCTGCCGTTCCAGCCGGGATGCATACCGATAGCAAGCGGCTCGGTCTGATTGGCTTTTACAGTAAAGGTATAATAAGCCGTCTGCCATTCGGTATCCTCGGTCAGAACGGTTGATGTATCGCCGAACGAGCAGGTTGCAGGATTTGAGTCTATCAGCGTTGCTCTTTTTGCAAGGTCATAGTCCGAAATAGATGCTGCAAGAGGATCGGGCAGGAGCCAGATGCTCATTGTTCTGCCGACGCCGCCCGAACCGGCAAGGTATTTGTAATCATACTTCAAACGATAGGTCTTGCCTGCCTCACAGTAGAACAGATCGTTTCTGGCATTATTTTTAAGGGTCTCGTCACTGCTGCGCTGAGTTACCGGATTTTCACCGACCGTACCGTTTTTACCTATATAAAACGTACCGCCATTGTTGGCTTTATTATATAAATAAAGGTAACCTCTGTCTTTATCATAATTTATTGTTGTAAGACCTCTGTGCGACGGTATACCGTATGGCTCAAGACCGTCGAATGTAAGAGAAACGCTTGTTGTTTTGGTCTCAACTGTGCCTTCCAGTGCATTGGACGTACCTGCACATGCAAGCATAGATAAAATGCATGCAAAACACAGAACGATACTCAAAGCTTTGCTTAATTTACGCACTATTTACACCCCTCAAACTGTTTTTAAGTAAGTATAGCACAAATTAAGCATATATGTCAATAAATTTGGTGATTTTACAATAATTTTTGTTGATTTTATCAAATTATTTCGTTTTTGATAAATCGTACGATATCCTTTTATCTCCTTCACCGCCGACAAGGGTCAGCTTTTTTCCGTTCACTTTAAAATCATATGTAAAATCTCTTATATTTTCATTTTCAAAATCGATGCTCAAAACATCGCCATTTATTGAATAAGTAAAAGCGTAGCTGTTTTCGGGAAGCTCAAGCAACCCGTTTCCATCGCCGTCAAAGCTGTAATATGTCACTCCGTCAAGGTCCCACCTGCCGCTCAGAGAATCTTTGTTAAAGCACAGCTTAAAAAAGAGCAGTGCCGCGACGGTAATTATTAATGCACCCGACAACAGTATTGTACAGAATTTGAACCGTTTTAAACGTTTGCTCTTTGCTTTAGCCGGAATACTATGGCGACTGCTGCTGTCCTTCGGCTGAGATCGGCTGTTTCGTCTTACAACATTTCTATGCTTCCCGCTATGGTTGTTCATTTCATCAACTCCGTTTGTATATCGTTTTCCTAAGAATAATACACAATAATGTTGTTATCTTTCAAAAAAAGATATCGTTATTACCTGCAAAACGGGCGGCAGCGGACAATATCCGTCACCGCCCGTTCTTATACTTCCTGTATAAAGGCAGATTATTACTCAGCTTTCTTTCTTCTTATGATAAGAACAGCCATTGTCACCAGCCCTGCGGCTGAAACGAGCAGCAGAACTATCCACACTACAGGATTGCTTGCATCTCCGGTTGCAGGTACATCCGGAGTTTTGCCGGAATCGTCGCCAGGATCGGTAGGTGTCGGCGGAGTAGGCGGAGTGGGCTTTTGTGCGTTGTAGCTGTTTGTGAACTCAACAAGAGCCTCGCCCGGCTGATCGTCGGTCAGAACGGTCTCTCCTACCGGCTCATATTCGTCGCCAACCTTGCGGTATACTCTGAAGCCGGAGAGTATGTTGTCGCCGAACTCGGGAACTACTCTGTAGACAGTCTCGTCATAAGTCCAGCCCTTGGTGCTTCCCTTGACTTCGGTAAAGTCAAAACCGTCGCTGATGTAGTTTATTTTGCTTTCCCTGATAGTGAATACAAACGAACCGGTATAGGTCTTCTCACCTTCGGTCTCAAGAGTATCATTTACCATTGTGCAGTCAAGAACATCCGGAATTTCGGATATTGCAAACTTGAAGGTTTCCTTAGTGGGATCCATTTCGCCGGTCTTTTTGACAATGACCTTGAGCGGCAGCTCGATCCTCATATCTTTGTCCTCAAGTCTCGGCACCATGATATGTCCGCAAGCATCGCACTTTACGTCGTTCTCATAATCAGGCTCATCACGGTCGGGAGTATGAGCGGCGGTCGCGTCATAGGCGTCGTGGTACTGGGGTCATTATAGCACAATTTTTAACACTTACAAGCATTTTAAGCATAATTTTTACAGAAATTTTGGAAGAAAGATCAAAAAGCAGAGGCTGCCGTACCGACCGACTGCCTCTGCCTTTAAATGTTGATATCTATACCTCTTATATCAGCTATTGATGTAACGTCCCGTAAGTATTGCCCCAACAAGTGAGGCTATAAAAGTGACCGGTGCGAGCCTTACGAAAAGCCATTCAAACACATGGAACGCCGTCCCTAAAACAGCCGTTTGCGGATTGTTGTAGTTCCAGCCAAGATACGGGCTGTTTAAAAACAGCAATAAAATTAAAATCATCACCGAAACAACGCAAACAGATATAAACAGCCAATGCAGTATTTTTCCTCTTACCGTCTTTTCCCTCGCAAGCTGCAGATTTATCACCTCAAGCCTTTCGGAAATTGCTTTGAGGTTGTCTGCCTCAGGCACTGTCACAGTTTCACCGAGCAGGGTGCTGACAGGCGCTCCGAGCGCTTCCGAAATTGTGATAAGCATATCCGAGTCCGGAACAGACAGTCCCTGTTCCCATTTCGAAACGGTCTGGCGAACCACATTCAGTTTTACTGCAAGTTCCTGCTGAGACAATCCTTTTGATTTTCTTAAAGCTTTTATGTTTTCGTTCAACACAACGGATGACCCCTTTCAAAGTTGTTACCGTCATTGTATCAGAGAACAGCCGTTGCCGCAAGCAACGCATGTTAACATTTGCGTTTTATCCGTCCTGTTTTTCAAAAGTTGCCCCCTTCGTCATACGGAAGGTGATCAGCACCATGGTTATCATCAGAGCAAAGAAGAAAATGAGATACACCGGCATGACCGAAAAGCCTATTTTGTTTCCGATAAGTCCGAAAAGCGGCGGTATAAATGTTGAACCGACATACGCGCTTGCCATCTGTATGCCGATAATGGCACCTGAATTTTCCGCCCCGAAATTATAAGGCGTCAAATGGATTATGCACGGATATATCGGCGCGCAGCCGAAGCCTATTACAAGGAAGGCTATAAACGCCGCTATATATGAAGAAACCGGTATAAACAGCATCAGTATTCCAAGGCTCAAAACGCATGTGCCTAAAATTATCATTTTTCTGTCGCCCAGCCTGTCGGTTATAAAGCCGCTCAAAAATCTGCCGGCAGTGATGCCGATGTAAAACAAAGCAGCAAACGAAGCGGCGCGTTCCGCCGGTATACCCTTTGCCTCGGCAAAATATGTGCTTGCCCAATGCATTGCCGTCGCCTCGGCGGCGCAGTATGCAAAAAAGCCCGTCAAAAGAAACGGGACGCCTTTTATCTTCAGCGCACCTATAAGTCCGACACTTTTTCCGCTTTCACTGTTTTCCTCTTTATTGACATTCCACACAGGCAGCGTTACTGTCAGAAGCAGCGCTATTGCAAGTTGAATAAAACCAACTGTGCGGTAGCCGCTGTTCCATGTGCCGCTTTTAAGTGCATGACCCATTATGAAAGGACTGATGATAGTGCCCACTCCCCAAAAGGAATGGAGCCAGCTCATATGTTTGGCTTTGTAATGGAGTGCTATGTAGTTATTGAGTGCCGCATCTATGGCGCCTGCTCCGAGACCGTAAGGTCCTGCGAATGCAAGCAGCATCCAAAAGCTGTTTGAAAACGAAAAGCCAAAAAGAGCGATAACGGTCAAAAAAACACTTGCGACGGTCACATACCTCGTGCCGAATTTTCTGGTCAGTTTATCTGATAAAAGGCTTGATATTATTGTACAGCCCGATATAACCATAGATACTATTCCCATAAATGATACCGGAACGCCGAGTTCCGTGTGCATGGCAGGCCAGCCGGAGCCTAAAAGCGAGTCCGGCAGTCCAAGGCTTATAAACGCAAGATATATGAGTGCAAGCAAAAGTAAGTACATAAGGTCACCTTCATTTAGGCTGGCGTGAAAATGCCGGACAAGTAAAAATCCCCATTCTTACGAATGAGGATTTTTTGGTCGAGGTGACAAGACTTGAACTTGCGGCCTCTGCGTCCCGAACGCAGCGCTCTACCAAACTGAGCCACACCTCGTTTTGAGCACCACGTTATTATATATGTTTTAAATGTTTTTGTCAAGACCTTTTATTGATTTTTAAAAACTTTTTGTCTGCGTTGTAAAGTGATATGACCCATTTTCTTTAAAAAAAGAAGAAAATGAATG
>ERZ779895.3562-NODE-3562-length-11944-cov-7.314408_pt1 | contig 11944 bp, 10 predicted proteins | sample MGYA00511093_ERZ779895 | MGnify/ENA primary metagenome ERZ779895 (study PRJEB29588, sample SAMEA2142970) | human gut metagenome | biome: human gut; feature: human-associated habitat; material: faeces | place: Denmark | collected 2008/2010 ... | reverse complement strand
CTAAGGCGAAGTGCTCCGCGTCGCGGACAGACCACAGCGCGGGCAGCAGAATCACGGCATCCGCGCCGTTTTGCAGCGCCATTTTTGCGCGGATGGCGGGGGAAACAATCGCCGCGTCGCCGCGCTGCACGAAGCAGCCGGACATGACGGCGACGACCGCATCCGCGTGGGCGGCTTCCCGCGCCTGACGCAATTGGTGCGCGTGCCCCGAATGGAAGGGGTTGTACTCGGCAATCACGCCGACAATGCGCATGGAAAAACTCCTTTTAATGAGCAATGAGGAATGAGGAATGAGCAATGAAAAGGTGCGTTCCTATTATAACAAAAAGAACAGAAACGTCAAGCGAACGCGCGAAATGACGTGGAATGATGCAATTTTGCCGCCGTTTTTGCCTTTACAGAACCGCCGAAAGATGGTATAATAGATTGGGTTCATCCCAAACAAGACCATGAAAAGGAAGTAATTCATATGAAGCAGTTCATCGTGGAAACCTCCGCTCGTCACGTTCATGTCACCCAGCAGGATCTGGAAACCCTGTTCGGCAAGGGCTATGAGCTGACCGTCAAGAAGATGCTGTCCCAGCCCGGTCAGTATGCCAGCGCGGAGCGCGTGGACGTTGTCGGCCCGAAGAAGACCCTGACCGGCGTGAGCATCCTCGGCCCGGTTCGCAGCGCGACGCAGGTGGAGCTGTCCCTGACGGATGCGCGTTCCATCGGTGTGACCGCGCCTGTGCGTGAATCCGGCGACATCGCGGGTTCGGGCGCCTGCAAGCTGGTTGGCCCGGCGGGCGAAGTGGAACTGACCGAGGGCGTGATCGCCGCCAAGCGCCACATCCACATGACCCCCGCGGACGCTGAGGAATACGGCGTGAAGGACAAGGACGTTGTGTCCGTGAAGGTGGATACCGACGGCCGCTCCCTGATTTTCGGCGACGTGGTTGTCCGCGTGAGCGACAAGTACGCGCTGGCGATGCATATTGACACCGACGAGTCCAACGCGGCTGGCTGCGGCCGTGCGCAGATGGGCGAAATCGTTAAGTAATGCCAAATTTCATGCAGGGTTTTCCTCTGCTGGAACGTTATAATGTTCACAGAAGCGTCACAAAAGACGCGCTAAGGAGGAGAACCCTGCATGAAAAAACGGCTGATTTCCCTGATTTTAGCGGCGATTGTGCTGCTGTCCTGCGCTTTTGCGGAGGAATCACAGAGCGAAGAGTACCTGCTGCCCTACATTGACCTGTACGCCGTCCCGCTGGGCGATAATGCCATTTTCGAGATTCCGAACGAATGGGGCTACCAGACGTCGGATGCTGCGGACGTGCCGCCGATGACCTCGCTCCTGACCGACCAGAACCAAATGGTGATGGCGATGAAGCTGCCCGCCGACTGGGAGGCCACCGACGCGAGCGACGCGCTGGGCATCCAGTCGTTTATGGTCGAGGGAACGGCGCTGATGCTGGGGCTGACCACGCCGCAGAGCACCCGCCTGCAGGAAATGACCATCAACGACATGCCCGCCGTGCTGGTGGAGATGAACGGGCAGGGATTCGATATCCTCTGGGTGGGGGATTCGGGCGACCTGTACTTCTTCCTCTTCCCGAACGACGACGACGCGCTGGTGCAGCAGATGATTTCTGTCGCGCAGTCGCTGTGCGTGTTCCACCGGAAGGGGGAGCAGGTCAATCCCTCGTCGGATTTTGCGTACACGGCGGACGGCGGCGAGGTCACCATCACGGACTACATCGGCACAAGCGAACATGTGCTGATTCCGGACGCCATCGACGGCTTGCCCGTGACGGCGCTGGGGCATCGGGCGTTCTACGAGAAGACGGTGACGACGGTTGTCGTGCCGGACAGCGTGACGGAAATCGGCGCGGCGTGTTTTTCCGGCGACAACTATCTGGTCAGCTTGAAATTACCCGACGGCTTGAAGAGACTGCCGCCCGCTTCGCTGGAAAGCTGTATGCGGCTGTACGATTTTGACCTGCCGCAGAGCTTGGAGAAGATTTACAGCAGCGTCTTTGAGTTTAACTACTACCTGACGCACTTGACGCTGCCGAGCAGTTTGACCGAAATCGAGCAGCTGAACTTCATCGGGCTGTACGGCTTGCAGTCGCTGACCCTCGCGGAGGACAACGCAGCGTTCAAGCTCGACGAGGCGAACGGTCTGCTGATGACGGCGGACGGCACGAGATTGCTGCACTGCTTCTCCGACATTTCGCCGGCGGAAGAAATCATCCTCCCGGAGGGCGTCAAAATCGTTGACCCGTTCGCGTTCCATTATGATTACGACGTCAAGCGCATCGTTCTGCCCGAAGGCGTCGAAACGATCGGCGCGATGGCATTCGCGATGTGTCCGAACCTGACGGAAATCGTCATTCCGGCAAGCGTGACGGACATCGGCGTGATGGACGGGCTGGACGGACGCACCGGCATCATTTCCTACAAGCGCAACGTCATTGTGACGCCGGAGGGCTGCCCGGCATGGAACTGGGCGGTTGAAACGGGCGCGACGGTAAAATCCCCCGAAGAAAATTAACGAAACATCTGGTTGATAGAAATAGAAGGAGTGTAACCATCCATGAAGGTTCTGATTGTCAACGCGGGTTCTTCCTCCCTGAAGTACCAGCTGGTGGACATGGACAACGAGCAAATGATCGTCAAGGGGCAGGTGGAGCGCATCGCGATTGAAGGCTCCCACCTGAACCAGAAGACCCCTGACATGTCGAAGGTCATCGACCTCTACGAGCCGATTCCGGACCACGTCGTGGCGACGAAGCTGATGCTGCGCGCGCTGCTTGATCCGGAAAAGGGCGTGCTCAAGTCCGTGGATGAAATCGGCGCGGTGGGTCACCGCGTGCTGCACGGCGGCGAGGAGTTCACCGCCAGCTGCATCATCACCGACGAAGTGAAGGCTGCCATCCGCAAGTTCATCCCGCTGGGCCCGCTGCACAATCCGGCGAACCTGATGGGCATCGAGGCGTGCGAGGAAGTTATGCCGCACACGCCGCAGGTGGCCGTGTTCGACACCGCGTTCCATCAGACCATGCCCCCGAAGGCGTTCATGTATGGCGTGCCGTACCGCTATTATAAGGAAATGGGCGTCCGCCGCTACGGCTTCCACGGCACGTCCCACCGCTATGTGAGCAAGCGCGTGTGCGAGTTCCTCGGCGTGAGCCCCATCGGCAAGAAGATTATCATCTGCCATCTGGGCAACGGTTCTTCCATGTCCGCGGTGGTGGACGGCAAGTGCGTTGATACGTCGATGGGTCTGACCCCTCTGGAAGGCGTTGTCATGGGCACGCGTTCCGGCTCCTGCGACCCGGCGGTTGTGCAGTTTATTGCCAACAATGACCACATGACCGTCAATGAAGTGCTGACGATGATGAACAAGCAGTCCGGCCTGATGGGCATCTCCGGCCTGTCCTCCGACATGCGCGACATCGACAAGGCGGCGGATGAGGGCAACGACCGCGCGGCGCTGGCGCGTGACATGCTGCACTACGGCATCAAGAAGTACATCGGCTCCTACGCGGCGGCGCTGGGCGGCGTGGACATTATCGTGTTCACGGCGGGCATCGGCGAAAACGGCCCGGAACTGCGCGAATCCGTCATGAAGGACATGGAGTGGATGGGCGCGAAGCTGGACGTGGAGAAGAACAAGGTGCGCGGCAAGGAAGCCGTCATCTCCACCGACGACTCCAAGGTGACGATCTGCGTCATCCCCACGAACGAGGAAATCATGATTGCGCGCGACACCAAGGAACTGGTCGAGGGCGCGAAGAAGTAAGTTTCAGTCAGACGAGGGCTTTTTTCGCGGGGGCGCGCAACTTTTTTCGGGGAAAAGACGCTTTTTTCCGCGAAAAGGTGTTGACAAAACCCGCGAAAAAACCTATAATATGAAATGGTCTAATTTGAGGTGGTGAGCATTTGAAGCTGGATGTACTTCATGCCCTGCGTGATCCGGGAACGGCTTACGCATTCGCTGTGGAGCAGACCATTGCCCCGCAGGATGTGAGCGGCGAAGAGGTCGCGTTTGACCCCGTGCAGCTCTCCGGGCATCTGACTGCCAATGAAGATGGCAGTGTTGTGGTAGAAGGAAGTCTGACGACAACCGCTCATGCCCATTGTGCCAAATGCCTGTCTCCTGCGTCCTGCCCCGTTACGGGGAATTTCCGGGAAACGTTCCTGCATGGGGGCGACCCGGAGGATGATGAGATTTTCGCGTATGAAGGCGCACAGCTTGATTTTGCGAAACTCACCCTGACGCATGTGCTGCTCAATCTGCCGATGCGCTTCCTGTGCAAGGAAGATTGCAAGGGATTTGAGGAGTACGAGGAGGTCAACCAACACAAGCATTGCCGGGACGATGCGAATGTACAGCGTCCTTTTGCGGCATTGCAGCAGTTGCTGGCTGAAAAGTCCGACAACAAAGAATAATTCGGTCAGCAATTTGGCTGCCAATAACGAGGAGGTGTAACCATGGCTCTTCCGAAGGGAAAAATCTCTAAGGCTCGCAAGCACAGCCGTCGTGCGAACTGGAAGCTCACCGTGCCCGGCATCGTTGAGTGCCCCCAGTGCCATCAGATGAAGCTGGCTCACCGCGTGTGCAAGCACTGCGGTTTCTACAAGGGCGTGCAGGTCGTTGCGGTCAACGAGGAAAAGAACGCCTAATTGGTATCCGGGGGCAAATGAGGGAAGGAAGGCAGCAGCAGGGTCATCCTGTTCTGCCTGATTTCCTACATTCCCCGCAATTCCATATGCTCGCAACGTGATGAGGAGTACCCTGATTTTGCTGGCTCAGAGAGGGTGGTTCACCGGCTGAGAGGCCGCTCGCACAGCCGTCAGGGGAAGGTCGCTTCACAGAGCGTTCGGTGAGGATGATGCAGGATTTTTTTCCGCATGGAAAGTAGCCGAATGCGGTTCGCACCCGTGACCGTGCGCTTGAGGCAGTGTTTGCGCTGCGAAGCAAGGTGGTACCACGGAAACAGCTCCGTCCTTCGGGATGGGGCTGTTTTTGCGTTTTGGCAATCATTTCACGCGGAAAGGACACCTGTATGAACTACTTCCAGCAGATCGCGGAGCGCTTGCTCCAGCCGGGCACATTCCTGCTCGTGCTGGGCGCAATCCTCGTCTATACGTCCGGCATTGTTGCCCGAAAGCTGTTTTCGGGCAGCGAAAAGGCCGATATCATCACGAAAATCGTCGGCTGCGTCATCGCACTCGTCGGCGCAATCCTGATATTCTCTTAAATAGGAGGACATTCACATGGAAATGGAGAAAACATTCAATCCCCAAGCCGTGGAAAGCGAAATTTACCGCGACTGGGAATCCTCCGGCGCGTTTGAGGCGCACCGCGTGGAAGGCAAGAAGCCCTTCACCATTGTCATGCCGCCGCCCAACATCACCGGTCAGCTGCACATGGGCCACGCGCTGGACTGCACCCTGCAGGATCTCGCTGTCCGCTATCACCGCATGAAGGGCGATCCGACGCTCTGGCTGCCCGGCACGGATCACGCCGCCATCGCGACGGAAGTGAAAATCGTCGATGCGATGCGCAAAGAGGGGCTGACCAAGGAGTCCCTCGGCCGAAAGGGCTTCCTTGACCGCGCGTGGAAGTGGAAGGAAGAGTACGGCGGGCGCATCGTCACCCAGCAGCGCCGCATGGGCATCAGCTGCGACTGGAGCCGCGAGCGCTTCACGATGGACGAGGGCTGCTCCAAGGCAGTGCGCGAGGTGTTCGTCCGCCTGTACGAAAAGGGGCTGATTTACCGCGGCAACCGACTGGTCAACTGGTGCCCGTGCTGCGAGAGCGCGATTTCGGACGCGGAAGTGGAATATCAGGAGAAGGAAGGCAACTTCTGGCATCTGCTGTACCCTGTGAAGGAGACGGGCGAGATGCTGGAACTGGCAACCACCCGCCCCGAAACCATGCTCGGCGACACCGCCGTGGCGATTAACGCCGCCGACCCGCGCTATGCCCACCTGCACGGCTGCCATGTGCTGCTGCCGCTGGCGAATCGCGAAATCCCGATTATCTGCGACGAACACGCCGACATGGAAAAGGGCACAGGCGTGGTGAAAATCACCCCCGCGCATGACCCGAACGATAACGAAGTCGGTCAGCGCCATGACCTGCCCGTCGTGCGCGTGTTCACTTATGACGGCCACATGACCGGCGCGGAGGACGCCGCGAAGGACGCCGACGGTCAGGCAATTGACTGCGGCAAGTACGCCGGCATGACGACGCTGGAAGCGCGCAAGGCGATTGTCGCGGACTTGCAGGAATTGGGGCTGCTGAAGAGCATCGAGCCGCTGACCCACGAGGTCGGCACCTGCTACCGCTGCCATACGGTGATTGAGCCGATGGTCTCCCGGCAGTGGTTCGTGAAGATGAAGCCGCTGGCGGAACCGGCGATTGCCTGCGTCAAGAGCGGCGAAACGAAGTTCGTGCCGGAGCGCTTCACGAAGCAGTATATGAACTGGATGGAAAATATCCGCGACTGGTGCATCAGCCGTCAGCTGTGGTGGGGACACCGCATTCCGGTGTGGTACTGCGACGACTGCGGCGCGATGACCGTCAGCCGCGAAGACCCGACTTGCTGCTGCAAGTGCGGTTCTGCGCACATTAAGCAGGATGAGGACGTGCTGGACACTTGGTTCTCGTCTGCCCTGTGGCCGTTCTCCACGCTCGGCTGGCCGGACAACACCGAGGATTTGAAGTACTTCTATCCCACGAACCTGCTCGTGACGGGCTATGATATTATTACCTTCTGGGTTAGCCGCATGATTACGATGGGCTTGGAGGAAATGCAGGTTCCGCCCTTCCAGACGGTGCTGATTCACGGTCTGGTGCGCGACGAACTGGGGCGCAAGATGTCCAAGTCGCTGGGCAACGGCGTTGATCCGCTGGAAGTCATCGACCAGTACGGCGCGGACGCGCTGCGTTTCTCTTTGGTGATGGGCGTGAGCGCGGGCAACGACACCCGCTACATCCCGGCGCGCGTGGAATCCGCCCGCAATTTCGCCAACAAGATTTGGAACGCCAGCCGCTTCGTGCTGATGAACGTGACGGAGAAAGCGCCGCTGGACACCGCGCATCTGACCGCGGCGGATCAGTGGATTCTGTCCCGCTTCCAGGACGCGACGCGCGCGATTTCTTCCAATATGGAAGAAGGCGAGTTCGGTCTGGCGGCGGATCGCATCTACGACTTTGCGTGGAGCGAGTTCTGCGACTGGTACATCGAGCTTGCGAAGAGCCGCTTAAATGGCGACGACCCGGTGGCGAAGAAAGCCGTGCAGGGCGTGCTGCTCTATGTGCTGGAAGGGCTGCTGAAGCTGCTGCACCCGTTCATGCCGTTCCTGACCGAGCAGGTGTACAAGTTCCTGCCGGGCAGCGAGGGCTTCCTGATGCTCAAATCGTGGCCGGAAGTGAAGCCGGAGCTGGACTTCCCGGACGAGGAAGCGAAGATGGAGGGCGTGATGGAGGTCATCCGCACCATCCGCAACCTGCGCGCGGAGATGAACGTCGCCGCGGGCAAGCGCACGCACCTGATGCTGCTTCCCACGGATGGCTGGGCGGGGACGCTTGCGCACGCCGGGCAGTATTTCCAACGTCTGGCAGGCGCAAGCGAAACGGCAATCATTGAAAGCAGCGCCGCCGTGACGGAAAAGACCGTTTCTGCCGTGACGAAGGCGTGCACGCTGTACATCCCGCTGGGCGATTTGGTGGACTTCGAGAAGGAAATCGCGCGCCTGAGCAAGGAACTCGACAACCTGCACAAGGAAATCGCCCGTGCTGAGGGCAAGCTGAACAATCCGGGCTTTGTGAGCAAGGCGCCCGCCGCGCTGGTGGAGCAGGAGAAGGGCAAGCTGGCGCTGAATCAGCAGAAGGCGGAGCAGGTCGAAAAGCGCATTGCGGAACTCAAAGAATCAATGTAATTTGGTAGGATTTTTCTGGGGGACTGCGTTGATGGCAGTCTCCCTTTTCTTTGGGATTACGCAGAGGATTTCGCGTCTGCGGACGCGACCAGAGAGCATGAAAACAAACGAAGTTTGCGGTCGCCCTCTGGACTGCTTCGGGTGCACACTCCTGGTAGTTGATTTTTATCGGAAGTTTTTATTTTGCTTGCCCTTTTACCGCCTGATTATGCAGAGGCGACGGGAGCAGCGAAAAAAATCAAGATAGAAAAAGCAAACCCACCATGCCCAAAAGCAGGGAAAATCAACAGAGGGGAAACCCTTTTTGCACGCATCCGATTGCAACCGCGCCGCCAGTATGCTATAATAATCAAGCACCAAAAGGTGCAAAAGAAGGTGTTTTCAATGCTGAACAGTGAGGAAATCATCGCCGCTATCCACGGCAGCTACGCCACAGGCAGCAAAAACGGCTTCCAGAATGTGCTAACGCTGCTGGATAAAATGCACGTCGCCCTGCGCACGCCGATTGTCCACGTCGCCGGGACGAACGGCAAGGGTAGTACCTGCGCGATGCTCGAAAGCGTCCTGCGCCGCGCGGGGTATCACACCGGGCTGTATACGTCGCCGTTTTTGCAGGCGTATCAGGAGCGGATTCGTCTGGACGGTCTGCCGCTGGATGACGCGCGGATGGTGAAATACGGCACTCCGCTTGTGCAGGCGGCGGAGGAGATGTGGGCGGAGGGCGCGTTTGTGACCCCGTTCGAGATGGGGACGGCGCTCGCGCTCGCTGCGTTTGACGGCGAAAATTGCGATATCGCGATTGTCGAGGTCGGCATGGGCGGGCGCAAAGACCCGACGAACATCGTCCACCCGATTCTCTGCGCGATTACCGCCATCGGGCTTGACCACATGGCGTATCTGGGCAACACGCTCGAAGCGATTGCGGGCGAAAAGGCAGGGATTATCAAGGACAATACGCCTGTCGTCTGCCATCCGGCGAAGGAGGGTGTGCGCCGCGTGTTCGCCGAGGCGGCGGAGAAGCATCACGCGCCCCTGCGCCAGCTCAGCGACGATACGATTCTCTATGCCGCGTGCGACGCGCATGGGGCGACGGTCAGCTACCGCCTGTCGCAGGAGTGGCAGGACGTGCGGCTGAATCTGCCCGGCGCGCACCAAATCGAGAACGCCATGAGCGTGCTGGCGATGGTCGAGGAACTGCGCCGTCAGGGGTGGACGATTCCCGATCAGGCGGTGTACGAGGGGCTTGCGTCAACCGTGTGGCCCGCGCGGCTGGAGTGGTGCGGGCGCATCCTGATTGACGGCGCGCATAACCCGCAGGGCGTTCGGGCGCTGCGGAACTTCGTCGAGGAGCAGCTGCCGAATCAGCGGCGCGTGCTGCTGACGGGCGTGCTGGCGGATAAGCTGCAGGAGGACATGCTGCGCGATTTCTGCGCAATTGCGGACGACATTGTGACGGTCACGCCGGATAATCCGCGCGCACTGGATGCGCAGACGTACGCCGATGCCCTCTGTCAGCGCGGCGCGCACGCACAGGCGGCAAAATCGCTGGAAGAAGGACTGACGGAAGCAAAGCGGCTTGCCGGGGATGACGCGGTGATTGTCGCGGCGGGGTCGCTGTATTTTGCGGGCAGCCTGCGGACGGCGCTGGGGCTGGCTTGGCGGTAAAATAAGGAGAACGACATGGAATTTATCCACGAACCGGTGTTATTGCAGGAAGTCCTCGAATGGATGGACGTGAAGCCCGACGGCGTGTACTGCGACGGGACGCTCGGCGGCGGCGGACACAGCGGCGCGATGCTGCGTCTCTCCGGCGGCACGGCGACGCTCTACGGCATCGACCGCGATATGACCGCGATTGAGGCGGCGACCGCGCGCTTGCGGGAGTTCCCCGGCTTCCACGCCTTGCACGGCAATTTCCACGATGGCAAGGCGCTTCTCATGGCGGCGGGAAGCTCGACGGCGTGCTGCTTGACCTCGGCGTGTCGTCCCCCCAGCTTGACCGCGGCGAACGCGGGTTCTCTTATCATGAGGACGCGCCGCTGGATATGCGCATGGACGTCAGCCAGGGAATCACGGCGGCGGATTTGCTCAATTCCGCCAGCGAGCAGGAGCTGTGCCGCATCATCCGCGATTACGGCGAGGAGAAGTGGGCGGCGCGCATTGCGCAGATGATTTGCGAGCACCGCGCGAAGAAGCCGATGGAGACGACGTTCGACCTTGTGCACGCGGTGGACGCGGCGATTCCCAAGGCGGTTCGCCGCAAGGACGACGGCCACCCCGCGCGCCGCACGTTCCAAGCCATCCGCATTGCCGTCAACGATGAGCTTGACCCGCTGGACAAGGCAATCTGCGACTTCGTGGACTGCCTGAAGCCCGGCGGACGGATGCTCGTCATTACCTTCCATTCGCTGGAGGATCGACTCGTCAAGCGCTGCTTCCAGCGGCTGCAAAACCCGTGCACCTGCCCGCCGAAAGCGCCGATTTGCACCTGCGGCAAAAAGCCGGTCGTGAAGATTTTGGCGCACGGCGCGGTCGCCCCGACGGAGGAGGAAGTTGCCCGCAACCCGCGCGCGCGTTCCGCCAAGCTCCGCGTGGCGCAGAAGCTGGAGGTGCTGTGATGCCGACGCTCTATGTGGTGGGCACGCCCATCGGCAATTTGCAGGACATGACCCCGCGCGCCATTGATACCCTGCGCCGCGTCGCGCTGATTGCCGCCGAGGATACCCGCGTGACGAAGAAGCTCCTGACCGTTTTTGACATTGACACGCCGCTGACCGCTTGCCATCAGCACAACGAGGACACGAAGGGCGCGTATCTGGCGGACAAGATGCTGGCGGACAATATCGACATCGCCCTGACGACTGACGCGGGCACGCCCTGTATTTCCGACCCCGGCTACGCGCTGGTGAAGGCGTGCGTTGACCGCGGCATTGAGGTGCTGGCGATTCCGGGCTGCTGCGCGTCCATTTCCGCCTTGTCCGTCAGCGGATTCGACACGCGCGAGTTCGCGTTCTACGGCTTCCTGCCGCGCGAAAAGAAGGATTTGCGCGAGAAGCTCCTTCAAATGGCGCGCCAAGTGCCGATTGCGGCGGTGCATGAGTCGCCGTTCCGCGTCGTTGAGCTGGTCGAAGTGGTTTGCGATACGCTGCCGGGCTGCCGCATCAGCGCATCCTGTGACCTGACGAAGCTGCATGAAAAGACGATTCGCGGCGACGCGGCGGACGTGCTGCGCCAATTGCGGGAGAATCCGAAGGCGGAAAAGGGTGAATATTGCCTGATTCTGGATTTCCATGACGTGCGCCTGCCAGAGGAAAAATCCCCCGCGGCGGATGTAAGCCTTGAAGCGCGCCTGATTGACGAAATGGTGCGGAACGGTCTGACGCTGCGGGACGCGCAGAGCGAACTCGTGCTGGAAGGCGAAAAGAAGAACGCGGTCAAGGCGGCGGCGCTGCGGCTGAAAAAGCTCTTTGAGGAGGACGACGCATGAAGACGGTGAACGCGCAGACCATCACGGAGACGATTGCGCATTTGTGCATCGACGCGAACCGCAATCTGCCCAAGGACGTGGCGGCGGCGCTCCATCAGGCGGAGGAGACCGAGCCTTTCGCGCCCGCGAAGGACTTGCTTTCTCTGCTGACGAAAAACGAGCAGATTGCCCGCACGACGCAGATGCCCATCTGCCAGGATACCGGCATGGCGGTCGTCTTTGCCGACGTCGGGCAGGACGTGCATATTGCGGGGGATTTCGCCGAGGCGGTCAACGAGGGCGTTCGCCGCGGCTATGTGGAGGGGCTGCTGCGCAAGAGCGTCGTCGGCGACCCGCTCCGGCGCGTCAACACGGGCGATAACACCCCCGCTGTCCTCCATACGCGCCTTGTGCCGGGCGATACGCTGACGCTGACCGTCGCGCCCAAGGGCTTCGGGAGCGAAAACATGAGCCAATTGCGGATGCTCACGCCCGCCAGCGGGATTGACGGCGTGAAGCGCTTCGTGCTGGACACCG
>ERZ779895.3559-NODE-3559-length-11949-cov-27.307718_pt1 | contig 11949 bp, 8 predicted proteins | sample MGYA00511093_ERZ779895 | MGnify/ENA primary metagenome ERZ779895 (study PRJEB29588, sample SAMEA2142970) | human gut metagenome | biome: human gut; feature: human-associated habitat; material: faeces | place: Denmark | collected 2008/2010 ... | reverse complement strand
ATATCCGCAGAACGCTTATACGCCAGATGTTCCCTGGCATATTTCTGACCGCTATCAGCAATTCTTTCGTAGAAATCCTTATCCTCATAAAGCCTTCTCATATAGTCTGCTGCCTCATCAACATGTGCATCAGCCCATACATTTCCCTTCTTGAACGGCTCATAGTCCTTATCAAGCTCTATCATGTCGTATCCGACCATGCATGCTGTATCACTGTTCATAAACTCTGTATTGCCTGACCAGTCAGTTGCAATAACAGGTGTACCAACATACATTGACTCAGCCATAACAAGTCCGAAGCCTTCTGAACGGTGGAGCGAAACATACACATCAACATCAGCAAGAAGTGTATTAACCTCACATCTTCCCATATGACCGCACATATAATAAATGTTATTGCAGTCCTCTATTACAGAACCAATAATCTTTTCATCTTCTGCAGATAATTCTGCCTCACTTATCTTAATAACAAGTCCGACATCCTTGTATTTTTCTTTCATCTGTTCATCTTTGCAGAATGCTTCTTTAAATGCTTTAATAGCGGCAAGCGGATTCTTTCTTTCCATAACGCTTCCACTGTTATACATTACAAGGAATAAGAACTTATCTTCCGGCAGATTAAAATGCTTTCTATCAAACTTCACAATATCTGTCTCAGGTGCAACACAGTGTGGGACTGTTATCACAGGCTTGTCTGTATATTTCTTCAAAGTATTCGTAACAAAATCAGACGGTGTCCAGACTTCATCAACAAGCTTGAATGCCGGAAGCCACTCTTCTGGAAATGTCTCCAGCTCCCATGCCCAGTATCCTATGTTATATCTGTAATCCCATACTTCTTTTCCAAGGCTTAAATATGCTACCATGAATTCACTTGCATTAACATGAATAATATTCACATCAAAAGGAAGCTCCTCTGTGAGTCTGTCATCATACGTATCATTGCTTCTTGAACCTCCTGGTGGAACAAAGAAATCCCTTATAACATGAGGTTCTTTATTCTCATCAAGCAGCCTGCACATAATTCTTGCGCTTTGTCCAAGTCCATTATCTCCCTTAATATTACCTATTATATTGGCACCACATTTGTATCTTCCTGCCTCATATTTTTCAATAGAATCAGCCGACAGCTTGTCTGTGGCATTATTAATTATCCCTGCTTTCATCTTACTTAAAAGCTTCATAGGAATAATCTTTGTCAGCACCGGTCTCAATGCTTCTCCCGTATTAAGAAAAAATTTTGATAAACCCATATAAACCTCAACATTCTATCTGTTATTCATCTGGCTGTTAATAAAGTCTCTCACCATACCACCAAGTCTTTCCGGTGTATACTTGTCCAACGCATGTCTGTATGCATTCTCATCAACAAGTCCAGAATTAATCTTCTTATCTATATTCTTCATTCCATTCACAAGACTTATAACCTTATCATCATCATCACCGGCAAGACTGAATCTTTCCACACAGTCACCTACTACCTCGTCAAATATTTTAAGATTACTTGCAAGTATTGGCTTATTATGCTTCATTACCTCTAATATAGGCATTCCGAAGCCTTCTGCCATAGAAGGAAACACAAAGCATGAACAATTGTTATACAGGTCATATCTTGTAGTGTGTGATACATAACCAAGATAAGTAAGACCTTCAACCTCTGTAAGTGCAGTCTCAAGAAGCTGCTCAATATCATCCTCCTGCATCTTACCGGCAAGAATAAGAGGTCTTGTTCCGCCTTCTTCCCTGTATCTTCTGTACGCTTTAATAAGGATATCAACGCCCTTACGCTTCTCCATATTACCTACATACAAGAAATAATTCTCATCCTTAGGCGGTACATATCTTGTAAGCGGATTAGATATAATGTAGGCATTGCAGCTTGGAATCTTCTTAGCCTTTGGAAAATACATCTCTGTGTCGTCCTTAGTCTGCTCCGAATTATACAGAATCATATCTGTATGTCTTAAAGTCACGCCAAGATTAAACTTAAAATAATAGCTGTATATTTTTCCAAAGTATCTTACATACTGAATAGGAAACATATCGTGTATTGTGATAAGTGTCTTAAAGCTTCCACCGAGATTAATAGGAATAATCGAATTAACCTCCCAGAATACATCCGGCCTCACCTGCTTTAATTCTTTCTTAATAAATGCAAAATATGCATACACACCCGCACTTCTATATACAGGCTTTCCCCATTCAATAACCTTGATTCCTCTAGCCTCAAATCTCTTAATATATTCACTCTCTTTAACATCTGTAAAAAGAATCCATTCAAATTCATCATATGTTATGAGCTGTTCTAAGAAGTCATTAAGATACATGCCCACACCGCTTGGTCTGCTGCCTAAAGTTCTTGCATCAACAGCAATCTTTAATTTCTTCATAACTGTATTCTCTGCCCCCAATAAATAATCTTTTATTCTATCAGAGTATTTCCATAATATGCATGTTCAAACTACCCCTGTAACAAAACATGTTTCTTTTGATTTTACCATATTATAGATATAATTGCTATACATTATTTTCTACACACAAATACACCAGCCTCTTTGGTTATTGTCATAGGTTTCACAAGCTTTTTCTCTACATATTTTTTAAAATCTGTATACTTATCCACAAGGTACTCTTTCTGATTGCCATGACATGATAGTATATAATCTACCAGCGGTTCTGCTTCATCAACAACAAGCGCATCTTTATAATCTCTTCTCTCAACATCTGAAAAATGTTTTTTTAATATCTTATCTCCATTATCAAGTCCGAATTTTTCAAAAAGCTTATCTGCTTCAAGTGCAATTCTCTTATCGTATCCCGACACAAGGCGGCTTATCTCCTGCATATGCCTGCTGCCATATGTACTGCACACAAGCACTCCTCCAGGCTTTAACACCCTCACAATTTCATCAAGTGCCTTATTGACATTTTTACAATAAAACAGCACATGATTAGCAATCACCAGATCATACGATTCATCTTTTGCCCCTGTCTTTTCGCATGAAGCCACTCTGAACCTGAATGACACATCAATATCTCTTTCCTTCCAGCTCTCTGTTGCTTTTTTTATATTTCTTCTCGCATCACTTATCATGCCTTCTGATATATCTGTAAGCTCTATATATATGTTTTTTTTCTTCCCTGAAAATTCATTTCTCTTTCCTGTCATGGCAAGCTGACCTATATTGTCAACCCACAATGTTCCATCACCACACCCAATCTCAAGAATTCTCATCCCCTTAACAATACCACACTGCTCATATACCCACGGAAACCATCCCTGTTTATTAACTGAAAACCTGTTATGAAGATTAATTCTTGCAGATATATTTCCAGCATTAATGTACTGATTCTTCATGCTGTCTTCCATATTAGTAAGATGGATAATCTCCAGCATATTACTCCAGTCAACTCCTTTTCCCTCTTTAATAGAGTCTTCTGTTTCTTCAATAGCTTTACATACAAGCTGCATCTGTGCAATCTTGTCCTGTATCATTCGCTTTTGAAGTTCAAGTGAATTCTTTAGCACATGATAATCTGAATCACCAATTGTCATATTTCTTATATCGTCCAGTGTAAATCCAAGATATTTAAGCAATAATATCTGCTGTAACCTTGTAAAATCTGAATCCGTATAAAATCTCACTCCCTCATCAGTAAGAAGTGACGGCTTTAATATGTTCTGCTGGTCATAATATCTTATAGTCCTTACTGAAACATTTGATTTCTTCGCAAATTCGCCTGAAGAATAATACCCGTCTTTATGCATATATTACTCCTTGTAAAAATTTTTCAAAAAACACTTGAAGGTGACGTTACGTCATCTTTTATTATATACCTGACTTAAAAAATGTCTACTTGAAAATTAACATAACATTTTAACAAACAAGGAGGAACTTCAATTATGAAGGGTATTATTTTAGCTGGTGGTTCTGGCACACGCCTTTACCCACTCACAATGGTAACTAGTAAACAGCTTCTTCCAATCTATGATAAGCCAATGATTTATTATCCACTCTCAGTTCTTATGAGTGCTGGAATCAGAGATATTCTTATCATCTCTACGCCACAGGATACTCCAAGATTCAAAGAGCTTTTAAAGGATGGAAGCCAGTTTGGTGTTAACCTTACTTACGCTGTACAGCCAAGCCCGGACGGACTTGCACAGGCATTTATTATCGGTGAGGAATTCATTGGCAATGACACTGTTGCCATGGTTCTTGGTGATAATATATTTGCAGGTCACGGTCTTAAGAAGAGACTTAAGGCAGCTGTTGAGAATGCTGAATCAGGAAAGGGGGCAACAGTATTTGGTTACTATGTTGATGATCCTGAAAGATTTGGTATTGTTGAATTTAATAATGAAGGAAAGGCTGTATCTATTGAAGAAAAGCCAGCACAGCCTAAGAGCAACTACTGTGTAACAGGTCTTTACTTCTACGACAACAAGGTTGTCGAGTACGCTAAGAACTTAAAACCATCTGCAAGAGGTGAGCTTGAGATTACTGATCTTAACCGTATCTACTTAGAGAAGGGTACTTTAAATGTAGAGCTTCTCGGTCAGGGATTTACATGGCTTGATACAGGAACACATGAAAGTCTTGTAGAAGCTACTAACTTTGTTAAGACTGTTGAGACTCATCAGCACAGAAAGATTGCATGTCTTGAAGAAATCGCTTACTTAAACGGCTGGATTAACAAAGATGACGTCCTCAAGGTATATGAAGTATTAAAGAAGAACCAGTATGGTCAGTACTTAAAGGATGTCTTAGACGGCAAATATGTCGACAAGCTTCATGAATAATTAAGTACATTTAGTTAAAACATTTTTCATATAAGAACACATTTTAAATATTAAGGAGATTAATTATGACAATTATTGTTACCGGTGGAGCCGGATTTATCGGAAGTAACTTTATATTTCACATGTTAAACAAATACCCAGACTACAGAATCATCTGTCTTGACTGCCTCACATATGCAGGTAATCTTTCAACTCTTGAGCCTGTTATGTCTAACCCTAACTTCAGATTCGTTAAGGAAAGCATCACAGACCGCGAAGCTGTTTACAAGCTTTTCGAAGAAGAGCATCCGGATATGGTTGTAAACTTCGCTGCTGAGTCACACGTTGACCGTTCTATCGAGAACCCGGAAGTTTTCCTTAGAACTAATATTCTTGGTACACAGGTTCTTATGGATGCCTGCAGAAAGTACGGTATTCAGAGATACCATCAGGTATCTACTGATGAAGTATACGGCGATCTTCCACTTGACAGACCTGACCTTTTCTTCACAGAAGAGACACCAATCCATACATCAAGCCCATACAGCTCATCAAAGGCTGGCGCAGACTTACTTGTTCTTGCTTACCACAGAACTTATGGACTTCCTGTTACTATTTCAAGATGCTCTAATAACTATGGACCATACCACTTCCCAGAGAAGCTTATCCCTCTTATGATTGCTAATGCTCTTAACGATAAGCCACTTCCAGTTTATGGCGAAGGCCTTAACGTTCGTGACTGGCTCTATGTTGAGGATCACTGCAAGGCTATCGACCTTATCATCCACAAGGGACGTGTTGGTGAAGTATACAACGTTGGTGGACACAACGAGAAGAGAAATATTGATATCGTTAAGCTTATCTGCAAGGAGCTTGGCAAGCCTGAATCACTTATCGTTCATGTAGGTGACAGAAAGGGACATGATATGCGTTACGCTATCGACCCAACTAAGATTCACAATGAATTAGGATGGCTTCCAGAAACTAAGTTTGAAGATGGTATCAAGAAGACAATTCAGTGGTATCTTGATAATAAGGAATGGTGGGAGACAATCATTTCTGGCGAATATCAGAACTACTATGAGAAAATGTATAGCAACCGCTAATTAACACATTTATTCTGTAAGGAGATTTGACATGAAGATATTAGTTACCGGCGTTGGCGGTCAGCTTGGCCACGACGTTATGAATGAACTGATAGGCAGAGGTCATACAGGCGTTGGCAGCGACATCGCACCTGAATATTCAGGAGTTGCTGATGGAAGCGCTGTCACAACAGCCGAATATGTACCTATGGATATAACTGATGCTGCCCAGGTTTCTGAAGTTATCACTAAGGTTTCACCTGATGTTGTAATTCACTGCGCAGCATGGACAGCCGTTGACGCTGCTGAAGATGATGATAAGAAAGCCAAGGTTAAGGCTATCAATGCAGATGGTACTCAGAATATTGCCAATGTCTGCAAACAGCTTGACTGCAAGATGGTATACATCAGTACTGATTATGTATTTGATGGTCAGGGTGAAACACCTTGGGAACCAGACTGCAAGGACTACAAGCCTCTTAATGTATATGGAGAGACTAAGCTTGCCGGAGAACTTGCTGTTTCTAACACTCTTGATAAATACTTTATCGTGCGTATTGCATGGGTATTTGGTGTTAATGGAAAGAACTTTATTAAGACTATGCTTAATGTTGGAAAGACTCATGACGAGGTTCGTGTTGTCAACGACCAGATTGGTACACCAACTTACACATTAGATCTTGCAAGACTTCTTGTTGATATGGTTGAAACTGACAAATACGGTTATTACCATGCAACTAATGAAGGTGGATACATTTCATGGTATGACTTTACTAAGGAAATCTATGCACAGGCAGGTCTTTCTACTAAGGTTACACCTGTAACTACTGCTGAATACGGCATTTCTAAAGCTGCAAGACCTTTTAACAGCCGTTTAGATAAGAGCAAACTTACTGCTAACGGATTCACTCCGCTTCCAACATGGCAGGATGCTCTTCACAGATTCTTAAAGGAAATCGGTGAGATTTAATATTTCAAAGGAGATTTTATCATGGGACAGATTACAATTGAAAAGAATGTCGCAGGTATCGAAGGACTTTGTGTCATCACTCCTGCTGTTCACGGCGATAACCGTGGATATTTTATGGAAACATACAGCCAGCGTGATATGGAAGAAGCTGGTATCAATATTAACTTTGTTCAGGACAACCAGTCTATGAGTACTAAGGGTGTTCTTCGTGGTCTTCACTTCCAGAAGCATTTCCCACAGACAAAGCTTGTAAGAGCTATCAAGGGAGCCGTTTTTGATGTAGCTGTTGACCTTCGTACAGACTCTGAAACTTATGGAAAGTGGTACGGAATCCTTCTCACAGAAGAGAATAAGAAGCAGTTCCTTATCCCTAAAGGATTTGCACATGGATTTCTCGTTCTTACTGATACAGCAGAATTCTGCTACAAGTGCGATGACTTCTATCATCCTAACGATGAGGGTGGTCTCGCATGGAATGACCCGGCAATCGGTATTGAATGGCCAGAGCTTACAGGTACTTACAACGGCTCAGCTTCAGGTGAAGGCTACGCTTTAAGCGATGGAACAAAGCTTAACTTAAGTGATAAGGACCAGCTTTGGGATACACTTGAGAACACATTTAAGTTTGACTAATTTCGAGATATTATATTTCTAGATTTTATCTTGCTTTTAGTGTATTTATCTTACTTTCAAGGTATTTATCTGATTCTGGATATTTTTACCCGGTTATGAATACTTTTATCCGGTTTTCAGGGGAGATTAGCCGGTTTTTCGCACTACTATGCCGAAAGACCTACTAATCTCCTCTTTTTTATTTAATTAGTGCGCTTTTTCATCTCTTTTTCTGACTCTTCACATAGCATTCACCTACTAATCTACATATTTTTTACTTTTTTGTAGGTCTTTTCTTCTTTATTTTCCTGTCCTGGTTAAGAATCTGCTGTCGAAAAACCTACTGATAACACAGCTTGGCATAATTTCGTAGGCTTTCTCTCTTCCAACAACTTTCTTCCTGTTTTATTTCACCCACTATTCGTCAGACTTTACCTTGTTTCGTAGGCATCCCCTATCCTAGCAAAATTTTTTCTTATCATTTCACCATTTATATATATTTTTGATATTGTGTTTATCATAGTTATATTGTATAGTATTAATATAATTACATAAGGAGGTTGATATATGAACCATATAGCAAATAACAGAATATTAAATGCAATGCTTTTATCACCTGATTTAACTATCAGTGCTGTTTCCAATCGTCAATCCGAACTTATTTTGCTTCTCAACACTATCAATTCAAGACTAAGTAATGCCCCTGACGGAACACTCCGCATTGCTAAGCGTGGCAACGCCCATCAATATTATCACAGAACAGATTCTACTGACAGAACAGGAACATACATAAAAAAGAAATCTAATCTTAATCTTGCGAAGAGTCTGGCTCAGAAGGAATATGATCTGAAAGTCAAGCATGAAATCCAACATGAACTTCATGCTATTGAAACTTTTCTTAAGAACTATTCTCCTGAACAGATTGAGCATTTATACAATTCTCTTAATGAGATAAGACAGGAACTTATTACACCAGTCTATACACCTGCCGAAGATACATTGAATCTCTGGAATAATGTTCAATATAATTCTCTTGACATTCCTGATGATACTCCTGACTTCTACTCTGATAACGGAGAACAGGTGCGTTCTAAATCCGAATTAATAATCGCCAACAAACTAAAACAGCACAATATTCCATATAAGTATGAATATCCGCTTGTGCTTTCTACCGGGGTAACCGTCCATCCTGATTTTACCTGCCTCAATATTAATACCCGTCAGGAATTCATATGGGAACACTTCGGCATTATGGGAGATTCTGAATATATGAACAAAACATTAAAGAAGATTAACGATTACGCTAAATCCGGTTATGTATTAGGCAGGAACTTTATTGTCACCTTCGAATCTTCTTCTATTTCTCTCAATTCCAATACCGTTGATATTAATATTAATGAATATCTTTTATAGTCAATGAAGCTTTAATGGTGCAATTCTTTCACACAACACCTACTCAATTAACCAAAGTTGTTAATTGAGTAGATGTTTTTCGCTCCCCCAAAAATCAACTAGCAACTTGAAAAGCACACTAATCTTAGTAATATATGCTATATAGTAAGTCTTTTTCCCACCATCTCATCTCCCAGCTAATAAATTCCAACAATTTTCTATAAAAAAGACCTACCAACATCCTTATAAAAAGCATGTTAGTAGGTCTTCTCCAATATCTAATTCAAATCTCACCAGAAATATGCCTACTCAACTCTTGAAAACAACATAATTAGTAGGTCTTCTCTATTAATGTTCATTCGGATGATAAGTAACAACCACCTTCTTAAGTGATTCTCTTATATTACCTGTTTCTGAATAAGCTTCTTCCTTAAGCTTCTCAAGGTTATCAAAGAAATTCTCTTTATCAAACTCAATTGGCTTTCCAATGTGGATAAGCTTATTGTCTGTCTCCTGAAGACCTTCTTCTTTCATAAGAAGCTCCTCATAGAGTTTTTCGCCAGGACGAAGTCCCGTGTATTTGATTTCCATATTGACGCCAAGTGTATAACCTGACAATCTGATAAGGTTCTTTGCGAGGTCATCAATCTTAACAGGCTCACCCATATCAAGAATGAATATCTCTCCACCTTTGGCATATGCACCTGCCTGAAGAACAAGTGAAACCGCCTCTGGTATAGTCATGAAGTATCTTATAATATTAGGATCTGTAACTGTAACCGGTCCGCCAGCCTCAATCTGTCTCTTAAAAAGAGGAATAACCGAACCATTGCTTCCAAGTACATTACCGAATCTTACGGCAACGAAATCTGTCTTGGATATCTCGTTATATGTCTGGACAATCATCTCACAGATACGCTTTGTTGCTCCCATTACATTAGTTGGATTAACAGCCTTATCTGTACTTATCATAACAAACTTCTTAACCCCATACTTATCAGCCATTCTTGCAACATTCCATGTACCGACAACATTATTCTTAACAGCCTCATCAGGACTGACTTCCATAAGCGGTACATGCTTATGTGCTGCTGCATGATATACAATATCTGGCTTATACTGTGCAAATACGCTTTCAAGTCTTGAAACATTTCTTATCGAACCAATAAGAGTAACAACATTGGCATCAGGATAATTAATCTTTAATTCCTGCTGAATATCATAGGCATTATTCTCATATATATCAAATATAATGAGCTGCTTAGGCTTGTGACTTACAAGCTGGCGGCACAGCTCTGAACCAATAGAACCACCACCACCTGTTACCATAATGACCTTATCCTTAACATAACCCATGATAGATTCAATATCTACTTCAATCGGGTCTCTTCCAAGAAGGTCAAGCACATCAACATTACGGATAGAATTAACATTAATCTCTCCATCTACCATCTGATATACACCTGGCAGAATCTTAAGAGTACAATCAGTCTCTTTACAAATGTTTAATATATCCCTTTTAACTTCATTAGATGCTGATGGAATTGCAAATATAATCTCATCAATATCATAAAGCTTTGCTGCTTCCTTAATCTTGTCCCTTGTTCCTATAACCTTGACGCCTCGTATGTATTTACCAACCTTGCGGCGGTCATCATCAATAATACATGCAATATTAGAGTTGGCAAGATAGCTCGAATTCTGTATTTCTCTCATAATGACATTAGTTGCCTCTCCGGCACCAATAATCATTACATTGTTGGAAGTCTTAATATTTCTGTATTTGTTAAGAACAGTTCTTATCATTCTGTACATAAAACGACTTGCACATATTGCAATAATAAGGTATATTGCCGCATTAAAATAACAGCTTCTAGGAAGCATATTACCCATAATCTTATTACTTAAGAAATGCACTAATTCTACAATAATACACGCTTCAGCAATTCTGTACACCTCAGCTATACTCGCATACTGCCACAGACTGTGATAAAGTCTGAACAGCCAGAATATAAGCAGAGACATTATCGTGTACGGAAGCATGTTCTCTACATAATTACTAATATACTGAGGTTCTATAGATACAATACCTACATCAAATCTCATAATAAGCGACAGATATACGCATGCATTCAGTAAAAATGTATCTGTTAAAAACAAGAAAAATCTTCTTACCAGAAGCTGTATTCTATCCTTTTTAGTCTCACCCATCATCTGTTCCTCGTTTCTTTAGCAGGCTTTTTAGCAGCTAACCCACATACTGTACCAATTCCATAAGAAATATGCAACAGGAAAAATAAAAATGGCAGTGCAAAACATGTTTTATTGCGTTCCTTCTTAGCTCCTATTACTGCAACTACCGACATAACCACCGCCAACAGCCAGTATGATCCCCACATAAGTCCTGTAAGTCCGTATACAATACGAGAAAAAAACGACTTCACAGCAAGCAGCTTACATGACACACTTGCAACTGTTGTAACAATAATAGCCATGACAAAAGCCCACGGAACAAAATGATATATAGAAAGGCATCCTGGACATACCTTGCTTGTCTTTCCAATCCAGTATCCATTGCCATATTTCTGCTTAAGCATCTTAGGAAGTGAACTTCTTGTATGCTGGTATGATATTATATCCGGACAGAATCTTAATTTAAACCCTGCTTTTCTCATACGGTAATGAATTTCATTATCCTCAGTTCTTGCAAGAGACTCATTATAATGTCCGATTTCTTCAAAAACTTCCCTTCTATATGCAGCATGGAACAGCGATTTCATATATATCTTTTCTTCCGTTCCATTCCCGCCATTACGGTAAGGTGCTATGCTTGAACCAAACATAGAACTCTCGGCAAGAAGAAGTGTATCCTTCCATGGTGTCTCTTCATCAACTATATTAGGTCGGACACCACCGACAACCATCTCGCCTTCTTCTAAAACTTTAACATTCTTGCTGACAAAATCCACCGGGATATGTGCATGCGCATCAACTCTTATAACAGCTTCCCCTGTATAATTATCGAGCAGCACATTCCATCCACACGGAAGTGTCTTCTTAGGATTATCAAGCACAACTATCTGTCTTGCTCCCATCTTATTCTCATC
>ERZ779895.3557-NODE-3557-length-11954-cov-3.680645_pt1 | contig 11954 bp, 8 predicted proteins | sample MGYA00511093_ERZ779895 | MGnify/ENA primary metagenome ERZ779895 (study PRJEB29588, sample SAMEA2142970) | human gut metagenome | biome: human gut; feature: human-associated habitat; material: faeces | place: Denmark | collected 2008/2010 ... | reverse complement strand
ATCCTTTGAAAAAATGCTGGAAAGCCGGAGAAATTATGCAGATTTTATCCGGACGCGGGAGGATAAATATTATCCTTACAGCACAGAGAAAGATATGCTTTGTTGGGAGAAAAAACCGAAGCTGCTTCCGCTATCCGACGGTCAGACATTCGATCTTGGAGGGCGTATCATTACGGCATATAGCTGTCCCGGACATACCCCCGGCGAAATGGTTTTTATCGATTCGAAAACCAGGTATCTGTTCTGTGCCGATGCGTGTAACCGTAATCTTTTGCTGATGCAGTCAGGCGACCATACGGAGGGAAGATATGTCAGTGTGGAAAAAGCTGCAAAGGCGATGGAACGAATTGCGTCGATGAAAGACCAGTATGACCATGTGATCAATTCTCATCATGATTACCGGGGCTTTGGCGCACCGTTGGCGGATTATGTGGTCGATCAGGCGCTGGAATGCATGAAGAAAATTGTCGATGGGACCGCAGAAATCAGGGAGATTCCAGATCCGTTGCAGCTGAATGCAACGAAAACGGTCGCTGTATACGGTGATGTTTTCATTACCTACAGCAAGGAGGGCGTTTATGAAACAAGATAGCGCACCTTTCGATTGTCATGAATAAAAAAAGTGTAAAACTTATGATCCCAGCGGCAGCCAGACAATCGTTTTGGCGTCGCTGGGATTGTTTTGTCCGAAATGCAAGAGAGAGTATCTTGTAAATGTAAAACAATTTAAAACTCAAATTGTAAATGAGCCAGACGCTAAGACGCAGAGCTGATCCAAAAAGAAAAATGGATTGGTTCTGCGTTTTTGTTATGGCGACGAGGAAAATGCACGCATTTATGCGGTGCATTTGACGACCGCTAATCAGAAAGAGATTCGCAGAGCGCATCTCGTCTCTGCTAATTAAGTATTGGAGCAGAAAAGGTGTAATTGTAAATTTTTGCCGGGAGATTTGCATATGAAAGAAAGGATAGAAAGCAAACATAACAATACATTATGAAAAATTGCATGCTAAAAATTTTAACACATATTCACTGGATCATTTCGTGAGACATCAACGGGTAAGCGAATGTTGGCGCAACGTGGATGGACAGTGGAAACTGATACCGATAGAATTTGAAAGAGGCAGACAGGCGGATAGCAATGGATATTGTAAATCGCTAGCCGGCATCTTCGGTTGCTATGTTCAGGCTAGTGCCGAAGGAAAAACTGCATAGGTCAAAAAAATTAAAACGGTTTACTTTCTCGCTTTTAAATCATATAATTAAAGCGTATAAGCAAAGTGCAGAGGTGAACAGAATGACTAAAAAGGAAAAAATTGAAAATTTTATTGAAGAATATAACGGTTATCTTATTACCTCTCTGGTATGTAGTGAAGATATTTCTAAGACCTATATTGCAAAATATATTAAGGAACATGGCATGGAGAAGGTCTCGAGAGGCGTATATATAGCGGATGATGTGTGGCCGGATGAGTTGTTCATTTTACAACAAAGAAATGGTGCGATTATTTATTCCGGAGAAACAGCACTATATTTGCACGGTTTGACGGATAGGGAGTATTCATCTGTGTGTGTTACTGTGCCACAGGGATATAATGCGAGCCATCTTAAGGATAATGATTTTAATGTTTCGGTGAAATATGCTGCACCGGATTTATACAAAATAGGAATTTGTGAGATTGCATCCAGCAGTGGAAATTTGGTTAAGGTTTATGATCAGGAGTGTTGCATTTGCGATTTGATAAGGAATCGTAATAAGTATGAAGTACAAGTATTTCAAACGGCTATCAAGGAATATATGTCATCGAAAGACAAAAAGCTATCGCAGCTGATTGTATATGCGGATATGATGGGAATTCGAGATGAAGTGATGAAGTACGTGGAGGTGTTAGTGTGATTAGTTCATCAAGACAATTAAAAGATAAGGTAAGAAATATTTCGGATGGGAACAGTAATAAAGCGACTACGCTAAATGGAAGAGTTTGATTACCCGGGCATTCGCGTAATGCTGGAAGCTACGTTGGACAAGATGCGTCAACCAATTAAAATCGATATTTCTACAGATGATGTAATTACACCAAGGGCAATAGAATACGACTATAAATTGATGTTTGAGGATAGAACGATTTCCGTTCTTACATATAACAAGGAAACATTGCTCGCTGAGAAAATGCAGACAATTATAAATAGAGGAATCGCAAATACCAGATTAAGAGATTTTTATGATGTTTACAGTATCATGAGTTTCTATGGAGAGCAGATAGAGAAGCGGATTTTATACGATGCATTTTCTGCCACCTGTGAAAAGCGGAAAACTATTTTTAGCAAGGATAATATTGAAGCTACATTACATTTGATATCTGACGATTTGCAAATGGAAGAGCTTTGGGCGCAGTTTCAGAAAAGCAATTTTTACGTAGGAGATCTAGCGTGGAAAAATGTAATTGGCTATGTAGAGAGTACGATGAAGAAGTATTTACTGTGATATGAGGCATATCGCAGACAGAGATTGGCGAAAAAGCTGATGAATCATGTGGTAAACCACTTTGAACGGTACGAGGCATACGCTTCATGATTACAGCCCGGAGATAGACAAGAATCTTATCATCCATTGCTATCAGCCTGAGCCCGGTTATTGTGCCTGTGTACTGCAGGTGGCAGATAGCTGAATTGACGGTGAGACATTTCAAGTATAAAAATAGCCATAATCCTGATATTGATCAGTGCTATGGCTGTTTTTAGAGTATGGAAATCAGGAAGGAGCGCATAGATATGAACAGTAAGTCAAATACACAAGCTATGGAAACAGAAAAAATACCCCGTCTTCTGGCACGGCTGGCCATACCGGCTGTTGTGGCACAGATTATCAACCTTTTATATAATATTGTTGACCGTATTTATATTGGACACATTCCGGGCGTTGGTGCCGCAGCATTAACGGGTGTCGGGTTGTTTACACCGATCCTGATGCTGATCAATGCCTGTGCTATGCTTGCAGGGTCCGGAGGTGCTCCGCGTGCTGCAATTTCCATGGGAAAGAAAGACAATAAGACAGCGGAAAAGATTCTTGGAAACTGTTTTGTGATTCTTCTGCTTATGGCAGTTGCTTTGACTGTGCTATTTTTTGCGTTAGCACCACAGCTGCTGACACTGTTTGGTGCAAGTGATCAGACACTTCCTTATGGGGTGGATTATGCAAGGATTTATATTCTTGGAAGTATTTTTGTTTTGATCGTGATGGGAATGAATCCCTTTATCACGACACAGGGATTTGCGAAGATCAGCATGATGACAACTGTGATTGGTGCTGTGATCAATATTATTCTGGATCCGATCTTTATCTTTGTATTTCATCTTGGAGTAAAGGGTGCTGCGCTTGCAACTGTTTTGAGTCAGGCTGTGGGGGCAATATGGATCCTTCGTTTCCTGTCAGGAAAGAAAACAATCCTGCATCTTAGAAAAGAAAACTTTAAATTGCAAAAGGAAATCCTTTTACCATGTCTTGCCCTTGGTATCTCTACCTTTGTCATGTTGTCCACGGAAAGCATTCTGTCTATCAGCTTTACCTCCAGCTTATCAAGATATGGCGGAGACCTTGCAGTAGGAGCGATGACAATTATTACAAGTGTCAGCCAGCTTGCAACATTACCGTTACAGGGAATTTGTCAGGGCGGACAGCCGATCATGAGTTATAACTTTGGTGCAGGAAACAGAGATCGGGTAAAAAAAGCATTTTTTACACAATTTACAGCTTGCACCGTTTTTACGGGATGTTTCTGGTTGATCATGCTTCTGTTCCCGAAGGGATTTGCAGGTATTTTTTCGAATAACACAGAATTGATCACATATACTGCATGGGCATTGAGAATTTATATGGCGGGCATATTCTCTCTTGGCTTCCAGGTTGCCTGTCAGCAGAGCTTTATGGCATTGGGACAGGCAAAGGTCAGCTTATTGCTTGCCTGCTTAAGAAAACTGATCTTGTTGATTCCGCTGATCTTTATCCTGCCGCATTTTATCCAGAATAAAGTGTTTGCTGTCTTTTTGGCTGAGCCGATCAGCGATATACTGGCGGCGGCAATAACAACCGCAACGTTCTTTCATCGGTTTCATAAAATTTTAAATAGAAAATAGTTACAGTTCGCTGGTACACGAACCAAAACTCCTTGACGAAAGCTTCCGTTTTCTGCTATATTTGGTATATAGACCAGACGAAAAAACAAAGATAGTCACATAGAATGAGGTTGGAACAAATGGCAACAAGTTTAAGCGAACCAACAAAGAAACGCATTCTGCAGGTATGCGTAAAACTTTTCCTGGAGCAGGGGTACAAAAAGACAACCATGGCGGAAATCATCGAGAAGTCCGGCGTGTCCAGCAGCAGCTTCCAGAACATTTTCCGTGCAAAGGACGGCGTATTGACAGAGCTTGTGCAGTTCATGTTTGAGAATCAGTTTTCGATGGCAAGAAGTGCAGCGAGCACAATGCTCCCTCCGGTTTATGTTTATGCAGTGGAAACAGCGATCCAGATGACGCTTACAGAGCTGAATGAAAACCTGCGGGAAATTTATATTGAAGCCTATACCCAGAAGGAAGCCTGTGAGTATATTCAGCGCGAAACAGCCAAAGAGCTGTATCAGATTTTCGGATCCTATCAGCCGGAGCTGACAGAGCGTGACTTTTACGAGCTGGAGATCGGATCTGCAGGCATCATGCGAGGTTACATGGCGCATCCGTGTGATGCAGAGCTGACATTGGAGAAGAAGCTTCGCTTATTTTTCACGATGAGCCTTCGGGCCTATAACGTTCCAGAGGAAGAAATCGTGCGGGTGATCCGATTCGTGGAGGGACTCGATATCCGCACGATCTCTGAACAGGTGATGCAGAAGCTGTTCAAAGCACTTGCCATGCACTATGAATTTTCATTGCAGGGGATAATGTAAAAATGAAAAAGGAAAAGAGGGAGGAAACCCAATGAAGAGAAAAAAGCTGACAGCAAGTATGATCGCCCTGGTCATGAGTGTAAGCCTGCCCATGACAACCTATGCCGCCAACTAGTATCTGGAGGATGGCAGCGTTACGGTAAACGCAGACAATTCCGGGCAGACGGTAACGCAGGGCAGCGGATCTGCCGTGCCGGATGAGGCTCCTGTGATTACACAGCGTGGTAGTTCTGCGGAGACGAGCAACACCATCACGATTAATGCGTCTGATAATGCAGCTGAAAATGTGACCATTAAGGATATCAATATTAAAAGCAGCAATGATGCGATTGATGTGAAGGGAAATTCCAGTGCCAACATTACACTGGAGGGAGACAACAAGATCTTCTCTGAAACCGGCTCTGCACTGCATGTTTCGGATGGCAATGTCACCATAAACGGAAGCGGTTCTCTGAAGGCCGAGATTCAGGATGAGCCTTTTGGCTATAACCATAATGCCAAAATCGGCAGCCATGAGAATGAGGACATGTCCGGCAGCATCCATATTACAGGAGATGCAACCGTAAAAACAGATGACAATATAGCATCGAACTGCGGCGGAGACGGAGCAGGAATTGGCTCCGGCGAAGATGGGGAAATGTCCGGAAACATTGTCATTGACGGAAATGCGCAGGTTGAAGTATCCAGCAATGACCAGGGTGCGGGCATTGGCTCCGGCGATGATGGGAACCTAAGCGGTAACATTATGATTGGCGGGAATGCACAGGTTTCGGCAACCGGTGCTGAAGGCAGCGCGGGCATCGGCACCGGAGATGACGGCAATTTCACAGGCAGTATCACCATGGATGGAAACGCAAGGGTTACTGCCAAAGCAGGCGGAGATCACAATGGTTCTGACGGCTCCGGTATCGGCACTGGAGATGATGGGGATTTTACCGGGACAGTTACCATAGGCGGAAATGCTGCTGTGATTGCTGCAGGCTCGGATGAAGGCTGCGGAATTGGCGCTTCAGATGGTGAGAATATGAACGGCATCATCATCATTCGGGATCATGCAAAGGTCACTGCCTACGCCGGAAATCAGGGCGCAGCCATCGGTTCAGAGGATGAATGGGATATGACAGGAAAGATTATCATTGTCGGCAACGCCATTGTGAACACCGGAATGGTAGATGATGCAGGAAATGTTCTTTCGAACCGTATCGGCTATATTGGTGACGGGCAAGACTCCAACCATAATAGCAGTAAGGGACATTATATCCTTGGACCGGACGTAACGATCAACAACCTGAGCGGCAGTGACACAGAAGCGCTGAAGAAGTACGTCAATATGCACCTGGACAGCGAAGGAAATCCGACAAACCTGACGGAGCTGGATATCAGGGTGGAAAATGGAATTTTTAAGGCAGAAGCAACCGGTGCGGGCAGCGTAGAAAAGGTTCTCTACAATGGCAGCGAAACTGTACCTGTTGCTCCCGGAAGCTATCCGGTAACCTGCATAATCAAGATTGACGGAAGCGAAATGGAACTTCCGATCGGAACACTGGTAATACCGGAGCCGGCATCTCCCGGTGAAACCGGAGCACCTGTGGAATACAGAATGCAGACATCTGCATCAGAGCCGGTACAGGGAAATGGAAAAAGCACAGGATACAAGGCTCCCGTACAAGGACATTTTTATCAGGTAGTAGGTCAGGACGGAAAAGACATGATTTTTGCTACTGCGCAGAAGAAAGACGTGCTGGCAATTGCGACGGATTCCGAGTTTGCCATGCTGACGGGAAAAATGAAGGACATCGAAGCGCTCAGAAAACAGGGTGTGAGAAGGATTATCTTCGCTACAAAGAGAGCAACCTCGACCTTCCTTCTTTCGGAGCTTCTTGAAAAGAGAGCATACGGAGAAATCTGGAGCCTCATCCACGATGGAGAGAACGTTGCGTTTACTGCAGTCGAAAAGAAGATGGATATAAGCAGCATCCTTACCCGGTTACAAACGAAATAAAAACTGATATAACAGGTACCGGTATTTGGAAACCGATATGACAGAAACCGGAAAGAGGACGTGACTGGAATGTGTGGAAACCATGCTTTGCAGACTTTGCACAGATGATTTTCCGGTAAATTTTATAGAAGGATATCAGAGGGAACCCGGCAGTGGTCAGACAGTAGTTCTGACGCTGCCGGGTTACTGTATGATTCGTTCGAATATGCACAAAAAGTTTTACGGCTTGGTGCAAGTGATATACTTTCAAAACCCATTGATATGAAACAAAGGAGGCAATGAGCTAATGATTGATTTAGCAGAACTGGAAAAAAAAGTACCAATTTTAAAGGATATACAGAATGAAAAAGAAGTATTCTGGATAAATCCAGATAAAACTAACTGCGAAGAAGCAATGAAGCATATAGAATTAACAATGGCAGATGTAGATGATGCAGAACAAAGACTGAAGCGTTTCGCACCATTTATCATGAAATGTTTTCCGGAAACGAAAGACAGAAATGGTATGATTGAATCTGTGCTTACTCCAATTCCTGGAATGAAAGAGTTACTGAACGAAAAATATAACAGTAATTTGGAAGGTACATTGTTACTGAAACAAGATAGTCATTTAGCTATAGCAGGTTCAATAAAAGCACGTGGTGGCATTTATGAAGTTCTAAAGCATACAGAAGAGCTTGCCTTAGAGCATGGTTTTTTAAAAAAAGAAGATAATTATGAAAAACTGGCAAGTGAAGAATGTAGACAATTTTTTAGAAATTATACGATTCAGGTTGGCTCTACTGGAAATCTGGGAATGAGTATCGGGATTATGAGTGCGGCAGTAGGATATCAGGTCATTGTTCATATGTCAGCAGATGCAAAACAGTGGAAAAAAGACTTACTGAGAAGTCATGGTGTAACAGTAAAAGAGTATGAATCTGATTATAGCGAAGCAGTAAAGAACGGAAGAGCATTATCTGATCAGAATCCGAAAAGCTATTTTGTAGATGATGAAAACTCCAGAACACTTTTTCTGGGTTATGCAGTAGCTGCGAAACGTCTGAAAAAACAATTGGAAGAACAAAAAATCACAGTAGACGACAACCATCCTTTGTTTACTTATATCCCATGCGGAGTAGGTGGAGCACCGGGCGGTGTGAGTTTCGGATTAAAACTGATATTTGGAGATTGTGTACATTGTTTCTTTGTAGAGCCGACACAGGCACCTTGTATGCTGGTTGGAATGACAACTGGGTTAAATCATGAAATTTCTGTACAGGATATTGGGCTTACCGGGTTAACCCATGCAGATGGACTTGCCGTAGGACGTCCATCAGGATTCGTTGGGGGAGTTATGAAGTATTTGCTCAGTGGTGAATTTACCATTAGGGATGGAAAATTGTATGATTATATGAGAGATCTTCTTGAAACAGAGAATATTTTTCTTGAGCCAAGTGCATGTGCTGCTTTTCAGGGACCTGTATATATGGAAAAAAGTGAAATCTCACAGAAATATCTGTTGGAAAATCATCTCAAAGATAAAATGAAAAATACAACACATATTGCATGGGCAACGGGTGGAAGCCTTGTGCCAGAGGCAATTCGCGAAGAATATCGAAACACTTATCTGGATAAATAAAATAAACGGTTTTGATCTGTTAGCAGGTTGAAACCGTATTATTTTATAAAATTGTTACAGATAAGGAGTCAATATCCTCGAAAGAATATATCGAATTTCTAAAACATATGGATTTAGGGTTCGCAGTATCCGAAGGAACGGTTCGAGGAAAGGATAGCAAAGCTGGTTGATCATGTATCAATCAGTCTTGTTGCAAGAAACAGGGAGAATCAAATGGTCGGTGTCCTATTCGGATTGACCGACTATGCCTATTGGCTTTATGTAACTGACACAGAAGGGAATATAGGCATATGAAAGTACTTGTAATTTCAGACATTCATGCAAATATTCGGGCGTTGGATACAATTTTGCGGGAGGAAGCAGACTATGATCTGTTATGCTGCGCAGGGGATTTTACGGACTACGGGATCTCACCTCGGGAGGTCCTGGAGCGGTTTCGCCAGTTGAAAAATACAGTCCTCGTATATGGAAACCATGACCGCCATGTCATAAATATTTACGAGAGCGGAGAATGGACAAATGTAGCGGATGGAAAATACAAATGGGTGCATTATAACTGTGAAAGACTGAGTGAAAAAGATATCGATTGGATGAAGCAGCTCCCGGAAAAGGCATATTTTGAGGCAGATGGATGGAGCTATGGAATCGCGCATCAATACGACAATGGCTATGGGACGGTCGAAAGCCGCTATGCCTTTGATCAGTATTGGAATGCCAGCTATGGAGCAGAGTGTGACGGAAAGCGACGATTGATTTTCGGACATACCCACAGACAATGCATTCATACCCTTGGGGAGGGAATGGAATGGATAAATCCGGGAAGCATTTCCTACAGAAGACCGGATGATCCCGACAAGACTGCGCACTACGCGGTAATCTTGGATGGAAACATACAGCTCAAAAGCATTGCCTATGACAGAACGCTGCAGCTTGCAGAGGCGAAGAGATTTTTGAAAAATGACCGGATGATGCGAACAGAGCTGCAGGACTTTATGTTCTTTTTCGGTGATGCAAAAACCTCAAGGGATCCGCTGTAAAATTTCATATCAGGAGACTGCCGTTTCTTCCGCAAAAGGCGGATCCGGCAGTCTCTTTTTCTCCCATTGCGTTGACTTCCCCTCTTACATCCTTTATACTAAAAAGTACGACTATTTTACTTTTTGGAAAAATATTATAGGGGAAAACAAAAGAAAAAGGAGGGGAAAGTCGTGATTTTCGGCAAGTATATCAATCGTTACTATCTGAAAAATGCACCGGCGCTGCTGCTTGGACTGCTCTCACTTTTGATCGTCGATATTGCCCAGCTGATGATTCCGGAGCTGTATCGTCTGGTCATTAATGGTGTGAACTTAGGAAAAGTGGTGGTGGATGGTCAGACGCTGACCTTTACCAGGGAGGTACTGTTTCAGAATATCTGTCTGCCCATGATCTGGATTGTTTTGATGATGGTGATCGGGCGCTTTTTATGGCGGGTATGCTTTTTCGGTTCCGCAGTGTGTGTACAGGCAGATCTGCGGGAGCGAATGTTTGATCACAGCCGTCGTTTGTCGCAGCAGTATTATCAGGTCAACAAGGTAGGAAGCCTGATGAGCCTGTATACAAATGACCTGGATACGATTCAGGAGTGCTTCGGCGACGGCATTCTGATGTTTTTCGACGCTCTGGTGCTTGGTCTGCTGGCGCTGTACAAAATGTGGCGGATGGATTTCAAGCTTACGCTGCTGGCTCTGATTCCTGCGGCGATCATGTTTGGCATCGGCACTATTATGGGTACGACGATGACAAAACGCTGGGAGGAACGGCAGAAGGCTTTCTCTGATCTTTCGGATTTTGCACAGGAGAACTTTTCCGGCATCGCGGTGATCAAGGCATTTGTCAAGGAATTTAAGGAGCTGACAGCATTCCGTAAGCTAAACCGTGAAAATGAAGAGATCAACGTTACCTATACAAAGATCGCAACCCTGCTGGAGGTGCTGGTGACGCTGTTTGTGGAATCTGTCATCTGCGTCATCTTAGGCTACGGCGGCTGGCTGGTGTTTGGTGGAAAATTCAACGCCGGACAGCTGGTGGAATACATCGGCTACTTTGAATCCATCGTCTGGCCGATCATGGCGATTTCGATGCTGATTGAAAAGACTTCCCGTGGTAAGGCTTCCCTGAATCGTATTACGGAGCTGATGGATGCCCCTGTAGATGTGACGGACCGGGATGGTGTAGGAAATCTTGAAAATCCAAAAGGCAGTATTGAATTCCGGCATTTGACGTTCCGCTATCCGGACGGCGGCGAGGAGGTGCTGACGCACTTTTCGCTGCATGTGCCTGCGGGGAGCACGGTCGCCATCGTCGGCGAGACGGGCGCGGGCAAAAGCACGCTGGTCAACCTCGTCTGCCGTTTCTTTGAGCCGACGAGCGGACGCATCCTGATCGACGGACGCGATGCACGCGAACGTTCCCAGCTCTGGCTGCATTCCAATATCGGCTACGTGCTGCAAACGCCGCATCTGTTCTCCGGCACAATTCTTGAAAACCTGCGCTATGGCAAGCCTGATGCAACGATGGAAGAGATTGAAGCAGCCTGCAAGGCAGTTTCAGCCGACACCATCATCAACCACATGGAGAAAGGCTATGATTCCGATGTCGGCGAGGGCGGCGACCTGCTCTCCACCGGCGGCAAGCAGCTGATCTCCTTTGCGCGCGCCGTGCTGGCCAACCCGCGCATCTTCGTGCTGGATGAAGCCACCTCCTCCATCGATACGCTTACCGAGCATCTGATCCAGAATGCGATTGAGCATCTAATGAAGGGCCGCACCTCCTTCGTCATCGCGCACCGCCTTTCCACCATTCGCCAGGCTGACATCATCCTGGTTGTTGACGCGGGCAAGATCGTGGAACGTGGCACGCATGACGAGCTGATGGCCGCCAAGGGCGCTTACTACAACCTTTACATGCGTCAGTTCGAACAGGAATCGGTCGAACAGGCGTTTGACTGATTTCGGGGTTCTTCGGCGCAAGATTCGAAAATCATCGGGATATCAGAGAGGAACACACGTGGACAGCGAAATCCGCCGTTATCTCCGCGAAGGAGAAAGCTACGTCCGCAATCGCGCGATTGCGGATATCGAACGCACCCGCAAGGGATTGTTTGAGCTGCGCTTCTTCAAAAACGGAAAGCCTGCGCGCTGTACTCAAACAAACCGATCTGGATTTCAACTTTGGCGCCAATATCTTCATGCTGGAACAGTATGAAACGGAAGAAAAGAATCGCCTTTACGAAAAAGAGTTCCTCAAAATTTTCAATTTGGCGTCTATTCCGCTCTACTGGGAAGGCACAGAGCCGCAGGAAGGGCATCTGCGCTACGACCGTGGAATGCCCAACGATGTTTACCGC
>ERZ779895.3547-NODE-3547-length-11981-cov-3.534211_pt1 | contig 11981 bp, 15 predicted proteins | sample MGYA00511093_ERZ779895 | MGnify/ENA primary metagenome ERZ779895 (study PRJEB29588, sample SAMEA2142970) | human gut metagenome | biome: human gut; feature: human-associated habitat; material: faeces | place: Denmark | collected 2008/2010 ... | reverse complement strand
ACAGCAGGGACTCGCCGTTCTCACTGAGCTGGCGCACGAAGTTGTAGGCCTCCTCCAGCTTCTTGACGGGCTTCGCGGCACCCCTAAACAGACCAATGAGGGTGGTGCCGGTGGAGATCATAAAGAACACAAAGAACAGGAGGATATCCACGATGAGGGCCCCGGTGCGGCCCAGCCAGCGCAGCGGGTACACACCAAACAGAATGGCGCATGCGCCGCCCCCGGTAAGGGCGGTGCCGCCGCGGTACAGAGCCTTGATGCTCTCGACAAAGGTGCCCTCCGCGGCGCTGCCGCCGATGATATGGGTGATGCCGCACAGCAGCAGGACCATCAGCACCACGCTGGCGCTTTTGAGCCCCGGCGTGATGGCGGTGCGGTCCATGGTCAGCAGCACGGCCACGATCATCATAAGCGGGCCCATAAGATAGCAGCACCAGCCCATCAGGCCGCGCAGCACATTATGTACGGTATTCCAGGCGTTATCGCCGGGGATGGCCGCCAGCAGAAGCAGCAGCACCCCCAGCGCAAAGAGGATGATCGCATTGAGCTCCCGCTTGGCCTGCAGCTGCGCCTTGGTGGGCTTTTTGGCTGCCGGCTTGCGTTTTTTTGCCGTTGATTTTTTGGTAGTAGCCATAGTAGGGGTGGTTCTCCTTTCCCTTGGTTCCCTGCACCAAAAAGCAGGGCGGCGGCTCACCCCCTGCCCGGAAACCGGACAAGGGAAAAGCCGCTTTCATATGTACTCTCTTTATTTGGATTTTTTCTTTTGGAGGCGGTTTTCGTATCGGTCCCCCAGCTGGAAGGTGAGCATCTCCCGGAAATCCGCCAGGTCCTCATCGGAAAGGCAACGCTTGGGGATGAGCAGTGCGCTCTGCTTGCCCAGGAACATGAAGAAATACTCAGCGGTCTCGTACATATTCATGATGTTGTTCCAGGCGTGCAGCGCGGTGGTACCGGCCTGTTCATCCAGCACATTGATGCCGTTATCATTGAATACATAGCGCATGGTGTGGCCGATGAAGGTCTTATCATTCTTGATAAAGCGGCGGGCAGAAAGCTCCGGCAGGAGGAACGCACCCAGCACGGCGATAACCGCCACAATGGTGATAATGGTGGGCTTTTGGTTTACCTTAAAATCGGCATAGACGCCGACGATGGCGATCAGCAGCAGCAGAATGTTCATCATTATGCTGTTTTTATTTTTTCCGTTGGTCATAAAGCGAGTAAGGGCAAGGTAATCTCTGCCCTCCATAACGGCTTCGGCTCTGATTTCAATATCCATGGTTTTTATTTGTCCTTTCACAAGATGTAGTATAGGGAAGGCGCAGTATATTTTAATGGATAAGACCGGTGATAAACGCCTGAACTGCGTTGCCGGTCAGTTTTTCCACAATGCCCAGGATGACAACGACAGAACCCAGCACCAGCGTGTAGATGGCGAAGATGCGGAACTTATCGCTCTTGATGAGATAATTGACTAGGCGGATGGCCAAAAGGCCGAAGATGAGCGCTGCTGCCATGCCGATAAGGGCGGTGCCCCACTCGATGCCGATGCCGGCCGTGGCCGCGTCGTGCAGATCCAGGATGCCGGCCGCCAGCACTGCAGGCAGGCCCAGAATGAAGGAATAGGATACAGCGTAGCTGCGTTCCAGCCCGCACAGCTGCCCCACCGAAATGGTGGAACCGGAGCGAGAGATGCCGGGCAGGGTGGCAAAGAGCTGCGCCACACCGATGGCCAGGGCGTGCTTGCCCTTCATGGTGGAGGCGTCCCGGTGACCACGGGGGGCGCGGTCCGCCAGGAAGAGCAGCGCCGAGGTGATGAGGAAGCAGATGCCCTCCACTAGGATGTCATTATCGGCGCTGACCGAGGTGATAAGCTCCTGCAGCGGCAGCACCAGCAAAAGCGGCACGCAGGAAAGGATCAGAAGATACAGCATGCGGCGGTAAGGGGTGGCCTTCTGCTTAAAGAGCCGGCCACGGAACAGATCGGCAAACAGCAGGAAGAATTCCTTAAGAAGCTGCCACACGGTAGGCCAAAAGGCAATGATGACCGCCAGCAGCGTGCCCAGGTGCAGCATGACCGAAAAAGTAACGCTGCTTTCGGAGTTGATGCCGGTGAAGTACTGATACAGTGAAAGATGGCCGGAGGATGAGACCGGCAGGAACTCGGTAAGGCCCTGCAGTACCCCCTGTAAAATGGCGCTGAGAATGCTCATGATGTTGGTTTTCTCCTCTTGATGTGGCTATGTAAATGCCCCAAAAGGGCATTATTTACGATCGGTAGCTTTGGCCGGGCTGCAGCGACGGCTTGAGATAGGCAGCGGGATCGGTGGAACAAATACCCTGCACGGTACGAAGGCCATCCGCATCCGTCATCACCTGCCCCCAGCCCTCCGGGCAGGGCAGCCACTCACTTTTGGGCAGCTCCTGCAGGGGCAGCAGCGCTTCCGGCGGCAATATGGTGTGGATCACTTTGCGGCCCCCTTTGCAGGCGGCTCCTTGTCGAGTTTTGCCTTGGGCGGGCGGCCGCGGCGGGGCTTTTTCCTGCCGTCCTCCTCATCAATGAGATCATAGAGCTTGCCCAGGGCATCCTGCAAGCCGCCCAGTTCATCGATGAGGCCCACCTGCACCGCGCCCTCGCCATCCAGCACCGTGCCGATATCCATGACCAGCTCGCCGTTATTCATCATCAGCTCCCGGAATTTTTCGGGCCGGATGCGGCTATTGGCGGTGACGAAGCCTGTGATGCGCTCCTGCATTTTATCGAAGTAGGAGAGGGTCTGCGGAACGCCCAGCATCACGCCGTTCATCCGCACGGGGTGGACGGTCATGGTGGCGGTGGGGGCGATGAAGCTGTACCGGGTGGAAACGGCCAACGGCACCCCGATGGAATGTCCCCCGCCCAGCACCAGCGAGACGGTGGGGGTCTTCATACCGCTCAGCAGCTCGGCAATGGCCAAGCCTGCCTCCACATCGCCGCCGACGGTATTCAAGATGACCAGCAGCCCCCGGATGCTCTGGTCCTCCTCGATGGCGACCAGCTGCGGGATGACATGCTCGTACTTGGTGGTCTTGTTCTGCGGGGGCAGGATATAGTGCCCCTCGATCTGGCCAATAATGGTCAAGCAATGGATCTTATGCCGGCCGCCCTCGGTGGTCACGCTGCCGGAGTGATAGATCGCCTCGCTGCGGCGCTCCTCCTCATTTGCTTCCGGCTGGTTCTGCTCCTCATTTTTTGGGGCAGTGGATGCTTTTTTCTGCGGCATGGTTTTGGCTCCTCCCTATGGGTTTTACCCATAGTGTGAACCATTCCCGGCCGCTTTATGCCGGTTTAGTAGCCCTTGATCCCCTCGATGGAATCATCGTGGGCTACCCATTCCTCATCCACCTCAAAGGTGCGGTAGGTATCCCGGGTATCCCGCACAATGACCCGCTCGATGCCGGCATTGATGATCATACGCTTGCAAAGGGAGCAGGGCGCCGCGGCCTCCACATAGCCGCCGGTGCGGTTTTCCAGCCCCACCAGGTACAGGGTGGCACCCAGCATCTCGCTGCGGCTGGCATTGATGATGGCGTTCTGCTCGGCATGGACGCTGCGGCAGAGCTCATAGCGCTCGCCGCGCGGCACCTGCAGCTTTTCACGGGTACAGTAATGCAGCTCATTGCAGTTGGCGCGCCCGCGGGGGGCGCCAACTTAGCCGGTGGAGATGATGGTATCATTCTTGACGATGACCGCGCCGAAATTACGGCGCAGGCAGGTGCCCCGCCCGGTAACAGCTTCTGCGATATCCAAATAGTAATTGATCTTATCCCGGCGCTCCATGGGGCCTCCTTTTGCCTAACACAGTACGATATGAAACGATTTGTATCATTATACACCATTCTGTTGATTTTGTCCATCAAGAGATGGGGAATTAAATGTAACTTAATGGAGACCGCCGAGAGCTGGTTCGGCCGCAGGCCCCGATGCTCTCCCCCTGCATTTATCAAAGCCATTTCCGCACCATTCCGCCCTGCTCGGCATAAGATGGCCACTGGGTTTTATTTTTCGCTCACTTGGCCCGCCCCTTGCATCAAGGGCCGAATTATGGTATTTTTTTATAGAGTGAACGCTTCATCTTCCACATGGGAGGTCTTTTTATGTGCAAACGGATCCGGGAGGACATAGCGGCGGTGCGTCAGCGCGACCCCGCTGCCCGTTCCGGCTTTGAAATACTGCTGATGTACGCCGGCGTACACGCGCTGTTTTGGCACCGACCGGCGCACTGGCTGTACCGGCACCACTGCTTTTTCCTGGCGCGTCTTGTCAGCCAGCTCACCCGGTTTTTTACCGGTATCGAGATCCACCCCGGCGCCGTCATCGGGCACAATGTTTTTATTGATCATGGCTCCGGCATCGTCATCGGCGAAACGGCAGAGGTAGGCGATGGCTGCACGCTGTATCAGGGCGTTACCCTGGGCGGCACCGGCAAGGATACCGGCAAGCGCCATCCCACACTGGGGCGCAATGTAATGGTGGGCTGCGGCGCCAAGGTACTGGGCCCCGTGCGGGTGGGCGATAACTGCAAGATCGCCGCCAACGCCGTACTGCTGCACTCCATTGATGCCGACAGCACCGCTGTGGGTGTACCGGCCCGCGTGGTACGGGTAAGCAATGTAAAGCTGGAAAACGAACGGCTGGACCATGTACATATCCCCGACCCCATCCAGCAGGAGCTGAACCGGGCCCACGGACAGATCGCCGCGCTGGAGCAGCGGCTGACAGTGCTGGAGGCGGAGCTGGAAAAGGAAAGGGGAAAATAGCCGATGTTTTATATCATTTTTGATTTTTGCATGGCGGCAATTATGCTTTTATTCGGCATATGGTTTTATAAATCCGGCGGAAAAGCAGCCGATTACTTGTCCGGTTACAATATGAGATCCGCGGATGAGCGCCGAAAATATGACGAAGACGCCATGTGTAAAGCATATGGAAAAAGAATGATGTACATGTCGATCCCTTTTCTCATTGGGATTGCCATGGATTTCCGGTATCCGGGAATTGGCTGTCTCATCGCATGGGGGATGTGGCTTGTTCTGTTTATTCTGCTGCTTATTGAACGGCACAAAAGAGAACAATAAACTTCACTTTCCTGCACTGTCCTACAGCGCTGCCACCAGCCGACGCAGGGCGCTGAGCCAATCGGACTTTCGCTCATCCTCGGCCGCCAGCAGAAATCGTTCCCCGAAGAACACTGCTGTGGCTGTCTGTCCGGCAAATTTGGCCTCTACACGACCCATTGGGCAGCCATCCATCGGGTGTAGGGTGCCCATCTGCGCACCACCCGCTTTCATGGTTTCTTCCAGAGTGCCCGCGCCCTCCCGGATTATCGCGCCATGGGCGATGGGGCGGCCCTCCGTAGTAAATTCCAGTCCTGTAATGGTAATGATCTGGTCGGTCATGGTGGTTCCTCCTTGCGATCTTTTTTGTTCTGTCCTTATCATAGCAGGCCGTCAGTCCCATAATCCGTACTTTGATGGACAGGCCGGGGCAGATGTGCTATATTTATGAGGAAATTGCGGCCAATAGACCTGTGGGAGGAACCAAAATGGAGCAAAATAAAGCCCTGCTGGAGCGCATCCGGCTGTTTGTGCTGGATCTGGATGGCACCATATACCTGGGCGACCGGCTGCTGCCCGGCGCTGCCGAGTTTATCACCACGGCAAAAGAAAAGGGTCGGCAGGTGCTGTTTTTCACCAATAACACCAGCCGCAGCCCCATGGAATATGTGGAGCGTCTTTCCCGCATGGGGATTCCTGTCACCCGGGAGGATATTCTCACGGCCGGGGATGTGACCATTCACTACCTGCAGACGCACTGCGCGGGACAAAGCGTTTATCTCTTGGGGGTACCTGCCCTGCGGCAAAGCTTTGCGGAAGCCGGGATTTCCCTTACCGAAGAACAGCCTGATCTTGTTGTGGTGGGCTTCGACAAGACACTGACCTACGAACGGCTGGAAAAGGCCTGCATCTACCTGCGCCGGGGCGCCCATTTCCTCGCCACCCACCCCGATATCAACTGCCCCACTGAGGCGGAGCCGATCCCCGATTGCGGCGCTATCTGCCAGGCCATCACCACCAGTACCGGGTTTATGCCCCATTCCCTGGGCAAGCCCGCCGCCGAAACGGTGGAATTGGTGGAAGCGGTGAGCGGTCTGCCGCGGGAGGCCATCGCCTTTGTGGGGGACCGCCTGTATACCGATGTGGCCTGCGGCACCCAAAACGGCGCCTGCGGCATCCTGGTAATGACCGGCGAAACCACCCCCGAAATGCTGGCAGAAAGCAGCTTTTTCCCCGATGCGGTGTTCCCCTCTCTCGGGGCCATGGCACCGCTGCTGTAAATCTCACAATAAAAAGCCCGCCCCCTGTACCAACACCGTACAGAGGGCGGATTCTTATTTGATTACAGGTTTATTTCCAGTGTTTTAGCTGCGAAAGATGGGCGTCATACTGTGCCCGGCGCTCCGCTTCGCCGATATTTTCAGAGTTCGGCATATGCGCCAGCAAAAAATCCAGCAGCGCATCCTTGCTTTGGTAAGCGAAGGCCCCCTCCGCATAGCACCACTTGCAGTAATCCTCATTATAGCTGCCGTCTGGCTCCCGGCTGGTGATGCCGTCCTCCAGCGGCATGCCGCAGCACTGGCAGATGAGCTGTCGCGGCGTACCCAGCAGCGTATTGATGGATACATCGAACAGTGCCGAAAGCAGCTTCAAGGTTTCGGTATTCGGCACCGTTTCACCGGTTTCCCAGCGGGAGACCGCCTGCCGGGTCACAAAAACCTTTTCCGCCAGTTCTTCCTGCGAAAGACCCTTGCCGGTTCTCAGTTCATAGATCACATCTTTTGTTTCCATGCGCTTTCTCCTCCCTTTGGGAATAGTATAACGCCATACCACCTCTATGAAAAGCAACCCGCTGTTGCTTTTGCTGCTGCGTCACTCGGTCAGGCCAAAGAACCACACCGTTTCGGATTCATAGGTTTCGCCCTGCCGCAGCAGGATGGAGGGAAACTGCGGGTGATGGGGGCTATCGGGGCAATGCTGTGTTTCCAGGCAGATTCCGCTGTGCTTCTGGTAGGCAATGCCGCCTTTGCCCCGCTCTCCACACAGAAAATTACCGGAATAGAGCTGCAAGGCCGGTTCTGTGGTGAAGACGGTGAGCCGCCGTCCTCTTACGGGGTCACTGAGTTCCGCCGCCGGGTGCAGCGGATTTAGGCTCTCGACATCATAGTCCAACAGGAAATTGTGGTCGTACCCGCCGGCATTTTTCAGCTGCGGGCAGTCCGCCCCGATGCGTTCCCCGATGGTATGCGGCGTGGTAAAATCCAGCGGCGTTCCCGCCACCGGCAGCATCTCCCCGGTGGGGATCAGTCCCGCATTAACCGGGGTATATCGACTGGCTGCCAGCTCCAGCCGGTGGTCAAGGATATCCCCCTTGCCCTGCCCCGCCAGATTAAAATAGGTGTGGTTGGTCAGGTTCAGCAGGGTGTCCCCCTCCTCCGCTGTGGCAGTATAGTGGATAATGAGGGCATCCTCCTGGGTCAGGCAGTAGCGCACCTCCACATGCAGTTTGCCGGGATAACCCTCCTCACCTGCTTCTGCCGTACGGGAGAACACCACCACATTATCAATGTCCTCGGTGCTCCATTGCCACAGGCAGCGGTCAAAGCCTCGCTTGCCGCCGTGCAGGTGGTTGCCGCCGTCATTGGCAGCCAGCTGATACTCCTTGCCGTTTAGGGTGAATTTTGCCCCGGCAATACGGTTGGCCACCCGGCCTATTGTTCCACCAAAGTGCGGGGCCTCAATGTAATCTGCAATGGTATCACACCCCAGGGTGATATCCTCCACCATGCCCTCTTTATCCGGCACACAGATGCTATGCACAGCCGCCCCGTAATTGAGAAGGTTTACCTCCATGGTGTTGTGATTAAACAGGGTGAAGCGTGTTACCGCCTGTCCTTCCGGCGTCCTGCCAAAAAAGTGCTTATAGACCATTGGTTGCTCCTCACTTTTCGTTTGTTTCTGCCTATTATTGTACCGCATCAACGGCCAACTGCCAAGGGGGAAGTTTTCACTCTCGCCAGGTCGTCTGGGCGAATTTCTGCTGAGGGATGGCACCGGGCCGCAGGCTGTTTCGGCACAGCCGAAACCGACGGGCACAGCCCGTCGAGACCGTCCAAAGGACGGTTTAGCCTGCGGCCCGCCCTGCCCCCTGCATAAATTCCACACATGGGAAAAGGGACGCCCCCGTTAGAGGACGCCCCTTTCCCAAGAGAGAAAACATTAGAAGATGGCGAGTTTAGACTGGACGGTGGTGGAAGCCACTACGCGTCCGCGCTTGATGACATAGCGACGCTCCGGAGTCAGACGAATGGCGTCGCGTGCATCACGGCAAGCGGTGATGACGATATCGGCATTGCAGCCGACCTTCAAGCCGTAATCCTTCAGACGGAGGATCTTGGCGGCGTCATCGGTGATCATATCGAAGGTCTTTTCAATCTCATCGGGCAGGCTCAGCTGGGCAGCGTGGCCGGTAATCAGGGCCACCTGCAGCATATCGCCGGCGCCGTAGGGATAGAAGGTATCATTGACGCAGTCCTGGCCAAAACTCATGGTCACACCGGCGGCCAGCAGCTCCTTCACGCGGGTAATACCGCGGCGGATGGGCTGTTTATCCAAGCGGCCCTGGAGCATCAGGTTGGTAACAGGGTTGGTGATGACATTGATGCCGGCCTTCTTTACCTTTTCGATAACATAGGCCGCATAGTGGTCGTCATAGGCCGCCATGGCGCAGGTATGGCCGGCGGTAACACGGCCCTGCCAGCCGCGGGCGATGGTCTCATCGGCTACCATCTCCAGGGTGCGGTAGAAAGGGTCATCGCTTTCATCCACATGCATATCCACATCGGCATCGTACTTCTCGGCAATATCAAAGCACAGCTTGACATGGGCCCGGCTGTCGTCAGGGCAGTTTTCGTTAGCGGGCATACCGCCTACTACATCGCAGCCCATCTCCATGGCCTGCCACATCAGCTTATCGGCGCCGGGATCCTTCATAATGCCTTCCTGCGGGAAAGCAACGGTCTGCATATCCACTACGCCCTTATACTTGTCTTTCAGGGCCAGTACGCCCTCGGTGGCCTTCAGGCCGGTGATGGTATCCACATCAATGTGGGTACGAATATTCAGTACACCGTTCTTGATCTCACGCTCCACTACATCGCCGCCGCGGGCCAGAATGTCCTCATTGACATAGTTGCGCTTTTTATCCCACAGCATCTCAATGGCTTCCTTCAGGGTGCCGCTCTGGTTCTTGGGCAGAACATCCAGTACATTGACCTTATCCAGGTGGATATGGGGATCGATGTAGGAAGCGGTGGTCAGGTTGCCCTCGGCGTCAATAACGGTCTCGGCCTCGGCGGTCAGTCCCACGCCGATATCAACGATCTTGCCGCCATCGATGAGGATATTGACCAGCTCTTCCCGGTCACGGAGCTTCGCGTTCTTAATAAGCATCTGCATACTTTAATTCCCTCCAAAAAATTTTTGTTAAAATAATCCGGCAGGGCGCTATTTCTCATTCAAACCGAATTTCTTTACTTCCCAACCCTTTTGAAAAGCGCCCTGCTCCCGGATGGGAGCAGGGCGCGAAACAACTTTGGGTGAAAGCCTCTCCATAGTCTGCCAATATCCGGAGGACTCCTATTCGGTTCACCTACATTTTAGCATACAATCTGCCCAAAGGCAATTCATCATTATTTAGAAAGTTCCAATACATTTTTGTTGGAATCCACCAAATACATCGCATACATCTCCGGCGAAAGCCCGCTCTCCGCCACTATCTTCCGGGCCGGCTCATAGTCCTCGGCCGCCAGCCGCAAGGAGATCCCACAGCTTTGAGTCACGGTGCGCAGGGTGGGCATCGTTGCCACCTTAAAGTGCTGCTCCAGCAGCCGCTCAGTCTGTATGGCGGAATGGGTATTCTCAAAGGAAATCATCAAGTAATCTTCGTTCATCGTTTTCACCTCGCCCCTATTTTACTCCATGGTCCCAGTGGAATCAAGTGTACTTCCCAGATTGGCCTGTGCAGCAGGCTGGCCATGCGGCCTCACCGCTCTCCCACGCAAAAGACCGCCCCGGAAACCCGGAGCGGTCACATATGCTTCTCTTTCTCAGGCTATCAGACAGCGGTGGTCGCCAGCAGCACATAGCTGAGGATGAACAGAACGGAGAGAATGTACATCAATACAGGAACCTCTTTCGCCTTGCCGCGGGCCAGCTTGATGAGGGTGTAGGAGATGATGCCAAAGCCGATACCATCTGCAATGGAGTAGGCAAAGGGCATCATGGCGATGGTGAGGAAGCAGGGGATGGCAGTCTCCATATCGGACCAGTCGATCTTCAGCACACCCTTCATCATGAATACGCCCACGATGATAAGGGCGGGAGCGGTGGCAGCGGAGGGAACAATGCCCGCCACAGGAGCCAGGATAACCGCCAGCAGGAACAGGATACCGGTAGTCATGGAGGTCAGGCCGGTACGGCCGCCGTCCTCGATGCCGGTGGAGGACTCAACAAAGGTGGTAACGGTGGAAGTACCCAGCAGTGCGCCGGTGCAGGTGGCGATAGCATCCGCGATCAGAGCGCGGTCGCCGCCGGGGAAGTTGCCGTTCTCATCCAGCATGCCGGCGTTGCCTGCGGTACCCAGCAGGGTACCAACGGTATCAAAGCAGTCGCAGATGGCAAAGGTGATGATAGCGGTGAGGAAAGGAACCACGCCGCCGGCGGAAAGAGCACCGGAGAAGTCCAGCTTGAAGGCGACCTCGCCAAACGCCTCGCCGATACCGGCTACGGTAAAGCTCTCGGGAATGGTGGTCTGACCCATAAGGAAGCCAATAAGAGTAGTAGCGATGATGCCGATAAAGATAGCACCCTTTACGCGGTAGGCAACCAGAATAGCGGTAATTGCCAAACCGATGAGGGCCAGCAGGGCAGCGCCCTTGGTGATGGTACCCATATCAGTGTAGGCGCCGGCAATACCAGTACCAAAGGCAGTAACGATATTGACATTGAACATGCCGATGAGAGCAATGAAGAAGCCGATACCGGCGGAAATGGCAGCCTTCAAGGAAGCGGGGATCGCTTCAATGATCTTCTTGCGCAGGGGGCTGACGGTCACGACGAGGAACAGCACGCCGGAAATAAATACAATCGCCAAAGCCTGCTCCCAGGTGTAGCCCATGCCAAAGCATACGGTAAAGGTGAAGAAGGTATTGAGGCCCATGCCGGGTGCCTGGCAGAAAGGCACATTGGCCAGGAACGCGGTAAGTAGGCAGCCAATAGCGGCAGAAATGCAGGTCGCTACCATGACACCGGTCTTGTTCATGCCGGTCATGGAAAGATAGTTGGAGTTGACAAAAATGATGTATGCCATTGCAAAGAAGGTGGTAATGCCTGCACGGATCTCGGTTTTCACATCGGTGCCGTGCGCTTTCAGCTTAAACAGCTTTTCCATAGTGTTGCTCCTTTTACAAAAAAATTTGGAAGCGGACAAAACAAAACGCCGACCGGTCTCATTTAATAATGAGTGTCCCAGCCAGCCGTCAATAAAAACGCAAAGCCAACCCCTCCCGCCATAGCGGAACGGATCGGAACACCCATAGTGCCAGCCTTTCCGGGGCCGGCGTAGAAACGCCCGAACCATATTATCGGGCATATATGAGCTTTGGTCATATTTTGTTTACATTTGCAGTTTATCACTTATTTGGGTCGCCTGCAAGGGGTTCTTAGCGGATTTTTAATTTTCGTAGGCTTGCCACATCTTTCACAAACCTTCCGGCCGGTATTGGTGCATAATGACAAATTTGTCGTCCCTCTTATGCGGGCAGTGCTCCTTGGCAGGCCTTCTGCCCGGAACAGGCATCGGCCCGCAGGGCAAACCGTCCTTC
>ERZ779895.3546-NODE-3546-length-11984-cov-36.560986_pt1 | contig 11984 bp, 10 predicted proteins | sample MGYA00511093_ERZ779895 | MGnify/ENA primary metagenome ERZ779895 (study PRJEB29588, sample SAMEA2142970) | human gut metagenome | biome: human gut; feature: human-associated habitat; material: faeces | place: Denmark | collected 2008/2010 ... | reverse complement strand
CAAAGATAGAACTATTTCCAATAGCAGTCAATACCTATTAATAGTAGTTATGGATTTAAAACCGAAAACAAGCCTCTTATCATGCCAAAGAAAATGCCCATTCGTCCTTAGTTGTCCCTTCCTTATATATTAAGAAGCCTATAAATCAGTATCAAACATCACAAAATGTTTCTTTTATTTTCAGAATCCCAAAAGATTTTAAAATAAAACCCTACCTTTGCATCAGATTTGGTGATGTAAGTACTTTCCGTATTTGCATAAAAGGGAATTCGGTCATAGAATCCGAAGCAGTGCCCGCTACTGTGAAACCCGTCAATGAAAAGCAACTCTCGCCATGCCACTGTTTCCTTTGTAAGAAATGGGAAGGCGCTTTTCAGGGTGAAGCCAGGAAACCTGCCAGGTCTGAACATAGATAATTCACGCTTTCCCGGGGCCAGGAAAGCTAATTATTAATTCTTAAATTATTTCGATGAAAAAGAAATGTTTACTGACAGCCTTATTCGGCTGCATGGTGGTGTGTGCATCCGCCCAGATATCGTTAAGTGGAAAAGTAGTGGATGCCCGTACAGGAAAGCCGGTGGAAGGCGCTAACGTACGTTTGGAACAAACTACAATAGGATGTGCTACCAATCCTAAAGGAGAATTTTTGTTGAAAGACATCAAAGAGGGAACGTATACCCTGCGTACCAGTTGCCTGAATTATGCTCCTGTCACTCAGAAAGTCAGTCAAAGTCAAAAAGAAATGGTGATAAGGCTGAAAAGTACCACTTTCAACATGGATCAGGTAGTGGTAACCGGAACCGGAACTCACCACAAGCTGAAAGACAGTCCTGTACCCGTAGAGGTCATTTCCCAACGTGATCTGCAAAATGCCAATCCATCCAGTTTCCAGGATGCCTTGGTGAAACTGGTTCCCTCTATCTCGGTGCAAACCACCGCTATGGGAACAACCCTATACGTAAACGGACTGCCTGATAAATACCTCCTCGTATTAATTAACGGTAAAAAAGTAGCCGGAGATATTTCGGGATCTATAGATTACGACCGGATCAATATGGATGCCGTAAAACGTATTGAAGTATTAAAAGGAGCATCTTCCGCCCTTTATGGCAGTGACGCCATCGCAGGAGTAATCAATATCATTACCGATGATCCTAAATCTGCATTGAATGTATCTTCCAATACCCGTGTAAGTTCTCACGGACGAATTTCAGAATCAGTCAACGCAGACGCCAATGATGGAAAATTATCCGCACACTTGAACTATAATTACCGCACTTCGGATGGATGGCAACTGAATCCGTATGAGGAAAGCAAGGGAGAACTGGTGGAAACCACAAAGAAACCGGTCTATAAGAATCATTCGCATAATGTGAGCCAAACCTTGAGCTACGCAGCCACAGAGCGTTTAAGCCTTCATTTGAACGGTAATCTTTTTATCAGCGAGAACGACCGTACCGGAGCCTACGATTACAACAACCGGCATCAGTCCTATACAGTGGGTGGAACAGCCAAATATCTGTTGGCTAAGCGGGCTTCATATATAGAAGGGAATATAAGCACCACCAATTTCCGTTCTTTTTATGACTATATAAATGATGCAAAAACGCATAAAACCGGTGACGAAGTCCTCAGTAAAGACCAGACTTACACCAATGCCAATCTAAAAGGTGTATTCAAAACCCACAAGAACAATACACTTTTTACCGGACTGGACTATGTATTCGAAGGCTTGGAGCCGACTGAAACCAGCAAGATGCTGAATAATGAATACCAAAGTGTTTATACACTGGCAGCATACGTACAGGACGAAGTAAAACTACTGGATGCAATCAGCGTAGTGGCAGGTATACGGTATGCCTATAATGAAAAGTTTAAAAGCCAGTTCACGCCCAAACTATCCTTGATGTACCAATATTCAGAACTGAATGTACGTGCATCCTACGCTGCCGGATTCCGTTCACCTACCTTGCAACAAATGTATGCCGTTTCTGAAAGCCGTGGACAAATCACGGTCGGAGACCCTGACCTGGACCCGGAAAAGAGCAATTTCTATAATTTGAATATAGAATACAATCATCGTTTGTTCTCCATTGCCGCGTCCATTTATCAGAATGACCTGAAAGACAAGATCGAAGCGGAAGATATAGGAACAACGCCCGAAGATATTGAAAACGGCATCACTCGCAGACGCCAGTACCGCAATATAGAAAAGGCACGTGTGAAAGGCTTTGACATAGGTTTTTCAGTCCGTCCCTTCACAGGCTTCATGTTCGGAGCAAACTATATTTACACGGACGGGCGCAACCGTACGGAAGACATCCGTTTGGAAAGAACAGTACGTCACTCGGGTAATTTCAATGCCAGCTGGCGAAAAACATGGAATGATTATACATTCAATATTGCAATCAACGGACGCTATCAAGGTACACGCTGGTCTAAAACTTACGGTGACGCCCCCGCCCACCAGCTTTGGGATATCAACACACGCCATTCATTCAATTTAAAATCTGTTGCTCTGGAACCCGCCGTCGGAGTTGAAAACATTTTCAATTACACAGATGACCGTCCTTATAACAGTAATTATGCAACTCTGACACCGGGACACTCGTTCTATGTCAGTCTGCTGGTTCGTTTCAAGCAATAAAACTATTTTTAGCATGACCTCTAAAACCAGACTTGTCTATCTGCTCATAACAACTTTCTGCCTGGCAGGTTGCGGCTATAAAAGCCGCAACCCGGTGAGTGGAAACGGGCTACCTTCCGCAGATACCATACAAACAGCCCTGGCCCCCCGTTATGCCAAAGGCTTCAAAATAACTGTTCGTCCGGATGGAGTAAAGCTTCTGTCCATCTCGGAGCCGAACAATAACCATGCAATACCCGAACTTTTCGCCTTAGTTCCTAAAGGAACAAAAGCCGAGATACCCGATGGCTATACCGTTATTCCGACTCCGACAGACAGAGTGATCTGCATGACCACGCCTCAACTGGCAGGTTTTACCGGTCTGAACGCTTATGACAAAGTGGTAGCGACAAGTACCACCCGCCGGATGCAGAATAAGGAATGGCTTGCCCGATTAAAAGACGGACGGGTGAAAAAGATAGGAATGGAAGGAAACTTTGATACGGAAATTATCATTGCATCCCAACCCGATATCATTTTCGTATCTCCCAACCGCCGGGGAGGGTATGAAGTGATGAAAGAGCTGAACATCCCTCTGGTCCCCTATTGGGCTTTCAAGGAAACATCACCATTGGGACTGTCCGAATGGATCAAGGTAGCAGGTATGTTTATCGGTAAAGAGGAAGAGGCATGCCAATTATTTGCACAAATGGAACAACGCTATAACCTGTTGAAAGCCAAAGTTTCCAATGTAAAACAGCGTCCCAGTGTATTCAGTGGAGAAATGAGAAGAGATACCTGGTATGTACCCGGAGGACAAAGTTTCTATGCCCGCTTGTTCGCCGACGCAGGGGCCGATTACTTTATGAAGGATAATACTGAAACAGGAGGTGTACTCATGGATTTTGAAACCGTATACGCCAAAGGATATAATGCCGGCTACTGGAGAGTGATGAATGGTTATAAAGGAGAATTCTCTTATGAAGCATTAAAAGCTTCCAATCCACAATATGCTGATTTCCGGGCTTTTAAAGAAAAGAAGGTTATTTATTGCAATCTGGAATGGATACCTTTGTATGAGAATCTTCCCCTCTCACCCGATGTTCTTCTGAGTGACATGATAAAAGCTTTTCACCCGGAACTACTTCCCGATTATCATCCTGTGTTTTATTCGCTTCTGGAAAAAGAATAAGTATTCCAGTTCTCATGCATATGGTAACAAACAGTTTTAATCCGGCTTATCTATTTCACTATTACAAAAATGGCTGAAGTCTCGGACTTCAGCCATTCCGTAAAAGGTTATTCCAATATACCGGCAATATCCTCCGCCATCTGCTTGTCAGTCAACCGGTTGGTTTTCATCAGCTCATCCAGATTATAGCGGTCTGCAAATTCTTTACGAAGTCCGTAATTCAGCACCCGCATTTCAGAATTACCATAATAACGCGCTATCTTCTCGCCGAATCCTCCATCCAGCACCCCGTCTTCCAACGTTACGACAATACGATGCCCCACTTTCAACTCTTCCAGCATCGGTTCGTCAAGCCCTGTTATGTAACGGGGATTAATCAAAGTAGCCTCAACACCCGACTCTTCCCGAAGCTTATTCTTCAAAGCCTGTCCCAAATCATAGAAAGAACCCAATGCAAGAATAGCGACAGTTTCTCCCCTGGCTGTCATTTTGTAGCGGTTTAACTCGCTATAATCCGTGTCAAACTCTTCCTTACGATGCACCACTGCCACTCCCGGCACACGGATGGCAACGGGATATTCCGTCTGGCGGACAGCCCATTCCAACATAGCAAAATACTCTTCGGAACACGTAGGAGCCAGATAAACCATATTCGGGATATTGCTGATAAGCGGAATATCGAAGAAACCCAGATGAGTCACATCGTTCATTCCGGCTACTGTCCCCATAAACACAGTGATCACCGCCGGATTTCCATTGATACACAAATCCTGAGACAACTGGTCATAGCAACGCTGGATAAAAGTACTGTAAACCCCGTACACCGGATGTCCGCCACCGGCAGCGATACCCGATGCCAATGCCACGGCATGTTCCTCGGCAATACCTACATCCACAAACTGACGCCCTGCCTGTTTCCGGCGTTCAGGAGTAAAACCTATCACAGTAGGAGTACCCGAACTGATGGCAACAACCGTGTGGTCCTCCTTCATCTTCTCCAACAAAAACTTCCCGGTCAGGCTATGGTAATCCTCCATACCGCTGCAATCCACCTTCGGCTTACCCGTTTCCAGATCGAAAGGCATCTCCCAATGAAATTCCTCCCGGTCGGCTTCTGCCGGAGCGTATCCCTTTCCTTTCTGTGTGTGAATATGAACCACTGTGGGACGTGATGTATCTTTCACCTTGGCAAAAGCCGCAACCAAAGACGGAATATCATTCCCCTCTCCCACATAAAGATAATCCAACCCCAGAGAACGGAAGAAATTACAGGACGACCGTCCCTCCGTGTCGCGCAGTTCTTTCAGGTTCTGATAGAGCCCGCCGTGGTTTTCGGCAATGGACATTTCATTATCATTAACCACTATAATAAGGTTGGTTCCCATTTCTCCCGCATTGCTCAGACCTTCATAAGCTTCTCCGCCGCTGAGCGATCCATCCCCTATCACGGCTATGATATTCTCGTGTCCGCCTTTCAGCTCTCTGGCTTTGGCAAGACCGCAAGCCAGACTGACCGAGGTGGAAGTATGGCCGATAGTGAAAAAATCGTGCCCGCTTTCCCGGGATTGGTGTATCCGGACACCACATCATAATCCTCCGGATTCAGGAAAGCATCCTTACGCCCGGTCAGCATCTTATGTGTATAACTTTGATGGGATACATCATATACCATCTTATCCGTCGGTGAATTGAATACATAGTGCAATGCTATTGTAGCCTCCACCATTCCCAGATTAGGTCCCACATGTCCTCCGTGAGCACTTAACTTGGTCAATAATGCATTGCGGACTTCACCTGCCAACTGTCTTAATTGTTCCGCAGAAAACTGTTTTATGTCTTGCGGAGAATTTACTTGTCCAATATACATCGTTCTACCTGTTTAAATGATTTCATCTGTTGTCTTGCTTCATTCCGATGCGGACAAAGCCGCTTTCATTTCACAATGCAAAGATAAGCCAGGCCCCATTCATTCTGTGTAGATAAATTACAGATAGAATTACCATTTTTACAGAAGGGAACTGTATCACAAAAACATGGTACTACAACCCGGTTATCAATTCTGCGAGAGCCGGTAATCACTGGGGGCGACACCTGTTATTTTCTTGAAAAGCACACTGAAGCACTGCACATTAGGATAGCCTAACTTCCGTGCCACAGCAGCAGGCGTATGACCGTCCTGCAACAACATGTGCCTGGCTATATCCAGCCGCTTCAGTTGCAAATATTCCTCCAAAGTCTTGCCGGTTTCAAATTTCAGCAGATCATTGAAGTAAGCGACAGACAAATCAAGCTCTCCCGCCATATAGCCGGATGTGGGCAACTTGCCGCCTTGCAACCTTCCGGATGCGATATATTCCACAAACAAACGTTCCATGTTTTCCAAAAGAGCCTTGTTCTTATTCTCACGGGTAATAAACTGGCGTTCGTAATACCGGGTGCAATAATCCAACAGAAGTTCTATATGCCGGGAAAGAATAATACTGCTATGAGTATCAATGGGATGATGCAACTCATCCTCTATATTCGAGAGGCAACACGTCACTTTCTCTGTCTCACGCCGCGAAAGATGCAGCGCTTCTTCCTTGCGATAATGGAAAAAGGTATAATTTTTAATATGATTCTTCAGTGAGGTGCGGAACAACAGGTCAGGATGAAATGCCAAAAGATATCCTTTATCCGGCAACGTATTCTCCTTACTCATACGAAAGATCTCGCCGGGAGTGAGAAACACCATGGTAGCATTGGAGTAATCATAGTATTTCCGTCCGCAGCAGCAACAACCGCCCGGACAATCCTCAATCAGCAAGACAGCATAGAATTCAAACTTCACCGCATCCTCTTCCAATGAAGGATTCTCCAGATTGATGATGCCCACCTGCGGATGCAATGTCTTGCAACCCAGACAGCGGTTACATTCATATACAGTCCTCAAGTCCAACATAGTCTCTTGCATTGCTTGTTACGACAGAATACTATAAAAGAAGGTTTTGTGCCCGATATTCATTCGGTGTACAGCCCACACGCTTCTTGAACAACCGGCAGAAATGCTGCGGATATTGAAATCCCAGTGAATAGGCTACCCTGCTGACGGTTTCTCTCCTGTCGGACATCCGTTCCTTTGCCAGTTCTATCACTTTTTCCTGAATATATTCCTGTGGAGTCTTGCCGGTTTCCTTCTTGAACATATCCCCGAAGTAGTTGGATGAAAGGCACAGTTTGTCAGCAAAGTATTTCACGGTAGGCAATCCGTCACGCTCGGCAAGTTCGCCCTCAAAATAATCGTCAAGCAACCCTTCAAAGCGTGTCAACACATCACGGTTCGAATGACTGCGGGTGGCGAACTGACGTTCATAAAAACGCATACAGTAATTAAGAAGCAGTTCTATATAGTTTACCAGCAAGGTCTTACTATGCTTGTCCACTCCCCGTTCCAGTTCCATACGGATAATCTTCAGGCAATCTGTCATAATATTGCGCTCATCTTCCGAAAGGTGCAGCGCCTCGCTCACTTCATACGAAAAGAAGGTATATTTCTTTATTGTTTTTCCAAGCGTGGTCCCCCGTAACAAATCCGGATGAAAAAGAATGCCAAGCACATTCAACTGCACACGGTCGGTGGTCAATGTGGTTTCCGTTGTTTGTCCCGGAGCAAAACATACCACGGTTCCCTCCTGATAGTCATAACTCCGACGCCCGTATTTGATATCACAAGCTTTCTCCAATTTCAGATAAAGTGCATAAACGCCATAGTTCCAGTGCACATAGTCCATCTGCCGGGTAGCCTTGTTCAAATCAATGACACTGACCAACGGATTCAGTGTTTCAAGTCCGTATAGACTGTTATATTGGTCCACATTGTCTAAATTTAATATCTTATCCATCATTCTAACTTGTTTAATGTCTGCTAAAATACAGCTTTTTCAGTTATTTGAAATATTCCGGTCACAAAAATAAGAAGTTATCCGGACAAGGTTATAACCCCAATTACGGATTATCTTACCTTAGTTACCGAATCTTATCCCATCCGGGAATAAAAAGAAGAGCCGGAATGTTCCTGCCGGGCTACCCACTCCATATATATGGCAGCACATTCATACACTTGTTGAGCTAAAAGGACATTGCTTTTTCGATGACGATGTGGCAGGAACAAATTGATGCTAATCATCAATCAAAAAAATGTATCCGATTGGTTCAGGGAGCTGTTTAGCAAACTCTATCAAAGGATACAACTGAAAGAGGTGCAGAAAAGGAGCAAAGGTTTTAGCCTGTAAAGAAAGGTATTTTGCTGAAATACAGTAAAAAGTGCAATTCACAATGAATGATATACTGTACCTTTTGCTATATTTGCATATAATCCATTTAATATTAAAAGAATGAATGCGGATTTTGATTATTTAGAAATAAACCGGGGAACAACAGGGTAGATATCCATCTGAAATCTGACTTTTAAATATAGGATAAAACATTAAAGTAATCATATTCCGATGGTCTATTCCATAATAGCTACAAAATAAGAAAGACTGAAAAGAATTTACCATAAATATAATAGATATGAAAACAGACTTTACAATCAGGGAAGCTCAACAGACGGATACTATTGCGCTAAAAGAATTATTTCAAAACACTGTTCTTGCGGTAAATAGCAAGGATTATTCGCAGGCAGAAGTTGAGGATTGGGCATCCTGCGGAGATGACCTTTCTAACATTGAAGAGATGATAAAGACCCACTATTTTATTGTAGCTGTTAATCAACAGTCACAAATCGTTGGTTTTTCATCTATTACGTCTCAAGGCTATTTACATTCTATGTTTGTTCACAAGGACTTTCAAGGTAAAGGTATTGCTACGATGCTTTTGGAAGAAATAGAACGATATGCAATTACAGCCGGAATTATGCGGATTACATCCGAAGTGAGCTTGACTGCTCGCCCTTTCTTTGAAAAAAAAGGTTATATAGTAAAGGAAGAACAAAAGCGCAAAGCGAATCAGCTTTCTCTCACTAACTTTTGGATGGCAAGGGAAATGGCTAAAATCAAGCCTTATAATGGTCGTATTCCTGCTTGTGGTGTCTTTTGTGGGGGATGCCCCATATATACGAGAGAAAAAAGAGCTTGCAGAGGAGCCGAGTTAAATCATTCTCGTTGTGAAAAATGCAAAACATTTCATTTATGTTGTTTTGGGAAAAAGATAACACATTGTTTCCAATGCAGCAACTTCCCATGTACCAGATTTAAAGGATTTGCCAAACGTTGGCAAAAGCATGGACAGGATTTTATTGAAAATCAAAAACTGTTAAGTGAGATAGGTGAAGTGGCGTTTTTAGAGTATTATAATAAAAAGGTTACAGATTAAGTCAAGTTCGTTTTGGATATATAGACAAAGGAACAAACTAAACTTATTTATACTGACAGCAAAATATGTGCTGGCGAAAAGAAAACAAAGTTTTGTCGTTTCGCCAGCATTATTTTTGTACTTTTGTCACATATAACAAAATACAAATGGATATAAATCAGAATTATAGAGAAGCTGTAAAGAGCATAAAAGAAGCTATCCTACGCAGCCAGTACCGTGCAGCCGCATCGGTGAACAAGGAACAGCTATCTCTTTATTACGGCATCGGACGTTATGTGTCGGAAAATTCCCGTACTGGCTTTTGGGGAAAAGGTGCAATTGAACAGATATCTTCCCTATTGCAAAAAGAATTGCCGGGGCTAAGGGGATTTTCAGCTTCGAATATAAAGAACATGCGAATATTTTATGAAGCATGGGAATCTGTTTTAAATCGCCAGCCACTGGCTGACGATTTAGTATTGGATGAAAAATTACTTCTTGTAGAAATTCGCCAGCCACTGGCTGATGAATTTAACTGGTCAGACTTCCTTTCAATCGGCTTTAGTCATCATACTGAAATAATATCCAAAGCTAAGACTTTGGAAGCAAGGCTGTTCTATATACATGAGTGCGCCACTCGCTATTGGAGTAAATACACTTTAAGGGATTACTTAAAAACAGACCTGTACAGCCATCGGGGCACTTTTCCTAACAATTTCGCACAAGCATTGCCTGATACCAAGCAAGCTCTAAAAGCTGTTTGCTCATTCAAAGATGAATACTTGCTTGATTTCATTAATGTGGAGGAACTGAATGAACAGGAGGAGGATTTAGACGAAAAGATAGTAGAAAAGGTGATTGTTGCCAATGTGAAGAAGTTTATCATGACCTTCGGACAAGATTTCAGTTTTATAGGCAATCAGTATCGTATGGAGGTTGCAGGAGAAGAAATGTTTATTGATTTGCTCTTTTTCAATCGGGAGCTTAATTCCTTGGTCGCAGTCGAACTGAAATCCGGAAAATTCCGCACATCTTATTTGGGACAACTGAATACTTATCTATCTGCTTTAGACACATATATCCGGAAGCCGCATGAAAACCCTTCTATCGGAATAATCCTTTGCAGGGAAATGAATCAAACCTTTGTAGAGTTTGCCGTTCGTGATTATAACAAGCCGATGGGGGTTGCTACTTACCATGCATCTAAAGACATGCCGGAACGGCTTCGTAACGCTTTGCCGGACATTGAGGATTTGAGAAAGCTATTGTAAAGCAAAAGCCTTATTTCTTTTTCGGACAGGTAATCGCCTTTTATTACCTTTACATAAGAAACCCGCCACCAAGCTAATTTCTTCGTTTTTTGTTACGATTTTGTCACCTGCCGTTAGTAATAGACTGATTTCTTCTTTGATAATCAGCTTGATATCCTGATCCATATATTATATGGCAGAATCTGTAATTAAGGTCAGGATACCCGTAATTTATCTACAAAGAACCCAAGCAAATATACCTAAATTTGCAACATCATAAAATATTAAAACGTATATTTGAACCAAATAACATAAATCGTATGAAAAGACTCGGATTATTTATGACGGTAATCATGATACTGTGTATTACCGTAAACGCACAGAAACAGAGCAACAGAACATTAGTAGCTTACTTCTCGGCAACAGGTACAACAGAGAAAGCCGCCAAACAGATAGCGGAGGTGACAGGCGGAGCCCTCTACGAAATACAACCTGCAAAGAAATATACCTCCGCCGACCTGGACTGGCACGACAAATCCTCGCGCAGCAGTGTGGAAATGGCAGATGCCTCGTCACGTCCCGCATTGCGTTCCCAGCCCCAAAACTTGGCAGCCTATGATACCATCTATATCGGTTTCCCCATTTGGTGGAACCTGGCTCCAAGAATCATCAACAGTTTTATAGAAAAAGGTGATTTCACAGGCAAGATCCTCATTCCATTCGCTACCTCGGGTGGAAGCCGCATTTCTAACGCCGAACAAGAATTAAAGAAAGCCTACCCCAGCCTGAACTGGCAGAAAGGCAGGCTGATGAACGGTGCTACCAAAGAAGAGATTAAACAATGGACTAAAAAATAAATAGTATGAGAAAGAATTTAGGAGCAAAACCTTTTACCTATCCGCAACCGGTATTTATCATCGCCGCATACGATGAAAACGGTCTTCCCAATGCCATGAATGCGGCTTGGGGCGGTATCAGTGAAATGAATGAAATCAGTATTTGTATCAGCGAAGGTCACAAGACAACGGCCAACATCCTGAAACGCAAAGCATTCACAGTGAGCATGGCAGAAGCCGGGCAAATCATCGCTTGCGATTATGTAGGCATTGTTTCGGGCAACAAGGTTCCGGACAAATTCGCCCGTGCGGGATTCCATGCCACCCGGTCGGAATTTGTGGATGCCCCGCTGATTGATGAATTATCCGTAGCTGTGGAATGCAAGCTGAAGGATTACAATCCCGAAACCTGTATCCTGCGCGGCGAAATAGTCAATGTAAGTGTAGATGAACGTGTACTGGATCAGAATGGAAAAGTGGATGCCTCCAAAGTTATTCCCGTCATCTTCGACCCGTTCAATAATGATTATCTGAAAGTAGGAGAAAAAGTGGGTAATGCTTTCTCGGATGGCAAGGCCTTAAAATAACGGAATCCGATATGATACAAACAGCGGAGGCAGCTTCTTCCATACAGAACAAACTCCGGCAAGCCGATTCCTAAGCTCTCACATCCTTGTGACTAAGCCTTTTTGAACGAATGATTTCTATCTCCCAAGCTTGCGGAGTTAAATCCATAGCCTTTGGAGTTA
>ERZ779895.3545-NODE-3545-length-11985-cov-3.834870_pt1 | contig 11985 bp, 7 predicted proteins | sample MGYA00511093_ERZ779895 | MGnify/ENA primary metagenome ERZ779895 (study PRJEB29588, sample SAMEA2142970) | human gut metagenome | biome: human gut; feature: human-associated habitat; material: faeces | place: Denmark | collected 2008/2010 ... | reverse complement strand
TGCAAAGAGGTTTGCGATCCCAAGTTCCAATATGACAGCTCCAACTGCACCGGCGGCAAAGTCTTAACCGGCAATTCCTGCGGCGGAAAATATGAAAAATGTATTCTTCCGGCTAAAATCCTCTATGGAGACGGAACAATTTCCAGGGAAATAGTTGCGGGAAAAACAGCAATAGGTGTCGTATTTGATGAAAATAACCGTCTGGCTGTTGCTCTGTCTCAGACTCAATTAGGGTGGATCGAAGGTCCTTATTCTGTCTCTACCCATGTTCCGTCTTTGGAGAGCTGTGATAGTGAGAATAACATTTTGACTTGTGGAATAAACGGAAAACAAAATACAGCAACAATTGTATCGTATGGTAAGACAAAAGGATATGGATATTCCGCTGCAGAATATTGTATAACATACAAGCCGTCAGCCACTCAAACTCAAGCTTGGTATGCTGTCGGACAGTGGTTTTTGCCAAGTGTAAAAGAATTAAACATATTGGCCCAGAATAAAGAGGCTGTAAATGCGGCTTTGCAACAAATAAATGCCGTTAAATTAAATGATGATTCATATTGGTCTTCAACCGGAACCAGCGTAAATAATGCATGGCTTGTTGCTATGGATTATGGTACCCGGCATAATATGCCGCCATATCTGGGATACAGTGTCCGAGCGGTCGTTAAATATTAAAATATAGTCTGATAAAAAACGGGGTAGAAAATACCCCGCTTTTTATTTCAGTTTTATAATTATTCTTTGGGTTTGGCCATTTTGCGCAACGGATTGCGTCTTTCTTTTTTATCGGCGTAAGGATTCCCGGTTTTGCGGACATTAAGACGGATCGGAATACCGCCGAGATTAAACGTTTCTCGCAGGCTATTGGTCAAATAACGCAGATAAGAGTCCGGCAGGCCTTCGGGATTGCTGGAGAACATATAAAATGACGGCGGCCGGGTTTTAGCCTGAGTGATATAACGCAGCTTAATCCGGCGTTTGTTCTTGCCGAGCGGCGGCGGGCAATTATCTTTAATATCTTCAAACCATTTGTTCAACGGAGCTGTCGGAATACGGACATTCCAGCGGTCATAAACTTTGAAAACCGCACTCATCAATTTGTCCAGCCCTTCTTTTTTCAGAGCGGAAATCGTCACGGTTGGTACGCCTTCCGCCTGTGTCAGTGAGGTTTGCAGTTTGTCGTTCAGTTTTTGCAAAGCTTCCCGGCGGTTAGCGATATCCCATTTATTAACGGCAATCACTAAAGCCCGACCTTCGTCAATAACCTCGCGGGCTATCGTCAAATCCTGTTTGTCGAGAACCGCATCGGCATCCAAAACCAGAACCACAACCTGCGCCATATAAGCAGCATGCTTGGTACTGGCTGCCGACATCTTTTCCAGAGAATCTTCAACGCGCGACTGGCGGCGCAGTCCCGCCGTATCGACCAAATTGATTTTGCGGCCTTTCCACTCCCATTCGCTGGTAATCGCATCTCGGGTTACCCCGGCTTCGGGACCGGTCAGCATCCGTTCGTCATTCAGCAGGGCATTGACCAGAGTTGATTTTCCCACATTCGGCCGCCCGACAATCGCCAGCTGAATAGGCTTGGCCTTAGCTTTTTCATCCAGAACGGCATTGATTTCTTCTTCGCTCAGTCCCTCAAAATCAATAAATTCCGGCTCGGTTTTTTCTTCTTTTTTATCAAACGGTTTCAGGGCTTCATATAAGTCAAGCAGACCCAGGCCGTGCTCGGCGGAAAACGGAATCGGTTCGCCCAGGCCCAGACGATAGGCTTCGTGAACGCTGTCTTCCTGTAAACGTCCCTCGCATTTGTTTGCCAGCAGAATAACCGGTTTGCCGCTCTGACGTACCAAATCGGCAAAATGCTCGTCATACGGCTGAATGCCGTCGCGTGCGTCAAACAAAAACAGGCAAACGTCCGCTTCGCCGATGGCCCGGCGGGTCTGTTCCCACATTCTCTTTTCCAGACTGTCTTCTTTGGAATATTCATATCCTGCCGTATCAATGACTTCCAGGGCCATATTTTGCAGTTTGCCTTTGGCTTCTTTCCTGTCGCGGGTAACCCCCGGCTGATCATGTACAATCGCCAGCTTGCGCCCGATGAGCCGGTTAAATAACGTCGATTTTCCGACATTCGGCCGCCCGACAATGGCTATTTTAACACTCATGTTTCTGTCCTGTTATTTATATGCGATTAAATCGGCGTCATTGGTCGTTAAAATTGTGATACCGTCGGCGACTACCGGAGAAATTTCCACTCCGTCATCCAGAGTTACGAAACTCATAATCCGTCCGGTATAAGGCGAAACGGCAAAAGCATAGCCGCTTGATGTGGCAACCAGCAGACGGTTGTCGGCTAACACCGGACCGGAAAGGAAAACGCCGGCTTTGTCGTCAGAGGCAGTACCGAGCGGAATTTTCGTGCTCCAGACAATTTTTCCGTTTTCGGCTTCCAAGGCAACCAGATCGTTGGTGTTGGAGAGAACAAACAGCATCCTTCCCGCAACCCAGGGCTGATTGGTGCTGCCGATGTCTCTTTCCCAAATGCGGGTACCGGTGCGAACGTCAATAGCCACTAAAATATCGTTATGGCCGACGGCATAAACAGTTCCTCCGTCAATAACCGGATTAGCCTTGATTGAATTGATATTGGCGAGAGAGTTGGTACGGGCATGAGCCGCCAGCCAGTCCGACCACAGCGGAGAACCGGTCGAGCCTTTGAACGCTCTCAGCTCGCCGTTTGAAAAGGCCGCAACCACCAAATCCTGAGCGGGGTCGTAAGCCGGGCTGGCGCCGCCGACCAAAGTCGTCTGTTCCAAAGCCGATTTGTAACGCCACTCTTCTACGCCGGTGGTGGCGTTCAGGGCAATCAGAGTGTTGTCGATGGTCTGAACCAAAACCTTATTGTTGGCAACCGTCGGAGCAATGCGAATAGGCAGTTCGGCATTGTAGAACCAAATTTTCTTGCCGGTCATCATATCCAGGGCGAAAACGCCGCCGAAACCGGTGGTGGCATAGATTTTTTTGTTATACTCCGCCAACCCGGCCCCTTTCATTGCCACGCTTTTGTCTTCTTTCAGGAGCGGTTTTAATCTTCTTTTCCAGATTCTTTCGCCGTTATCCAGACGATAAGCGCTGACAACGGCGTCGGCGTCGATGGCAAAGGCAACCTTATAGGCGATAACCGGTTGGGCAATCAGATAATCGCGCTTGGAATTGCCATTGCCGAAATTGCTTTCCCAAAAACCTTTGAGCTTGCTGCCAGTTTCCAGATGTTCCATGCGGTGAACCGAGTTTCCGCCGGTCTGCGTCCAGCTTTTGTTCACATGCGGTCGTGGCAGATAAACTTTATATTCCCCTTCGGCATAATCCGGGCGCAGTTTGGTTTCGGTATCCAAAACCGAAATTCTTTCCCCGTCCAGCTGCAGCTTTTCTTTGGAAAACAGCCCGCAGGAGGCCAGCATCAGGCAGGCGGCTGCCGTTGCTAATTTTGGTAACATCGTTCTGCGCATAAAACTCTCCACTTTTCTATTTGTTGGCCGAATCTAAAACCGATAACATGTCTTGAATTCTTAATTTCAGACCGTCGCTGAGTTCGGGAGTGTTCAGAATTTCGCCGTAAAGCTTTTTCGCCGTGTCCAGATCGCCCTCGCGGATAGCCAGCATTGCCAGCATTTCTTTGGCAATGTTGCTCCAGCTGCCGTTTTCTTCTGCCAGCGGGTTGAGCAGAGCTTCGACTTCGGCCTTGGGTGCGGTGTCCAGTTTGTAAGAGGCCAGCTTAATGGCGGTCATATCCCGCATTTTTTTGTTAATGTCCTGATTGTCGAGAATTTTTTCCAGAATGGCAATCGCTTCGTTGGTTTTTCCCTGTTCAAATAAAATATTTGAGGTTTGAATTTGGGCGATGTCGGCGTAAATGCCTTTGTCGTTTTCTTTAATTTCTTCCAGCACCTGCAGGCTTTCGTCGTAGCGTCCCTGGTTTTGCAAAGCCAAAGCGACCGAATAAGCGTCGGAACGGCTTTCGTTGTGTTTAAGCTTCCAGGCTTTGAGGGTTTCGAAACTGACGGCTATGGTTAAAATGATGACGACCGCGATGATGATTTGCAGACCGTAAGTGTCCCACAGCTTTTTCATATTGTCGCTTTTGACATCGGCACTGACTTCTTTAAAGAAGTTTTCGGCTGCCTGCATATCTTCTTTGGTCTCTTTCTTTTTCATTTTTAATCTCTCTTTCCGGATGTTAAAAAAGTTTAAGCTGTATTTATTTATACCCTAAAACGCTGATAAGGCAATCTGTTTATACGATTCGCTGACAACTATTTGCTGACCACGTCGTTAATCAGAAACTGTCTGACCCAGCGCAAGTCTTCAATCGGAAGCTTTTTGCCGAAAACCATGGTCTTGTTGTCGGAGGAAATTGCCACAAAATAACGTTCGGTTGCCGGCGTAAAGGCGACGTCGATGGATTCGATGTCGTCTTTAACCAGCTCGTTGTTCTTGCGGGAAAACAGCATAAACTTGTGCACAATAATGATTTTATGCGGCTTGATGACAATTTTGTCTTTGCGGAAAAGCACCCAAACGGAAGCCAGAATACCTAAAATGCCGATAATATAAGCCGCCAGCACGAACGGATTGCGCCCCGTTTCGGTGCCGAATTCGTCGGAAAGACTGGCCGCCAGCAAAATGCCGCCGAACAGGAAAATGGCTACCCAGGCGATAATGTTATAGGCGTCCCAGATAATTTTTCGGGTTTTAATGACGGTTTTGTCTCTTTTGCGGACTAAAGCCAGTGACGGCGGCAGCGGTGCACGGGAATTATAATGGTTTTCCACCAGCCCTTGGGCAGCCAGCTCGCGCAGCGACTTGTCCAAATCTTCCACTTTGCGCACAGCCATGCCTTCGTCGGTCATAATCAGGGCCGGAAGTTTCAGCTGCCGGGCGTAATATTCCCAGATACGGCGGATGTTCTTGTCGCTGGTGCTGATGTAAAGCGGAACGGTCTTGTTGTGGTTTTTATGGTAAAGCTCAATGATATATTTGTTTTTGTTCAGAAAACCGAATTGGAAAAATTCGATTCTGAAACGGACGCCTTCATAATTTTCCAGTTTGTCTTTGAAACCTTTTTTGTCGCCGAAAGCCGGACGGTGAACCACCTCGACGGTTTTGCCGTCGAAAAAGATTTTTTTATAACGGATGTATGACAAAATGAGCGAGAAGATAATGCCCAAACCGATAACGATGATTACGCTGTCAAACAGCCAGGGGCTGATTAAAGGTTCAAAGGCAACGGTTGCGTCCGGCGAGATGTCGTCAAAAGCGCTTGAACCGTGCTTAAAGCCGTTAAATAATTCATATACGCCCAGCAAAACCAGAATGGCGCCGAAAAACAATCCCGGATACAAAATGCTCAGGGCGATTCTGTCGGATTTTTTGGTCGGCAGCGTATCGAGTTTTAATTCAAAACTGTGGCTGAAATGGTCTGGCGCATTAAACTTCATCTTTCTATCCTTCTTGCATATAATAATTGCAACTACCTCATGCTATATTATTTTTTTCAAATAATCATCCCTTTTTTTATTTAAAATTTTAAAAAAAGCCGGTAAAGATTCAGTCAATATTAATATTATCCTTTTATGATGACAGACTGAGAACCACAGAATAAAGAGGTTGACAGGTATGGGAAGTATTGAGATTTTTTCAGAGAGTTTATACATAAGCATAAGCTTTTGGACATTGGCGCTGTTACTGTTTGTTTCTATATATAGCAGCTTCAATCTGAATATCAACAAAGCCGTCTGGTATTTGTTCGCGGGTCTGACCGTCGAGTTTCTGACTTCATGGTACGGGTATTATATCAGCTATTACAATACCGCCGGAGTTTCCATCAGCATTTTGGTGGCAATAGAACTTTTCTTCCTGCTGATTTCAATCGTGTTGCTGGCACTGGCCGCTTCTGAAATTCTGATCGGCAATGCGCCGGCCATGGCTTATGTCACGACGGCTACGGTTTTCGGCCTGATTGCAATCATATATTTCTGTTTCATCTATCCTGACGGCGACATGATCAACAACATGCGCAAAATCTTTCCGATTGCCGGTTTCGCTTTCCTGATGGCCAGTTTCTGGTCACAGTCGTTTGCCCCGCACCATGGCGGATATCTGGTCGCTGCACTGGTAACAACTCTGACGACTTTTTATCTGCTGATGCGTTTCTTCGGGGTAAACTATTTTGTTGAGCACACCTGGTATATTTCAGCACTGACTTATGTCGGCCTTTCGGTCTCGCTGCTGATGATGAAAACCGGCTATATCATGCGCCGCCGCGACGCTTTGGAAAACGAAGTTGAAAAATATAACCGCCGCCTGGAAGAAATCATCAAGTCATCGCCTTTCCCGATTGTCATCTCCCGCCTCAGCGACGATAAGATTCTCCTGGCCAATGACAATGCCGTTAAGCTGTTCGGGCTGATGCCGAGCGAACTCGAGCGCTACCGTCTGCGCGATTTCTTTGCCGATGCCGATAACCGCCAGCTGCTGACCGAACGTCTGGAACAGGAAAAAGAAGTCCATGACTTTGAAATCCTGGCCAAAGCCATTAACGGCGATACGCCTTTCTGGCTTCTGACTTCTGCCAATGTCATTGACTATAATTACGACATTGCCATTTATTCTTCTTTCCAGGATATTACATCGCGCAAAAACCGCGAGAATATGCTGAAAAACCAGGCTATCCGCGATCCGTTGACCTCGCTGTTTAACCGCCGCTATTTTGAAGACGAAGTCAACCGCCGCATAGCCCAGGCACAAACGACGCATGCGCAGTACAGCGTTTTGATGATAGACGCCGACCATTTCAAACGCGTCAACGATACCTATGGACATAAAACCGGCGACAAGGTGCTGATTGAACTTTCTTCGACCGCCGAGCGGTCGCTGCGTCAGGATGACATTGTTGCCCGTTACGGCGGTGAGGAATTTGTTGTCTTTCTGCCCGAACTCTCGGCGGAAGAAGCCAAAGTTGTGGCTGACCGCCTGCGCGAAACCATTTCTAAAATCGTCGTTTATTCCGACCAGGGTGAGCAGGTAACCTTTACCGTCAGTATCGGTATTTCGTCTTCGGCGATTTCCGATAACATCGATATGCTGATAAAAACTTCCGACGAAGCGCTCTACCGCGCGAAGGAAAACGGGCGCAACCGCTGTGAAATCTTTACCGTGGACGATTTGAAAAACTTTAACGCCGCCATTGAATATAAAGACGACAGCGCCAATCACCACCCGATTTTCGACAAGGAAAACACGCAGGAAATTTCACTGCTGGACGGCATTGACGCCAATCATATTCTTGACAGCCAGACGCAGATTGAAACGCCAGCGCCGAAGACCTCGGCTCCTGCGGCTGAAGCATCGGTTCCGTCTGCCGGCAATGCCGCCGAGACACCGGTCTGGAATGCCGACGCTTTTGCCGAACCGTTGCCGGAGGCTCCGGCTGCTGAGACCCATGAAGTCGTAGAACCGGCTGTAACGGCCGAACCGTCGGCACAAGAACTCGTATCGCTTTCCGAAAGCGCGGCTCCGGTTGCGGAAAACGCAGCTCCCGTTGCAGAAGTCTCTGTTCCGCCTGCGGCTGAGGCCTCACCGGTTCCGCCGTCTCCGGCTGCCGTCGAACCTGAGACAATGCCGCTCCCTGCCGCTGACACAACCGCCGGAACGGAAATCAGAACCGAACCGTCCGCCGCCGCGGCTCCCGCACCCGAGACGCCCCGCCGTTCTGCTCCGCAGGGGACAGCGCCTTCATCGCCGTTAATTTTCAGCTCGGCCGATTTGGTTCAGGCCGTTCAGGCTGAGCGCCAAAAAGAAGCGGCTGAGAAGCCGTCCGCAGTTGCCGCAGCGCCGAAACCGGCAGCGGAAGAAAATAAGCCGGCCGATGATTTCCCGATTCTGGGAGTGGATAATGACAAGTTCCAATAGTCTTTCCTGTCCGCTGAGCGGAGCCTGCGGCGGCTGCCCCTGCCGGGAACAGCCGGAAGCGGAATACCGACAGCGGAAAATAGCCCGGATTGAGGCGATTCTCTCCGAAATAAACCAGGAAAAGATAACTTACGGCACTCCCGTCTTTATCGGCGACGGCACCCGCCGCCGTGCCGTGATGGCTTTTCGCTGTCAAAAAGGGCAGGTGACGCTCGGTTTTAATGCCGCCCGCAGCAACGAAGTGCTTGACTGTACGGACTGCCTGTTGCTGACGCCGGCCATTCGCAAAGCTCTGCCCAAATTGAAAGAACTGCTCGCCGCTTTGTGTGTCGAACCGTTTGCCTCGAAGAAAAAAGGCAAAAAAACTCAGCCCGTCCGCCTTTCCGGCGGTGATGTGGCGATTACCGCCGCGGCTAACGGGTTGGATGTGGTTTTGGAAATTGCCGAAACGCCGGAACTGAATCACCGCATGATAATTTTTGAAATGATTTCCGGCTGTGACGATATTATCCGCGTTTCCTGGCGGCTGCGTCCGGATGTTGAACCGGAACCGGTTATTGAAAAAACCAAACCGGTGATTAATATTGCCGGCCGAGAAGTTTATATTCCCGCCGGAACTTTTTTGCAGCCTTCGGCTGAAGGCGAGGCGGCGCTGACCGGGCTGGTTCTGAAATATCTCGGGGAAACCCGCGGCAGAATTGCCGATCTGTTCTGCGGCGTGGGCACTTTCTCTTATCCGCTGTCGGCATTGCCCGGCACCCGGATCTTTGCAGCCGATTCTTCGGCGGCGTTGTTGGACGGTTTCCGCCGTTCAATCAATAAGAATATGATTGCCAATGTTGAAACAGCCGTCAAAAACCTGTTTAAATATCCGCTGGATACCTCTGAACTGAAAGGTTTTGCTGCCGTCGTATTTGATCCGCCGCGTGCCGGAGCCGAAGCGCAGGCCTCGCAGCTGGCGGCGCTGCCCGAAGCCGACCGTCCGGCTAAAATAATTGCCGTTTCCTGCAATCCGCACAGCTTTGTCCGTGACGCGAATATTTTGCTTGCCGGCGGTTATAAACTGGCTGAAGTGACGATAGTGGACCAGTTTGTTTATTCTAACCACAGCGAGTTGGTTGCCTTGTTTACAAAATAAACAAGAGTAAGTATATTAATGCCATCAGTTAAGGAATGGGCCATGTTGAAGAAATTTTACCTCTTGTTGCTTGTTTTGGCCGCCGGCTGTCAGTCCGGCGTTATGGACTATGAAACCTGTCCCCGGGTGCAGATTATCCGCGACAACGCCTACCTGACACAGGTTGTCAACTATCGTGAGGAATTTCAGATTAACCTCATCGGCTATGACGGCTATTGTTATATGGATCGCAAAATCAATCAGAACAAAGCCCTGATTAAACCGATTTTTCAAATTAAGCGCCTTCGTCCCAGCGATGAAACCGACGTCCATTTTGCCTTTTATACCGAAACGGTAAAAGGCCCGCCGCAGTATATCGGCAAAAAGACGCATTTCGCCGTGGCGACAATTCCGACAGACGTGCTGGAAATAGAATATACCGCGCCGCAGGTGATGGTCTATGTTCCCGAAGAATACAAATACAGTTACGATATCAATATGGGTTTGGTGATTTCGCCCGAAGAGCGAAAATATAACCGCCGGACCTTTGATATCGAATATCGCTACTATAACAAATAACAGCCCTTGCGCGGTTCTGTCACTGCAGCTGCCGCAAAAGACAATAAGGAGAGAAAAATGAGTTCTGGAGAAAAACAACTGGCCGCCATGGCCAACGCCATCCGTTTTTTAAGTGCCGATGCCATTGAAAAATCCAAGTCCGGCCACCCCGGTATGCCGCTCGGCATGGCAGACGTTGCCGCGGTTTTGTTTTCCAAATTCATCAAACTCAATCCTGAGGCGCCGCGCTGGTTCGATCGTGACCGCTTTGTCCTCTCCGCCGGCCACGGCTCCATGCTGATGTATTCGCTGCTCTATCTGATGGGCTATGAAGACATTACCATTGACGATATTATGAACTTTCGCCAGCTTGGCGCCAAAACCGCCGGTCACCCGGAATACGGACACCTTGCCGGCATTGATATGACGACCGGTCCGCTGGGGCAGGGAATTTCTTCCGCCGTCGGCATGGCGCTGGCCGAAAGAATGATTAACGCCAAATTCGGCGATGACTTATGCAGCCACTACACTTATGTCATCAACGGTGACGGCTGTCTGATGGAAGGCATTTCCGAGGAAGCCGTTTCTCTTGCCGGCCACCTGGGGCTGAACAAGCTGATTGTTCTCTGGGATAATAACAATATCACCATTGACGGAACCGTTGACAAAGCCAACTCGACCGACCAGATTAAACGTTTTCAGGCTGTCGGCTGGAACACGATTGAAATTGACGGACATGATTACGGCGAAATTGAAAAAGCCATTGCCAAAGCGCAGAAGTCTGATAAACCGACCCTGATTGCCTGCAAAACCAAAATCGGTTTCGGCGCCCCGACCAAATGCGGAACGTCCAAATGCCATGGTTCGCCGCTGGGAGAAGAAGAAATTGCCGCCATGCGCAAAGCCCTGAACTGGAATTATGATCCGTTTGAAGTGCCGGAAGATATTCTCGCCGCCTGGCGTTCCGCGGCACGGCGTAATGCAGACGTTTACGCCAAATGGCAGGAAAAAGCGCACGCTGCCGGTAAAGAATTCGACGATTTCATTAATGACCGCCTGCCGGCCGATTGGGATAAACACCTGAAAGCGCTTGAAGAAAAAGCCATCGCCGAGCAAACCAAAGTTGCCACCCGCAAGGCTTCGCAGCTTTGCCTGGAGCAGATTGTACCTTATGTGCCGCAAATTGTCGGCGGTTCGGCGGATCTTGCCGCCTCTAACCTGACTTTTGTTGACGGGATGAAAAGCGTTGCCAAAAACGATTATAAAGGCAATAACGTTATGTACGGCATCCGTGAACACGCCATGGGGGCGATTATGAACGGCCTGGCTTTGCACGGCGGCGCCATTCCTTACGGCGGCACGTTTTTTGTCTTTTCTGATTATATGCGCCCGGCCATGCGCTTGGCAGCGCTGATGGGTATTCGTGTTATTTACGTCTTGACGCACGATTCGATTGGTGTCGGCGAAGACGGCCCCACCCACCAGCCGATTGAGCATTTGGCCTCTTATCGGGCAATGCCCAACATTTATACCATGCGTCCCTGCGATGTGGTTGAAACGGCCGAATGCTGGCGAATTGCGATTGAAAGCGAAAGCACGCCGAGCATTTTGGCGCTTTCCCGTCAAAATCTGCCCTTGCTGCGCAAGTCGGCGGAGCTTAATCTGAGTGCCCGCGGCGGCTATATTATCGCCGGCGATAAAGATAAACGGCAGGCTACCCTGATTGCCACCGGTTCGGAAGTTTCTCTGGCGGTAGAGGCCAGAAACGAGCTGGCGGAAGAGGGCATCGAGGTTGCGGTGGTTTCCATGCCCTGCACCGAGTTGTTTGACCGGCAGGATATCTCTTATCAGGAAGAAGTTCTGGGAACCGCGCCGCGCATCGCCATTGAAGCGGCGTCTAAATTCGGTTGGGAGCGTTATGTCGGTTTGAACGGTGATATCATCGGCATGGACGGATTCGGCGCTTCCGGTCCGGCAGCCGAACTTTATAATTATTTCGGCATCACGAAAGAAGAAATTATCGATTCGGTTAAAAATCTGCTGAAAGAATAATTTGCCCGGTGAAAAAACATAAAGCCTCCTGTTGAACAGGAGGCTTTATGTTAGTGGTGTGTGCAGCTAACGCCGACATAAACATTTGCCGGAACCGACCCCGGAACGGCTGCAGTCACCTCCGGGAGGACAACAGCATTGCATGCCGTCACAGGTTCTGCGTCCCATACCGCTTGGGCAGGTGAAACTGCTGCTGCCGCTTGAACTTCCGCCGGAAGATCCTCCGGAAGAAGATTTCAGACAGGAACTGCCGGATTTATAATACCCGGAATTGCATG
>ERZ779895.3541-NODE-3541-length-11998-cov-7.195428_pt1 | contig 11998 bp, 13 predicted proteins | sample MGYA00511093_ERZ779895 | MGnify/ENA primary metagenome ERZ779895 (study PRJEB29588, sample SAMEA2142970) | human gut metagenome | biome: human gut; feature: human-associated habitat; material: faeces | place: Denmark | collected 2008/2010 ... | reverse complement strand
GGCGTCCAGACCCGCTGTACTGTGGCGATAGGCAGCATCAGCACCAGCGCCCCCAGCAGGATCACACCCGCAAAGCCGAGGATCATGATTTGAAAAGAAGTCAAATGACGCTTCAGATAGAGTATGGGTTCTATCAACGTGCACACCTTCTTTCAAATACCGCTTCTGATTTTGGCACATAGTATAGCACGGTTTTCGCAGCCTGTCTATGCAGGTTTTGTAAAGGTTTTGCAGAATTTGATGAAGCTCAATATTGACGATGTTGTCAGATCATAGCTTGTTCAGCACGCCATAGACCTCCGCCAAGGCGCGGACATACTGTGGGAAATTGCGCCGCAGATCACTGTCTTCCCCTAGCGGCGGGATCGGTCTCCGCATCATACGATGAACAGTCCTCCATACCTGAAGCCTGCTGCCGGGATAGGATTCTCTCAGCTTCTCGACCGCGCGGTTCTTCGCCTTCTCCACGGCGGACTCCTTCATCATGTGATACATCCCGATCTCTTTCAAGGTCGCCTCCGGGTATCCGAACACGCCGCAGGTCTTGCCGAGAATGTCCCTGTCCTTCTTCGACAGGGTAGCGACTGATGGCAAATGCGGCGATGCAGACCACAAGGAGAACGCCAAGCAGCGCATAGAGTTTTGTTGCTTTACGCATGACGTTTTTTCCTCCTGTCAATCACAGTAAATACGCCGTACAGCGCAAAGGCTGCCGGAATCACGCCAATCATCCATGTTTTGAGCATCGCTGCCGCCGACTCAGAAATGGTCAGGTAGTTATAGCTCAGGCTCTTGCTGCGGATGGACACCGCCTCGCGCTCGCCCATCAGGGAGGAAAGTGCGTTCATGGCAAGGTCAAGGTTTGCACCGGAAGAATAGGCATTATACGATTCTTCCAAGAAGTAGTTAGACGAGAACCAGATCAGTTGCCCGTCGCTGCCGGTGTCTACAGAAACCGCCACGGCAAACGGGCCATCAATGTCATCTTCCTCTTTTTCGTAGGTGTCCAACTGGAAACCGGCAATTTTGCTGAAAGAGTCATACGAGGTAGTCAGCAGCGCCGTTGCGGAATCGCCGGTAATGGTAAGTCCCTGCGCAATGGGGATGATGGCATAGTAGTTTTCTTCCAATAGCGGATCGGTGATCTCGCTGGAGGAAATATCCGGCAGAAGAATGTACGGCTGCTGGAAAGCATAATGCTCCCGGTCGCTTTCCACAACGATACCGTCTGCGGCCTCTACGCCGTAGGCCTCCAATACACTGTAAAGGTTTGTGAGCGTGCCGTCCTCAGTCGGCCCGGCAATCACAAGTAACTTGCCGCCATCCGTCAGATAATCTTCCAACAGTGTCGCTTCTTCCTCGGAAATATCGCTCTGCGGCGCATAGATCAGCAACGCGTCCGCATCTTCCGGGATTTTATCCGTATTCAGGAGGGAGAAGGACGCAAGCTCGATGTTTTCCTTTTCAATCTGCGTTTGGAACTCGCTGGGGAGGGATTCCTCACCGTGACCTTCCAGTGTGTAGACCTTCGGCAACTCGTCGGAGATCACATAGTCGATAGCCGAGGTGATAGCTCCTTCTCCGTCGAAGGAGTAAACGTAGGAATAGGTCGTATAGTCCACGTCAGCAAGATAAATGTCGTTATAGCTGATATAGCGGCTCTTGTCGCCGCACTCCACGATCAGGCTGTTGTTCGGCACATCCTCACTGGTGTACTGGCTCGTAAAGGTAGGGAATACATCCGGATTCTTCTTGGTCACGGTGATATGCGAGGACAGGCTTTCGTACTTGCCCAGCAGATTTTCAATGACTTCATCTTCCTCGTCCGCCTGCACGACCCAATAAATTGTCACGTCTTTTTCCAAGGCATTGACAACGACTTTTGTACTGCTGGTGACGGAATAGAGGTTTGTAGAAGTAATATCATATTTCGTCACGGAAGTCGGAAGGACGGATGCGAGAATATTGACCGCAATAAGGATCGCCAGCACGATCGCCGTTACCGCCAGAGAATAAGAGCCGCCCTTTGCCGCAATGCGGCTGCGGATCTGATTGCGTTTCATTTTGGGGAATTTCATCAGTTGTACCTCCGTTTCTCCAGCGACTGCACCGTCAGGAACAGGCCGAGGACGATGACTGAGGCATAGAACACCAACGCCGTCAGGTCAAAAACGCCGTTGACAAAGGTGGTGAAGCGGTCAAACAGAGAGAGCTTTTCCATAATGCTCGGAAGCAGGCCCTCGAATTTGTCCGGCACGATAAAGTAAGCCGCCAGCGTCAGCACGACCAAACCGCCGCCGACGCCCAGCGCGATCATATTGTTTTTGGTCAGCGTTTTCACGATGAAGCCGATCAGCGCCGCAATGATGCACAGCGCAAAAGCGCTGCCGTAGCTGGTGGAGGACACCTGCTCGGCAAGGGAAACGCTGTAATAGTTGAACAGGAACAGCACAATGGCAATACCCGCTGCAAATCCCTGATTCTCCGTCAGCGACGAAATGAACATACCAACGGCGATCAGCGCCGCCCCCATGACAAAGAACGCGAACATCGCACCGTAGGCCCCCGGCAGATACACCTCGCCGTACTTGGAGAAAATATAGGGATATGAACATTACCCGAGGGATTGCAGCGTTTTTCCTTTTTGAAAATCAACATAGGATATACCGAAAAGGGACGCACTGCCTGCAACCGGCGACAGGCCAAATGTACCCGTTTTTTAAGATTTCTGTTATTTAAAAATGGCTATTTCATTGACTTTTGTGGCCACAAAAACGTATAATGATAGCGTTTTATTTTTATGTTTTCACGAAAGGTAAAATAGATGCGTATGAAAGGGAGGCCTACCGACGCAATAAAGGACACTACTGTAAAAGTGCGTCTTGATGATCATACAAGAAAAATGCTTGCGTATTGTGTTGAAGCTATGAACTTATCGAAATCAGAATTAATTCGGCTTTGCATCGCGAAAGAATATAAAGAACTGTTGGAGGATTCTCTCAAATGAGGTTTATTGGGTGTAAAGCGCTCCTTCTTGACAACATCAAGAGCGTAATTGACGAAAATGCCCCTGATGCAAAGAGCTTTTGCGATATCTTTTCAGGTACGGCTACGGTTGCGAGATATTTCAAGCAATGGTATGAGGTCACGTCTAACGACTTGCTCTACTTTTCATACGTTCTGCAAAGAGGAACGGTGGCAGTTGATTGCTTGCCAACGTATGAAATTTTACAAGAGAATACCGGAATTTCCGACCCTGTTGCTTATTTTAACGGATTGTCTCTTGAGCAGATGGAACGTCTTCCTCCCGAACGAAGATTTTTCCAGAATACGTATGCTCCTATCGGCGGAAGAATGTATATCAACGATGAAAATGCTCTCAGAATTGATTTCGCACGAAACATCACTGAAGACTGGAGGAAGGTCGGTTTTCTCTCGGATGACGAATACTATTATCTGGTTGCCTGCATTGTCGAGGGGATTCCTTTTGTAAGCAACATTTCCGGAACTTACGGGGCGTTTCATAAAGAATGGGAGCGCCGTTCTTACAAAAAGTACGAGCTGCTTCGCCTGCCGATCTGCACAAACGGGAAGAACAACACCTGTTTTAACGGCAACGGCGCAGATGTCCTGAAAGAGATCTCCGGCGATATCCTGTATATCGATCCGCCCTATAACGAACGACAGTATCTGCCGAACTACCATGTTTTAGAAACGGCAGCCAAGTATGACTTTCCGGAAGTACGCGGTATCACGGCCCAAAGGGCATACGAGAATAACAAATCCGATTTTTGTTCTAAGACAAAGGTCGTCGGCGCCTTTGAAGAGCTAATCGCAAATGCCAGATTTAACCACATCATTCTCAGTTACAGCACCGATGGATTGATGTCGGTGGAAGAGATTGAGAGAACAATGAAGAAGTACGGTGATCCGAACTCTTTCAAAATCTACTGGATCCCGTATAGGCGTTATAAAAGTCGAAGCACAGAAACGAAAGAAGAGAAGCTGAAGGAAATGCTTGTATACATTCGAAAGGATTAAGAATGGATTCATACATTAAAAGCCCTATGAATTATACAGGGGGAAAATACAAAATACTGAACGATATCATTCCAGGCTTCCCTTCCGGCATCAAGAATTTCGTGGATCTGTTTGCCGGCGGATTGAATGTAGGAATCAATGTCAATGCTGATACTATTTACGCGAATGATCAGATCTCGTACATTATCGATCTCTATAAGTTGTTTCAAGATACCAGCACAGATGACTTGGTTGCATCGATAAAAGCGAGGATTGGGGAGTACCAGTTGTCGCAAGAGAATCAAGAGGGCTATCTCAAACTCAGGAAAAAATATAACGAGACAGGGGGGCCGCTGGATCTGTTTGTCCTGACTTGTTATGCGTTTAATCATCAGATCCGTTTCAACAGCAAGCATCAGTTTAATACGCCGTTTGGCAAAGAACGGAGTTCCTTCAATCCTAACATTGAATCAAATTTGATTCGATTTTGTGATGCATTGCATAAGAAAAATATCATCTTATCGACGGGAGATTTTTTGGACTTTGACTTTTCGTTGCTGAGTCGCGGAGATCTGGTATATTGCGATCCGCCATATCTTATTACCACGGGCTCGTACAACGATGGGAAAAGGGGCTTTAAGGACTGGACTCTCAAGGAGGAACGGGAGTTATTGGCTTTGTTAGATGACCTTGACAGACAGGGGATACTCTTTGCACTCTCAAACGTGTTTCGTCATAAGGGGTTAACCAACGATGTGTTAATCGAATGGAGTAAAAAATATTATGTAACCCACATTGAGAAGTCTTACACAAATTGCAGCTATCATTTCAAGGATCGCGCCGCCAGGACCATGGAAGTCCTTGTTACAAATTATAAATGGGAGGAGACAAGATGCGAGCAACTGAGTCTGATCCCAGAGTGACAGAGTTGTACAATGAGTCGACCCCATTTCTCGATGCATACCCTGACTATGATTTGGCATTGCTTCCGACTTGGGTCAGAGAAAATATCGAAGCGGCTCGAGTATACGGCGGGAGTAAAAGAGGGGTTGTTCTTCCTGATGGCAGAAAGTATCATCTTGATAACAAGTTGAATGATTTGACCGGAAGAGAATGGACTTTCTTCATTAATTCGGTTTTTTCCACACATTATCCCACAAAAGGAGAGGAAGCATACGCGCATCATATAAGGAAGATTCATCCTACGCCAAAACCGCCGCAGTTGATGAGAGACTTAATTCGCTTTTTTTCAAAAGAGGGTGAATTGATATTCGATTTCTTTATGGGGGTTGGCGGCACTCTTTTGGGCGCCGGTCTGTGCAATAGAGTGGCTGCCGGAATTGATTTGAAGCAAGAGTATCTCGATGCATACAAAGCCGCTGCAATGGAATTGGAATTGCCGGTATTTCCCACAGTATGCGGAGATTCTATCGCGATTTTAGATGACAAGTCTTTAATGGATCCCCTGCTTGGAGGCAAGAAGATCAGTCTTGTTCTTATCGACCCGCCTTATGCAAATATGATGAGCAGAGAAAAGACCGGCGCGGACATTTCGGTTTATGGGAAAGCAGCGACTCCGTTTACAGAATCAGATCGTGATTTAGGGAACATGGGGCGTGCGGAGTTTTTAGAGGCATTAAAATGTTCCATCGAGAAAACTCTTCCATATATAAAATTCCGAGGGTATATCGTTGTTTTCATCAAAGATCTTCAGCCGTCAAAGAAAGAAACCAATCTTTTACATGCGGAAGTGATCGACAGAATAAATGAGATTCCTAATGTATATTATAAGGGCATGAAAATATGGTCTGATGAGTCGACAAAGCTTTATCCGTATGGATATCCGTTCTGTTTTGTGGCAAACCAAATTCATCAGTATATTTTAGTATTCAGAAAGGAGAAGTGATTGGACCAATCACTTCTCCTTGTTTGGGTGAACAGGGTAATTACATCAATTGGGGGAAAGCGCACGGGGATATTACAACTCCAGTTCCGGCGAAAGCATCCCGGATACACTGAGGAGCCTTTTCGTTGATAAGGATATGACCGTCGTCCGCTAAGTAGAATAGGACTTTTTCATGGGGGATTCGCTTGCAGTTGCCGCCAAAGATGCTTACACAGCGTATGATTTCAGCGCCTTTGTATTCAGGACAAATGTATTCCTGTTCAATGCTGTCATAGTCCTCAATTTCTGCAATCCCGCGATCCATGGTTGAAAGCATCTTTCCCTCTACCAAAAGAATGACATTGGTTTTCTTATCATAGAGGACAACATCTGGGAGGTACAGATTTACTCCATTCTTATCCTTTTTAGGCAGTGTAATAAGTCCGCCCTTTTTGGTTCGAAAATAACCTCTCTCGCATCCTGCATGGTTTTCATATACACAATACATCCCATGGTATATAGTCTGTATATGCAAAAGAATATCTGCCATTTTTTCGGAATGCTTCTCATAATGCCAGTACAGCTCCGGCATAGTGACGTTTTCCGGCATCTGAATACCATCTAATCTCATTCCCAAGAGGCTGCATATATACAGGAATTTATTCTTCCCCTTCGTACGGTCAACATATTCCTGTGTCACTCCATGCAGCGTGACAACAATATCCTTGTCCCAGCCCAGTTTGCGAATGCAGCCAGAGATCATTGAAAGAGCACCAATATTCGGATCATGACCGATATTGCCTGCACCTGCCGGCTTTGCCAAACGGCCGGAAATCTCTATTCTGTCAGAATACTTGGTGATCGCAATGGGAACATTACCTGCGGGCGGGCGGCGCATGTCTGCTTTAAATTCAATCAGCTCATCGAGGGTTTTGAAGGGTTTGAACCATTTCGAAATATCCTTTCCAACGATGGTTACGCCTAAGGTGAGCAAAATATTTGTACCGAACACACTTGTATCAGATGGTTTCTTGCTTTCACGGGCTTCCAATTCATCATTGTAAAGCATATACAGTTTGACATCTTGATAGTATGGCGTGATGTAAACAAACTTTGATCCTCGCTGATAAACGCCGGTATTTCTGGACTCGTCATCGCTGGTCTTGGTTTCTTCGATAGCCATAATGAGATGGTCGCTATTTCTTCCCTCTGCCGGAGCCCTTTCCTGCTTAAACAGCAGAAAATCTAAGAAGCTTGAGTTTCCGCTGACGGTCTTTATGAAAATCGTATCGGCCTTCGAAACCTTCAATCCTTCTACTTCATATACAAACTGAAAAACGCCGTCCTTGATATGCGGCAGTATTTTTATTTCGTTATGCAAGGTAATATGATCGTCAAAATCCTTGCAGTACATTTTTATAATTTGCAGCACAACCGATGGTTTTGGACGTTCTTCTGTGAGCAGCCATAAATGATCCACGAGTTTCCCTCCTTGATGATATGAGTTGAAAATAGTATACAGGAATGTTATAATTTCATACACCGCATATATGCGGAGCGGAGGTTTTTATGAATATCGGAAAAAGGCTAAAAGCCTATCGAGAGTATCACCAATTAACACAGGAAGATTTGGCGACAAAAGCCGGAGTCAATGAAAAATATTATGGAAGAATAGAGCGTAATGAAAGTTGTCCCACTGTCGATAAGTTGGAAAAGATCTGTACTGCTTTGGGAATAGAGCTGTCAGAACTATTCCTATATCACACAAGACACGACGACCGCGTTTTTTGGTTGGATCAACGTATTGCCAATGCTACCGTTCGTGGACTGCAGAATGACATTGACATTCATTTAAATAGAAATGCTCTTTTGGATGGCTGCGATAACTGTTTGTGGTACAACGGATATATATGCTCCATGAGTTTTGATGAGTTTGAGTTATGCATCTATGCTGTGGGGAATATTAAAGGGACGTTATATATAGCCTATCAGGCTGTTTTGGAAGTTAATCGTAATGATATTTCATCGGAGTTAAGAAAATATGTCAACGACGATATCCAGTTATCCGCGATAATTGAATATATGGGATATGACGAAGGTGTGCTTCATGAGCACGAAGGGAATGTGTTTTTCGTCAACGAATCCAATTGGCTAATTGCCCGCTTGGTAAATCATATGACCGGTGAAATCGTTCAGGATGATATCATTCTGGATTCCGGAAGTATTACAGATGTTTTGAACAGTCGAGATGCTTTTTTCGATTATATCTTTGGAACAGAAAATCATTGATCCCATTACTATTGGGGCCAACGCTCAAAATATCCGTCATCGTAAACCGCCCTTTCTTGACGCATTCCGGATTTTTCTTATGCGAGCCTCCCCGCAGCGCCGTTGACAAGCCCTCCGCTGCCCGATATAATACGTTCCAGCGGCCGTCAACAGATGCAAATTTACAATTGCTTCGTCGCATTTTCTCCTTATCGCAATGCACAGCATTTGTAAAAGGAGATCCGCTCTATGGTCGTTTTGAATCACGCTATGCCGATCATCGGGGAGGTACTTTCTCATGAATCAAGTCGCTATTGTCACCGGCGGGACTTCCGGCATCGGCAAGGCCACCGCCCTCGCCCTGAAGGCCTCCGGCTGTACCGTTTACGAATTTTCCCGCCGCGCGCAGGGCGTGGAGGGGCTGCATCACATCGCAGCAGACGTCACCTCCGAGGACTCCGTCCGCGCCGCCGTAGCGCAGGTCATGGATGCCGAAGGCCGCATTGACATTCTCGTGAACAACGCAGGCTTCGGTATCTCCGGCGCCATCGAGTTCACCTCCACCGCCGATGCCAAGTCCCTCTTCGACGTCAACTTTTTCGGCATGGTGAACATGAACCGCGCCGTGATCCCCATCATGCGGCAGGCCGGTCGCGGCCGGATCGTAAATCTCAGCTCCGTGGCGGCCCCGGTCCCCATTCCCTTTCAGGCGTATTACTCTGCCACCAAGGCTTCCGTCAACGCCTACGCCATGGCGCTTGCCAATGAGCTGCGTCCCTTCGGCATCACCGTCTGCGCCGTCATGCCCGGTGACATCCACACCGGCTTCACCGCCGCGCGGCGCAAGGTCAGTGAGGGCGACGACATTTACGGCGGCCGCATTTCCCGCTCGGTCGCGCGCATGGAGCACGACGAGCAGACCGGCATGGATCCCGCCAAGGCGGGCGCTTACATTGCCAAGGTCGCGCTCAGGGAGCGCTCGCACCACCCGCTCTACGCCATTCGCGCAGACTACAAGTTTTTCGTTTTTCTCTCCAAGATCCTTCCGGCGCAGGCGCTCAACCGCCTAATCTACGCCATCTACGCCAAATGACCGCCGCAGGATCTCCTGCGCAAAACGCACACGAGGCAGGAACCGACAGGGTTCCTGCCTCGTTTTTTCTCCGTCGGGCAAGACCGCGCGACCGGCTGCCATTAGATTTTTATTGACAAGCAGATTTCTCTGGACTATAATGCTTCAAAAATGAATAATCTAAAAAAGGAGGAATTTGCCGTATGAATTTCAGCATTGCGATCTCCAGAAAGATCGCGCTCGCTTACAGCGCCGTGTGCAAGCCCCTTTGCAGGCAATTGGAGCTGCCGCAGACGGCCTTTGACATTTTGATGTTTCTCGGCAACAACCCGGACTGCAAAACCGCCAGTGAGATTGTCGAGATCCGGCACATCAAGGCGAATCTCGTTTCCGTCAATGTCGATCGGCTCGTGCGGGAAGGGTATCTGACGCGGCACGGAGTGGAGGGCGACCGCCGGAAGACAGAGCTTCTCTGCACCGAGAAAGCGCAGCCCATCATCGCCCGGGGGCGGCAGCTGCAAAACGCCTTTTCTGAAAGGCTGTTTGCCGGTATGGACGAGGAAGCGCGCCGCGCTTTTTCGGAGGCGATGCACCTCATCGAGCATAACCTGAACGAGCTATTGGAGGCAGACGAAGCATGAACATTCCGCTGACCGTTCTGGTCACATTTTTTGCCGGCATGGGCGCGGGACTCGGCACCGGCTTTGCCGGCATGAGCGCCGCCGCAGTCATCAGCCCCATGCTGATCACCTTCCTGGACATCGAGCCCTACATGGCCGTGGGGATCGCGCTGTCGTCCGACGTGCTTGCCAGCGCCGTTTCGGCCTACACCTATCACAAAAACAAGAATCTGGACATCAAAAACGGCCTTATCATGATGGCAAGTGTGCTGACCTTCACGGTGGTCGGAAGCTATGCGGCAAGCCTGATCCCCTCGGCAACGATGGGCAGCTTTTCCGTTTTTATGACCTTCCTGCTCGGCATCAAATTCATTCTTCGCCCCGTGATGACCACGAAGGAGGCGATGGCGCAGACCTGCGCGAAAAAGCGCGCGATCCAGTCGATCGTCTGCGGCGTTCTCATCGGCCTGATCTGCGGCTTTATCGGCGCGGGCGGCGGCATGATGATGCTGCTCATCCTCACAAGCGTGATGGGCTACGAGCTGAAAACCGCCGTGGGTACGAGCGTCTTTATCATGACCTTCACCGCGCTGACGGGCGCTGTCTCCCACTTTGCCATCGGCGGCATGCCGGATACGCTCACATGGGTGCTGTGCATCGTTTTTACGCTGCTGTGGGCGCGGCTCGCCGCCGTTTTTGCCAACAAGGCGCAGCCCAAAACGCTCAACCGCGCCACCGGCGTGGTGCTCGTGGTGCTTGGCATCGTCGTCATGGGCTTTCAGATTCTCCGCTGAGAGATGCGTTTCCCTTCCCAACAGAAAAGCAAGCGAGTCGCCCCTTCTTGATAAGAAGGAGCGACTCGCCATCCTTTCCCTGTCATCATGACGGGGTGTATTTTCATTTCAGGACACTTTCCTTAAGCCTTTCCAGATCCGCCGCGTCGGGATGCGGCAGGGCACGGTCAAAATTCTCGATCAGCGCGTCAAGATTGGCCGGGTGCTCCGGCTGCGCCTTCATCTTGAGATACCGCTCCTTTACCGCCTGCGGCATCTTGCCCTGGCACATGTATTCCCCCACGATGGTATTGCTTGCGTCGACAGACTCCCTGACGCGATCGAGCACCTTGCGGAAATATGCCTCGCTGATGCCGAAGCCCGCCGTGCCGAAGAGAAAGAGCTTCTTATTCCTCAGCTTTTGCAGCAGCGCCAGCGTGGCGCTGTCCGCATTCCCCTTATCCGTCCAGAATCCGACATAAAGCAGCTGCGAATCCGTCGGCGCGTTCTCGCTCGTGCCGAAATAATCGCAGGCGTCCTTTGGCAGCGTCTCGCGCAGCGCGTCGGCAAGCAATTTCGTGTTGCCCGTCACGCTGCTGAATATGATCGAATATCGTTCCTGATCCATATGATGACCTCACTTTCTACCAGAGTATAGCACGAAGTGCCGGCAGCTTCAATCACTCTCCGCGTTTCCGCCGCCCGTCTGTCCATCGCAGCGATGCCTTCTTCAGCAGGGAAAGCGAACCGCCATCGTCGTGCCTTCTTCCGTGCTTTTTTCCACCAGCACCTCGCCGCCGTGGAGCCTCGCGATCTCCCACACCAGAGAAAGTCCCAGCCCCACGCCGCCGTATGCGCGGCTGCGGGACTTATCCACCCGGAAGAAGGGCTGGAAGATGCTGCGGCGGTATTCCTCCGGTATGCCGCATCCGCTGTCCGCAACGCGGACAACGATCTGCGTTTCCTCTTCCGCTATGGAGATGCGCACCGTCCCGTTCGGGCGGTTGTAGCGAATGGCATTCTCGGTCAGATTGAACAGCAGCCGGTAGATGAGCGTGTCGCTGCCGGTCATCACGCCGTCGCCGTCGCAGACAAGGGCTACGCCCTTTTTCTCCGCCAGCGGCGCAAGGTCGGTCAAGATCTCCTCCGCCATCGGGCCAAGCTCGATCCGGTCGGTGCAGGGTACGGAGCGAAGCTCGCTCATTTCGAGCAGGGTCTTTGTCATCTGCGTCATTCGCTCCGTCTGCTCGCGCAAAAGGCGGATAAGATCCGCCGTCTCCGGCCGCGCGTCAGGGTGCTCGGCGGAAAAAAGCTCCAACTGCGCCTGCATCAGCGCAAGCGGCGTGCGCAGCTCGTGCGC
>ERZ779895.3538-NODE-3538-length-12010-cov-14.412212_pt1 | contig 12010 bp, 18 predicted proteins | sample MGYA00511093_ERZ779895 | MGnify/ENA primary metagenome ERZ779895 (study PRJEB29588, sample SAMEA2142970) | human gut metagenome | biome: human gut; feature: human-associated habitat; material: faeces | place: Denmark | collected 2008/2010 ... | reverse complement strand
GTCGGTTTCTCAACTGTGGCAAACACGTCTTTGCAAAAGCCGCGATCCTCCATCAGAAAAGTTACTTGAATTACCGCAGATCGCCCGCCTATGATGTTATCCATATTCGTGTCGTTCCTTTCTGTGGCGAGATGTCTCACCAGTTTTTGATGACCTCCGGGAGCTTATCATACTGCCCGGTGGCCAGCAGGCCGCATTCGTAGTGGAAATTGATGTAGGTGAGATGGTATTCGATCTTTTCCATCATCTTCTTATCGCCTATTTCCCGTGCGTGCTGGTGCTCTATGAAATACTGCTTCATTTGCTCCAGTGTAATGCCATAGCTGTCTTTTCGGATCTTCGCCAAGATCCGCGCTTTCTCTTGTGCTGTTAACATTTCTTTCTCCTTTACATCGTTGCTGCCCGGCTCAGGAGGGAATCGTCCACTCCCTTGCAGGGGGTTCCATGCGTACTTTGAATAGCGAATGCTGGTATCTTTTGCACTTCCTTCCACATGGCGAGGACGGCCTTCCGCACATTGGGATTGGCCATCTGATCTATGTCCATTGCCTCGGCGACCTCACGGACGCCAGGCACCCGAATGGTATCGGTCAGCCCGTGCAGCACGTTGACGCCGCCAATGCAGAGGAACAGATTACCCCCTTGCGCGGAAACTGCTTATCCAGCCATGCGCCGGGCTCTGCGCTCGGCGTGCTTCTGCTTGAGTCGCGTATAGTCCCCTTCGTAACGCTGGCAGCCGACTTTGTTCAGGCGGCGCAGCGCGGCGGAGTGGAACTGAAAAACGGCGGCAGTCCTGCGGTTTACTCCGGTAAATACATCGGCATCGTAACGCTTGTAGTCCACGATGTAGCCCAGATCATTTTCCTCCATATAGTCCATGAAGGCGGTGCTGTCCACCTCCAGCATCCCGTCACAGAGAAATGCCTGATAACGGGGCAGAGGCTGACCGAGGTTTTGCGTCATGGTGATGCGCTCTCCAGCGTTGACCGGGAGAAGCTGCACCTTGATCGCCGGGGTATTCGGGTAGCATTCCACCTTAATGCGGTAGGTGTTGCCTTTATAGGTGCCGGATAAAATATCATTCATATCGGTTCACTTCCTTATCATCATTCTGACCGGGGGAAGAAGGCTTGTTGGCTTTTGCCTGCGCCTGCTCAAAGCCGCGCTTGACAGCAAGAACCATCGCCTCCTCTCCCACATCGGCATTGCGGGGCTTTTTCTCCCGCAGCTTTTGGCACTTCCTCACGGCATCATCGTAATCATAGCCGATGCCGCATTGAAACTTGTCCGCGATCTGGCGGAGCTTTTCTGCCTGATATTCATAGATTGCCCGGTGAAATCCGCCGAGCTCCCACTCGTCGCACACCGTCTCCAACAGCTTTGCATAGTCCCGCAGAGCGTTGACGATTTTTACGACATCGCCGTAACAGGTTTTCACCTCATGGGTGCCGCTGAGATCAAATACATGCAGCAGCACCTCTCTGGAAAGGCACCGCTCCAGATCAATGGATGCGGACAACTGCGGCTCATAGGTCGCAGATGGCAGCTCCAACGGCTGCTTGGCGGGCTCATTCATCTTCTGCGCACCGCTTTTCGGCGCTGCCGGATAATCTGCCGGCGAAACGGACACTCCTGGGGAATGGTATGGGGGACGCTCTGCCAGTTGTCCAACACCAGTTCATGGGAGATCTCGCAGATGCTGTCGCCCTCCCCAATATAGAGGCATTCTGAGCAGGTGTCCGGATTGCAGTATTTCATGTTGGGTAAACACTCCTTTCAAATCATTATGCGGATTTTTGGCCGTACCGCATCAGCGGTACGCTTCTCCATTTTGCGCAGGCGGCCTGCACCGTTCCGGGAAGGCGCAGAATACGCCAGCGCATCATATCCGTCTGCCCACGGCGCACACGCTCAAGCGGAGCTTTCGTTTCACAGATCGCGCAGCGCAGCCAAGTGTGATGTCGGTTGGCAGTCCGAAACTCTAACACATACATTTTTCGACCTCCTGTTCCTTGGATAAAGTGAAAAGGCACAGCACCACAACGGTGCTGTGCCTTTCAACCAAAATGTTACGCCGCCTGCTCCATGACCGTCACCGGCACATCAGCCGCGACCGGCGAGGAGGGAGCCAGCAGGCAGTAATGGGAGTTCATCGTCTCAAAACGGATCTGCTGCGGCGTCACGCCATGAATGGCGATCACCGTAGAGGTGTGGAGATACCGTCCCTCCTCAAAGATGAGGGCGCGGCTGCCGACCTCCAGCGGATACATCAGGGTTCCGTGAACAATACGGATATTTTTCATGGGTCACAACTCCTTCTGTTTGGTTTCTTCCTGCGCAAAATAGGCGCGGTACAACGCTTTCAGCCGATGCCGCACCCGCTTGACGCTCATGCCTTCCCTCCGCGCGGTTTCTGCCAGACTGCAGCCGTGCAGACGGTGGCGGATCAAAAGAGCCTGCTCTTCATCCGCGAGGAGAAACAGATCATGCAGCAGCAATCTTGCCCGAAGTGCATCAAAGGCGTCGTCAGGCGGCGGATGCGCAGCCTGATAGGAAAACTCATGGCTTTTCCGCCGCTGCTCCTGACGCCGGAAGGTATTCAGGCTGCTGTTCATGGAGCGCCACGCGATCGTGGAGAAACGGTATCTGTGCAGACTCTTTTCGGTAAAATAGCGTTGGACAGCGTGAAGATAGCCGATTGCCGCAATATCGTAATACTCCCGGATCTCCAGCTTCTTTTCCAGAAGAAATCCATAGATCAGGGCGTGGTAGTGAGCGGCAAAGCGGCGCTGCGCTTCGGTCAAAGGGACGGGAACAGGGGCCTCCGGCGGAGGCCCTGTTTCCCGTTTTTCTTCCTCAATGCGGGGGATCGTATCAGGCGGGAAGTTCTTCCCGTTCTCCATCAATGACCGCCCCTAACGCAAAGTGCGCGCCGTTGTCAGGCAACTCCAGATGCGAGGCATCGCCGTCTCCGATGATGCTGGAGGCTGCGGCACCCGCCTGCGCTCTCTGCACGTTGATGTCCTTGATCTGCGCCACGAAGCCATCCGCGTAGGCGCGGATATGCGCCAGGTCTTCCCCGGCGAAATCGGCGATCTTGGTAAAGGTGGCGACGCAGTATTCGTGGCTGCCGCTGACGGCCTTCTTCAGCCCGATCCGCACCACGCCGGTACAAACCTTGCGGCGGCGGGAGAGGAACGCTTCATTGACGAAGCGGGTATAGGGCGTCAGGCTGGTAGGCGGCAGCGCGATCTGAATGGGCATATACTCACCGCTGCGCAGCAGATAGAGCATTCGCATGTTCTTACACGCCTTTCCCTTGTTGTTCCCATCGCTGCCGAACTGGTTGAGAACGCAGTCCGCACAGGTGCCGCCGGGCTCACCGTAGCCGACCTTTCCATCGAAGGACTGGCACAGGGGCGGCTGGTCATCATCGTACTCGCTGCCCTCCGGCCAGTAGGCGTTGGAGTTGTGGCTGTAGAGAATAACGCCCTCCAGATAGGGAGCATAGTCCGGCACATCCGGGTTCCCGGACGGGATCTCAAACTGCAGGTGCCCGCCGCCGGGGATCTTGATGCGGGTGAAGCTCAGGCGCAGGCCCTCCATATCGTCCGCAAGGTCTTCACTGGTGAAGTCGTCTCCGTCAAGGAGCTGCGGGATCTGGAAAAGGGTCTTGGTCTCCATCATGGTATTGGTCTGTTCGTACATAATCGTATCCTCCTTAAAAATGTTCCGACCGCTCAGGCGGCCAGCAGTTCCGTTCGGTTCATCTGCCGGAACAGGGCGGGCGACATCGTCATAACGCTGTACCCGATCTCCTCCAGCTTCGTTGCCCGGTCGTAGCTCTCAACATCCTGACTGAAGCGGGTCACGGCATTGGCGAGCCCGTAGAGGGAAAAATCGCCGCCGGTGATCAGATGCTCCAGAACGCCGTTGCTCTCGTCCTCCGTAATGCCGAAGCTGGAAGAAGCCAGCTTGACAATGGCAGGGAGCTGCTTGGTATCCAGCATGGCCTCCGTACTCTCCCGCATCCGGCTCACTACCTGGGCAAACCTTGCCTCAGAGATGGCGGCGCGGACGGTGTCCTTGATTTTCAGCACAAAGGCATGGTCGTCTGCCAGCAGTGTTTCATTGGAATAGATGGAAAAGTCCTCCTCGCTGGTCGCGGCGCGCCCCACATGATTGCGGCGGGTTTTGGCGTCGTTGATCACCATGCCGTTGGAGCATACCAGGCGGTAGATCAACGGCTGGATGGTAACGGAGCCCAGCCCTGTCTCACTGTTAGAGATGATGACGCCGGCCTGTACCACATCGCCCGGGACAACATCCGCCTGCAAGCGGGGATTGACCACCTTGATATACATGAAATCGTCGGTGATCTGCGTGCTGACGAACCGTGCCTCCGGCAGCTCCCCAATGACGGGCAGCGTTACACTGGCAATGTCCAGATTGTCAATGCGGCGGTAGCGGTTGCTGAGAAACGCGCGGGCGCAGCCATCCATCGTGCGGAGCGTCCGAAGCTCGTTTTTCTGGGAGAACCAGTAGTTGGCGTTATAGGCCAAAAGCTCCGGCGCATCCGTGCGCATCAGCTCATAATACTTCTGCGGAATGCCGAGATAGGTTCCCAGCTGGCGGTGCGCCGTCTGGCGAATATCCAGGGGCGTGATCTTATCCAGCCCATTCTCCGTGACACGGAGCTGCGGCACGTCCGAGGTGACCGAGAGGGACAGGCTTCCGGTGTTCACCAGGTAGTCCTGCTTGGCCTTGCTCTGACGCAGCAGCTCCTGTGCCATCTCTTTGATGGTAAGTCCGGTTTTCATTCCTGCTTCACATCCTTTCTCTGCCGCTCACCAGGAAACGAGGATATCCGCGTCTCTTGCGTCGGCAGCGTAGCCTTCTTCCTCCAAAACCTTGACCAGCTGCGGCCAGTAGACCTTTTCAGGAAAGTCCAGAAAGGTTTCCTTTGCCGGTTCCGCTTCGTTTTCCTTGGCCTGCACAAAAACCTCGCCGTTTTCCTGCACGGTCAGGCTGCTGTGCCCTCTGGAGTTCAGATCGGTGACCAGCGCCTCCAATACGGCGCGGCCCCGTGTCTCAAACCAGACGCGGGGGTTTACCGGCTGCCGGTTGGGCGGCTGTGTGTCCGATGCCCCAGCCACCAGCGGAGAGAGCTTGACAAGCGAACAGTCCAGATTTGCCTTCTGATCCAGCTTCACATCGGCGTAATCAAAATCCGGAATACCATAGACGCGGATACGGGCCGTGCCGCCCTCCACCGCAAAGCGGGAGGGCTTGTCCGCCAGCCACTCCCAACGGGCGTTGGGATATGCGGCGTGGAGCATGGCGGTGATCCGGTAGTTTACATGGCACAGCAGCGCGTCTGCCAGTTGACCGCCGCCATTTGCCGCCGCAGTCTGCTCGCGGAGCCGAGCCTCTTTTGCGCGGTAGGCACGGTTATTGCGCCAGAGCGGAAGAGCCTGCGTCAAGAGCCACCACAGCAGCCAGAGGGCAAACACCGCCAGCAGCAGGGGGAGAAGCATCCGTCCGCGGACGAGTGCGAGAATGGCGATCACGATACCGATGAGAAGCGAGATACTGCTCCAAAAGGGAGATTCTTTTTTCATTTCAGTTGCCACCTTTCAAAAATAATCTGGAAAACAAAAAAAGAGGAACCGCGTATGTGTCCAGAATCTCTTAAAACACATCACGCGGTTCCTCTTTTTCACTTTGCCGGAATACGCTTATTCCGGCAGGCGTTCCCGATCTCCGTCCACGACCTCCACAGGAGGCAGCGGCGGCTGGGCAGCGCCGGGGCTTTGCTTTCGTGCGGGTCTCCGCTCTGTACGGGGAGGCTTTGTCTGCCATCCCGTCAGGCTGAGCTTCAGCCGCTTGTCCTTTTCGCTTCCGCCGTTTCTGGTACAGTCCACCAGCTCTAAAAAGCCTTGGACCCAGATGCGGGAATCCTTGTGAATCTCCGCATCCGCCAGCGACAACGCAGCCGTTCCCCATGCCCAGACCTCAAAATACTGTCTGTGACCGGTATCCCTGCGCCCGATCCATTCGACCAGACCGAAGGATACATAGGGGACTTGCCTGTGACTCATTTTCAGCTGAAGGTCATTGGTCACCCGACCGAAAACATGGACTTCTGCCATACAACTCCTTTCTGCCGCGAGGGCAATACTTATATATAAAAAGTGCCAGTAAAGCGGCAGATACCCAATAAGGGTACAGTCGTCCTACTGACACTTGCGTACAAACCTGACAGCGTGCGCAGGTGGATCGCTCCACACACGGATCTAAGTCCATGCCCCAATAAGGGAAATTGCGCAAAACTCATTTACAGGGGCATTGTACCACAGGATATGGCTCGTGTCAAGCAAGAAACACAATATATAGTATTTATTCACGGCGTATTTTATAGATGTTGTGTCCCGGCCTATTCCTTTACGAACAGACCGATGGGACAGATGTGGGTAAAGCCGGGGGTGGAGATGTACCAGCAGCCGGGCCCCTCCGGTTCCCAGCTCATTTCTATGGTGATCTCCCGCCATCCATCCGGAAAGAGCGCATGGAAGGTCTCGCCGGCGTGAATGCCGCGTCCATTGAGCAGCAGACGGGGGTGAGGATCGAAGTCCTCCGCGGCGGGCAGCTGGATTTGCCCAAGTCTTTCTCTGTTCATGATAGAACCTCCTCGTATAATAAATACAAAAAAGAAAGCTGTTTTTTTGCAGCCAACAGAAAAATACAGGTCCCGTAAAAAGGAGAGAAGAAAGCTACCGAAAAACGGGACTGCTATCAGAAAGGTATCAATTGTGCAGTAGCAAATCAAAAGGGCGGTGTCGGCAAAACAACCACGTCCCAGGCATTGGCTGCAGGACTGGCAGCGAAGAGGTACAGGGTTCTGGGGATTGACCTCGATCCGCAGGGAAATTTTTCTACGGCCTGCGGAGCAGAGAACTATAATGTCCAGACGATTTATGAGGTCATGAAGCGGGCAGCCAGCATCCAGGACGCCATTCAGCACACGAAGGGCGGCTATGACGTTGTACCGGCCAATATTATGCTGGCTGGCGCAGAGCAGGATCTCTCCCAGACCGGCAAGGAGCACCGGCTGAAGGAAGCCGTGGCTCCGGTCGCCGGCGACTATGACTTCATCGTGATCGACACACCGCCCTCCCTGGGAGTGCTGACGGTGAATGCCTTTACCTGTGCCACCGATATTCTGATCCCGACAACGGCAGGAATTTTTGCAACCGCCGGGATCTCTCAGCTCAACGAGACCGTTACCAGCGTTCAGAAGTATTGCAATCCGGCAGTAAAAGTGAGAGGAATCTTGTTTACGAGATTTAATCCGCGGGCGAATATTAGCCGACAAATGAAGGAGCTTGCGGAGCAACTTAGCGAATACATTTCTGCACCGATTTACAAAACTTACATCAGATCTGCTGTGGCGGTCGAAGAGGCACAGGCGAACAGCCGTGATATTTTTGACTATGCAGATAAGTCAACGGTAGCAGAGGACTATAAATCATTTATTGATGAATTTCTGAAAGGAGTAAAAGAATAATGGCAGGGAAGGCAAAGTTTGATCAGGAGGCAGCGTTTAAGTCTATCATCGGAGCAGGACGCCAGAATGAGAACGCTGTTGTTGCTGAAGAACAAAATGCAAAGAAAAATAGTGACCGAGTGCAGCGAGCCTATTATCTGGATCGGGATATTGATAAGGCATTGAAGAAAAAGGCGCTGGAGGAAGAAAAAAATCTGACAGAAACTGTCAATGATGCGCTGCGCCAAGGATTGAAGAACTATCTATAAAAGTAGATAGTAAACGGGTAAACCGTTATAGAGCAGGCTCCAAACAGCGAGATTGCTGTAGAATACAAAGCTATTGCGGAAATGATTATTTCAGGAAAGATGAAAAGGGAGGCGCAGTGCCATGGGTAAGCTGCAGGATCGGGAGAACAAAAGAAAGAGTATCATTGGCGGCATGATCGATACGCCTGCAGCACAGGTGGCCAGCACGGGGAGCCGGGGCCGGCCGAAGGCGGATCGGGAGCTGAAGAAGCGGATCAGCTTGTCGGTGCTGCCGAGTTTGTACGATGATATTCAGAAAATCGCCTATGTGCAGCGCTGGAGCGTAAGTGAGCTGCTGTCTGCCATGATGGAGGAATACAGAAGCCACCATGCCGTAGAATTGGCCGAATATGAGGAAGTAAAAAAGTAGACAGATGCCGGAGTAGGAAGATGATCCTACCCCGGCTTTCTCATAAAGAAAAATTCTTGATTAACCGGGTTATCTGTGATATACTTGATTTGACATAGTATACGCCGTTATACTTCCGAGAAATTATATCTGTTAATTGATGGATTGAGAGTCCGTATTGAGGTGCTGTATAGATAAACAGATTCAGGAACTGAATTTGTTATTTTAGGAGGTATGCTTATGGGCTTATGGAGGCAACGACTTAAATTCACTGGGGTATGCGCATAGGCTTATAAGAAGAGTATTATAGTTTATGCGCATATTAGTAGAGCAATCACTTAAATCATTAAATGAGGAGATTTTCTATGAAAAGATTTATGGCTTTCTTTATGGCGTGTGTGCTGTGCTTGGCTTTCACGGCAATTCCTGCTTTTGCTGCTGAAAATGAACATCCGTATACTGATGAAGAAGCAGCGGTTAACAATGAACAGAGATCTGAGTTGAGAGAAATGTGGGGTAACCACACCGTTGATAGTAGATACGCAAATGTTCCTGCTACTTGTAGTACCAGTATCGGTAGCTGTGGTGACATTTTGATTGCACTTGATTCTATCACTGATCATGTCGGCATTGTGGTAGACGCTTATACAGTAATTGAAGCCCACCCCGATAACCCCAATGGTGGCGTTGATTATCGAGATAACGATTGGCCGAGCAGATATAACCGCATCAAGGGTATGAGCGTGGATGGAGCAACCGAGGATGATAAGAGCAACGCTGTTGGCTATGCAGCTCTGCAGATAGGCGAACCTTATGATTTATTATCTGGTCGCTGGACTACTGATAAGTGGTATTGCAGCAAACTTGTTTGGCGAGCATGGTATGAGCAGGGATTTGATTTGGAAGGAAGAAATTTGGAACTGAGGGGTACTCATGTTACTCCTGGTGATATTCTCGACTCTCCTTTGACGACTGTTTTTCATTCTCAGGGATAATTTGAAATGAAAAAATTGCTCATAGTTATTTCAACGCTAATAGTTGTTATACTTGGGGCTTTTATACTTAACACAAGAAGAAATGAGTCATATAGCTATTTAACTACAAGCTATTCAACCGAAAAGACAATGATGGTTTCTTATACCGGAGAAATAAATCAAACTGAAATTGATACATTTACTGTAAAGTGTGTTGAAAAAATATATGACTTAGAAATCGGTAGGTTGTTGGCAGATAAATATGGCAATAAGGCTCTTCTTCTTCTTACGGAAGGAGAGCCTTCCACCCAAAATATTGAGTTTGAGTATTTTAATATATGTGATGTTGTGGAATATGAGAATTATATCTATGTGTTATTTTCACCGTCACTAAATACTGCTAAAATTGTGAAATACGATGTCAACTTTAATCCTATTGATGAAAGTAAAGAGCTTCAAGGTGATCCACGTAATATTGTAATCTATGATGATACGATATATTTACTGGTAAACGATTACTCGGACAATGGTAGGAAAAGTATTATTTCTTCTATTTCAATCGAAGAAATGGGACAAACAAATAGCGTGACGATAAATTCTTTGGTGTTCGTATTTCATTTAGCATTTCACGACGGTGATTTAATTGCATATGGAAATACAGAGGAAGATAATTTCTCTTTTGGGCTAAGTGTGTTTAATACGAATTTAGAAGAAATCGATACCAGAAGATATAATTATCCTGCACTTTGGGTAAGAAAAAGTATAACATATAGTGATTATTGGTTTGTGCTAAATGATATTTCTATCATAAAGCTCGACCAAGCATACGAAACAATAGATATTTATCAAAAGGCTGGTTACATAATGGTTGATGCCATGATGGTGGAGGACACTCTATATGCACTGATTAGAAATGTCGAAAAGAATGAAACCGTCATTGAGTTGATTGATCCAGAAAGTTTTGAAACGAAAGATAGGATAAGTATTACCAAAGGACTGGAAGAAGATTATATGGTTCCAACATTACTACTGAAGACAAATTAGTGAAGGAGGTGAGATTTCATATGAAAGCTATTACGTTAATTGCAATCGCAGGCGTTCTGTTTTTGCTACAATGGTTTTTATCAGCAAAGATAAAAAAGATTAAATACCTGCCGCTATTTCTGCTTGTTGCTGGGCTGATTTTTTGTTTTGTTGTTTATTTCGGTAAGTTTGGCAGCAATTCTTCGAGCGTGATTGCAGAGAATCAATATTTTGCAACATTTTTGGCTGTTCCTTTAATTGCTGGTTTAGCAGGATGTGTTTTGGGGCATTTGTTTACTATTTTGAAAAGATAATCTATCTTTAGACTGGTGGCTATTGATACCAGTCTTTTCTCTTGTGTGCCGAGCATGGTACTAATCTTACTGGTGCAACTGCTGCAATTCAGTCGTATCGGCAAACGGGAGTTAAATACGCACAAGCACTGCCTTCAGAAATGGATCAGGGTGACTACTCCAAGCGGCAGGACTTTACGCAGGCTCTGCGTGGCTGCATCGGAAAAAATCAGCGGTACAATCCAGATGTGGCAGCGCAGGCGAGGGAGTTGTTGTCCCTGTATGAGCGTTTCGTGGCCGAGCACGCCGACAAGATAGCGGAAAATGTGACAAGAGCTGCCGAGCAGATGGCGGCTGTAGATCGTGCGATACTTTTACTAAGGATGTAGGAATGGTTTCCTTGGCGATTAAAAATGTTTCGGATAGCACTATTACATACGCTGGTGCTTACTATGTGACTTAATACTTGAATGTAGTTTTCCAACTATGGCACAAGGTGGACACACCATAGGCGAGGCGGCCTGTGGTGTGTCCTTTTATAACGGTTTACCCGTTTGCGCTTGCGTGAACGGGTAAACCGTTATACGGTTAATTTTGATAATATGTTGACACTGCCAGTTACGTTAAGATGTTCTTGGATAGGAAAGGCTGCGGTAGACGCTGGATCGAAGCCTTGAAAGAAAGGGGGGTATGGATGGCGGCTGCGAGTGGTGTGTGATTGGCAGCAGAAGTGAAGAACGAAGCTCGTCTGGGCGAGGGTAAATAGTAATTAGGCCCAGAGCGTCTTGGCTGGCAGATCTGCCGGTCGGGGGTTTAGCAATTTGCTAATTTAGAAGCCATTTTTAGGATTAATGTTCCTATATGATGTGCGGGTTTGCCATAGTCTCAGCCCTCTGCCAATGAAAAGGCAGAGGGCTGAGATTTAATCTACGGGTTTATATTTCGTCACAGTTTTCAAATGGGTTTCGGGGTTTCCGTTCAAAACAAGGTCTGCATATCCCTTGGGTCCAAGATTTTATTCGCATCCCCACGGGGCCGTGAACTCCCGACACTGACATCTGCAATAATATTCAATTTTGACGTGTTGTGCTCACTCATCGTATTTCTTCATTTCTATGATATTTGGGTCTTCCTGTGCAGCAGCCTGACAGTCTATCTCCGATTCAGCCCGGCACGCTCCAAGCTCCTCCAGCCCCAGCAGCGCGCCACGGGGTATCCTTACTCCCGGCAGCACGGCTCCGGGAGGGCTTTGAAGATAGACGCGGTAGCTGCTGCCGACCAAAAATTTTTGGCGCCGGTCCAGCAGGAGGTCATGCGCAGTGCCGGAATCGTCCATCAGCCGGATATGCTGGTAACCGCCCAGGGGCGCCCGCCTGATGGCGACACACACGCCCTCCACCGTTTCATAGTCCCCCCGCCGGATTACACGAAACAGCAGAATACATCGAACGACCATGCAGGATGCCAATAAGGTGCTGAGCGTCAGAAGCGTTGGGTCGTGCAGGGCAATGCGGCCT
>ERZ779895.3531-NODE-3531-length-12022-cov-4.391410_pt1 | contig 12022 bp, 10 predicted proteins | sample MGYA00511093_ERZ779895 | MGnify/ENA primary metagenome ERZ779895 (study PRJEB29588, sample SAMEA2142970) | human gut metagenome | biome: human gut; feature: human-associated habitat; material: faeces | place: Denmark | collected 2008/2010 ... | reverse complement strand
CATGGGGGATCACCTCATTCTTATTCTCCGGAAAAGCGGAGAATGTCCCGGGAGACCGGGGCGTAAAACAGCTTTTCCGCCTGGGCAAAATCGTGAGTCTGGCCCAGGATCCACATAAGCTTGCACACGGCGGCCTCCGTGGTCATGTCGTAGGCTTCCAGCACCCGCAGGGTATGCTTCAGATGACCGCCCACATGGTACACCGTCAGGTCGCTGCCCTCGTTGGGCACCTGGGTGGTCATGACAACGAGCTTGCCGCTCTCCGCCGCCTGCCGGATCACATCATAAAATCCGTCGTATTCCGGCAGACCGCCTACGCCGAAGCCCTCGATGACCAGTCCGTCGTACCGGTCCGCCATGAAGGCCAGCAGCTCCCGGCGGGTGCCGGGGATCAGCTTCAAAAGGCCCACGCTGCCGTCCAGATCGTCGTAGAACCGGGGGGCGGGGCAGCTGTCGGTGGTGATGTACTGCAAAAGGCGCTCGTCCTGGATCATAGCCAGCTCCGGGTAGTTGACGCTGGAGAACGCCTGGAAGCTCTTGGAGAAGGTCTTTCTGGCCCGGGTCCCCAGGATCACCCGGCCGTTGAACACGATCTGGACCCCGCCGCAGCCCCGGCAGGCGTACAGAAACGCGTCGATGAGGTTGCGCTTGGAGTCGGTGCCGTCGAACCAGATGGGCTTCTGGGCTCCGGTGAGGACGATGGGCTTGGGGCAGTCCTGGATCAGATAGCTCAGGGCCGCCGCCGTGTAGGCCATGGTATCGGTGCCGTGGCTGATGACGAAGCCGTCGTATTGGCCGTAATGCTGCCGGATGGCCCGGGCCAGGCCCAGCCAATGGTCAGGCCGGATGTTGGTGCTGTCCAGGCTGTACAGCTGCAGGCAGTCCACCCGGCACAGCTGAGCCACCCGGGGTGTGTCCTGCAAAAGGCGGCTGGGGTCCAGCTCGGGGGCCAGACCGTCTGCCGTCTGACCGGAGGCGATGGTGCCGCCGGTGCCGATCATGAGGATGTTTTTCATATCAAAGCTCCTTGTTGTCCATGGCGGCCAGGCCGAAGCGCACCGCCTGCTCGATCTCCTTCTGCCGCCGGGGGTCGGCGGCGTCATATTCCTGGCGCAGCCGGCGCAGGAACAGGCCCCGCAGGGTATCATCGCCGCAGCGGTCCCACAGGTCCCGGCGCAGCCGGGTGCCGTCCCGCAGCTCCAGCCGGAAAAATTCCCCCGACAGGGCCCGCTCCAGGGGAGCCAGCGTCAAAGGCTCCGCCGTCTCGCCGGTGAGGCGGATGCGGTAAATATCCCGGGAGGTATCCGGCGGCAGGCTGCGGCGGATGGCGTCCAGGGCATCGCCCCCGGACACGTCCACGGTGAGGCTTTCGTAGCGCCGCCCTGCAAAGGGCACAAAGCGCATATCCACCCGTCCCGGCTCCACATCGCCGAACAGGAAGCCTCGCTCCCCGGTCTCGTCGAAGCCCCGGCCCTGGGGGCAGCCGGGATACGCCCAAACGGTGTTTCCGGCCCGGTTCATGGCGGAGGGGGCGTGGACATGGCCCAGGGCCAGATAGTCCAGCCCCGTGGCAGCGATCTCCTCCGGGGTCAGGGGGCGGTAGCGGCTTTCCCGGCTGCCCATGTCCCCGTGAAGAACCATGATGCGGGCGCTGCCGTCCGGCTGGGCATAAAAGCCCCGCAGGCCGCTTTCCGGCTCCTCCGGGGCGGTGAAGGCCGCGCCGTGTACGGCGCAGTTCAGGTCCGGAAATGTAATGGTCTGCATACGGTCCTCTGTAAAGATGTGAACGTTGTCGCTCCAGCGCGTGCGGGCATAGGGCCCGTCCGGTGTAAGGGGATCGTGGTTGCCGGGGTAGGGACTGGCGGCGGAGAGCCAGTCGTGATTTCCCGGTGCGATGACCACCGTGCCCCGGAAGCGGGACAGGGCCTGGGCCAGCATCTGGGCCGTCTGACTGTACAGCTGGTCCGAGTCGAACAGGTCCCCGGCCAGGAGCATCAGCCGGGCCCCGTGGTCGTTGGCCCAGTCCACCAGGCGGCCGGGCAGCTCCCGGCTCTCCTGCCGCCGCAGACGGGCCTGCTCCTCCGGCAGGGCCCGGAAGGCACTGTCCAGGTGGAAATCCGCCGCATGAAGAACCTTAGCCATCCGTCTCCTCCTGCCAGCCCTTGCATACGTCCACCCAGCCCGCAAAATTCGCCCCGCAGCAGCGCTCCAGCTGGTCACAGGTCAGCTCAATGGCGCTGGCGGCGCTGCCCACGGCGGGGAACACCGTGTCAAAGCGCTTCAGGGACACGTCCAGATAGGTTTTCACATCCTCCGGCAGGGCGAAGGGACACACGCCGCCCACGGCGTGCCCGATGCGCGCCACCGCCTCGTCGGCGGTGAGCATCTTGGCCTTGACGCCGAAGAAGTGCTTATACTTGCTGTTGTCCACCTTGGCATCGCCGGCGGCCACCACCAGAATGGGGTCCTCCCCGATCTTGAAGCTCAGAGTCTTGGCGATGCGGGCGCCCTCCACGCCGACAGCCAGAGCGGCCAGCTCCACCGTGGCGCTGGATACGTCGAATTCACGGATGCGGTCGGCCACGCCGTAAGGCTCCAGATAGGCTCTTACCTTTTCCACAGACATGATACAGTTTCTCCTTTTATTTGATCTCGATACGCTCCACATCGGTGCAAAGGCCGGTGTCGCTGTTCAATGTGAAGATGCAGCCCTGCGCGGAGCAGGGGCCGTCCGCCGCCTGATAGCGGCCGGGGAGGCCGCCCAGAAAGAACTCCATGGACTGCTGGGGACGAATGCCCAGCACCGACTCGATAGGGCCGGTCATGCCCAGATCCGTGACGTAGCCGGTGCCCTTGGGGAACACGCGGCTGTCGGCGGTGGGCACGTGGGTGTGCGTGCCCCAGAGCGCGGAGACGCGGCCATCCAGATAGTAGGCCATGGCCAGCTTCTCGCTGGTGGCCTGGGCGTGGAACTCCACCAGCGTGAAGGTGGGCTTGTCCAGCGTCTTCAGCAGGCGGTCCGCCGTGGTGAAGGGGTTGTCGGCGTTGAAGTCCAGATCGCAGCGGCCGATGAGCACCAGTACCGCCACGGAGAAGGCTCCGCAGTCGTAAGCGGCGCAGCCGCGGCCCGCAGCGCGGCCGGTGAAGTTGGCGGGCCGCAGGATGTAGCCGCTCTCGTCCAGAAACGCAGCGATCTGGGGCTTGCCGAAGGTGTGGTTGCCCAATGTCACCACGTCCGCACCGGCGGCCAGCAGATCCTCCGCCTGGGCCCGGGTCAGGCCGGTGCCGGAGATGTTCTCCCCGTTGACCACGGCGAAGGCGATGTTCTGCTCCCGCTTGAAGGTGCGCAGCTTCTTCTCCAGCAGCTGCAGGCCCGTCTCGCTGGCCACGTCGCCCAGCGCTAAGATGCGATAGTCCATGTGATCTCCTCCTTTGAGGTCAGTCATTCCAGCCCAGTATCTTCGTGAGCTGGCGGTTGGTGTAGTAATAGGCGGAAGCCGGATAGTTCCGCAGGTTGGCGGTATTGGAGCACAGCAGGTAGTCCACGGTGCGGCCCTCGCCGTCGGCCACAAGGCCGCAGATGACGGTGGTATGGTGCCGCGGCTCCTCCACGCCCATGGTGATGATGTCCCCCACCTGACCGGTGAAGTAGGGTGCGCCTACCACGGCCACAAGACCGGAGCCGGTATGCTCGGCCGCCAGATCGAGGAAACCGCCCACATTGACCCACGGCAGCGAGACGCTGCGCTCGCTGTTGTAGAACCAGCCGTCCCGATAGCCGCCGGGGAGGGCGGGGATGCCGCCAGCGGTCAGCACCTGCGAGCCGAAGTTCATGCAGTTGCCGCCCAGATCGTCATACGCCTTGTAGGCGGGGTTCCGCTGGGCGCTGTACGTCAGCATGTAGTCCAGCGCGGCGGCGCGGTCGTAGTCGTGATCCCACGTGACCGGCGGCGTCCAGAGCTCCCGCGGGCCGCTCTCCCGCGCCTCGATGCAGGCAAGGAGCTGGGGCAGGTGGCGATCCGTATCGGTGGCAGGGTCGTAGTCGGCGCTGTAATAGGGGTTATCGTCGGAGTCGTGGGACGCGATGCGCCAGCGGTCGCCGGTGATGCGTTGGAGCCGGAAGGTGTGCTGCACGTTCCACTGCTCCGAGGGCAGGCCGTTCAGGCCGTTGAAGTAGACCACGCTGCTCTCCAGCAGCGTCAGCTCCGCCGTGTCGCCGTCCTGCGTCAGGTCCGTGCAGCGCAGGGAATAGCTGTACGAGCCGGCGTGGAGGTCGATGGGCGCCCGCAGGCGGATCTCCGCCAGCGTGCGCCAGACGGTCCTGTGGTAGTCGGACTGGGCGCGGTCCGTGAACAGGTCGGTGCAGTCGATGACCTGCAGCCGGGTAACGGACTGATAATAGCAGTCCATGAAGTCCAGCAGCAGCAGCTCCTGCCCCGCGGTCATGCCGTGGGACGCGGCGCCGGAGATGCGTTCGAAATCGGCGCTGACGGTGACAGGCTCACTGCCCCAGACGGATCTGTGCTGCCGCGTCCAGACCTCCGTTTCCGGTACGGCGGGGACGGCCTGTGAGTCCTCCGGCGGAGGGGACGCGTCGCCGGTGCCGGAAACAGGGCCGCAGGCGGCTGCGGACAGGGCCACGGCCAGCAGGAGCATCAACAGGATCAGGCGTTTCAAGGGTGCGTCCCCCCTCTCTGTAAAGTGCCATTTGTTGACAGGAGAACCCTGTCGGATGATGGCATTATACCAAAAAAAGCTCCGGAGCGCAACGCGCTCCGGAGCCGGTGGGGTATTTATTTTGCGTATTCCACGACCTTGGTCTCCCGCAGGACGTGAACCTTGATCTGGCCGGGGTATTCCAGCTCGTTCTCGATGCGCTTGGCCAGCTCCCGCGCCAGAATGACCATCTGGTCCTCGGACACCTGCTCGGGCTTGACCATGACGCGGACCTCGCGGCCGGCCTGGATGGCGTAGCTCTTCTCCACGCCGGGGTAGGTGCCGGTGATCTCCTCCAGCTTTTCCAGACGCTTGATGTAGTTCTCCAGATTCTCGCGGCGGGCGCCGGGACGGGCGGCAGAGATCGCATCTGCTGCCTGCACAAGGCAGGCAACGATGGTCTGCGGCTCCACGTCATTGTGGTGCGCCTGAACAGCGTGAATGATGTCGTCCTTTTCGCGATACTTGCGCAGGAACTCCACGCCGAGGGCAACATGCGTGCCTTCCATCTCGTGGTCGACAGCCTTGCCAATATCATGCAGCAGACCAGCGCGCTTGGCGGCGTAAACGTCCGCGCCCAGCTCGGCAGCCATCATGCCCGCAAGATGCGAGACCTCGATGGAGTGCTGCAATACATTCTGGCCGTAGCTCGTGCGGTAATGCAGACGACCGAGCATCTTCACAAGCTCGGGGTGCAGGCCGCGAATGCCGGTCTCCAGCACGGCGCGCTCACCCTCAGACTTGATGACGGCGTCCACCTCGCGGCGGGCCTTGTTGACCATCTCTTCAATGTGCGTGGGATGAATGCGGCCATCGGCGATGAGCTTTTCAAGGGCCAGACGCGCGACTTCGCGGCGCACAGGCTCAAAGCAGGAGACGGTGATCGCCTCGGGCGTGTCGTCGATGATGAGATCGACGCCCGTGAGCGTTTCGATCGTGCGGATGTTGCGGCCTTCACGGCCGATGATGCGGCCTTTCATCTCGTCATTGGGCAGGGGTACCACACTGACGGTGATCTCGGCAACATGGTCGGCAGCGCAGCGCTGAATAGCGGAAGCGACGATCTCGCGGGCGCGGGAATCGGCCTCGTCCTTGGCGCGCTGCTCAAGTTCTTTGATCTTGAGCGCGGTCTCGTGCGTCACTTCGCTCTCGACCTGCTCGATCAGGTACTTCTTGGCGTCTTCTGCAGTAAAACCGGAAATGCGCTCAAGCATTTCGGTCTGGCTGCGCTTGATGATCTTGATTTCTTCGTTTTCCTTGTCCAGAGCGGCATGCTTCTGGTTGAGAGCCTCTTCGCGCTTTTCCAGCGCGTCGGTCTTGCGGTCGAGATTCTCCTCCTTCTGCTGAAGCCGGCGCTCCTGCTTCTGCTGCTCGGCGCGGCGTTCCTTGACTTCCTTCTCGTATTCGTTTCTGGAGCGCAGGATATCTTCCTTTGCTTCCAACATGACTTCGCGTTTCTTGCTTTCGGCGCTCTTGATCGCTTCATTGACAATACGAAGAGCCTCTTCATCGGCGTTGGAGATCTTCTCCTCGGCGCGCTTAGCGGCTCTCTTGCGAATCCAAATACCAAGAAGAATGCCAATGACGAGCGTCCCCGCCGCGATGAGCGCAGCGTAGAGATTGCTGATCATGCGATTCCTCCTGTGTGTTGTTTTTGATCAATAAATGGGAGATTCCCCTTCTCTCCCTTCCATAAATCCAACGTATATTGTAAACTTTTTATGACGTACTGTCAAGCAAAACTCGCAGGCGGAGCCTGTCATAAAATCGCGCCCGTCACTCCGCGATGTAGGCCTGCGCCGCGTAGCCGAGCTGCCCGCCGTAGCCAACGGAGTACCAGCCCTGAAAGCTTCCGTAGATCTGCACGCTTGCGCCGTTCGGGATCTCGGCGATGATCGTGCCGTCGATACCGGGCGTGCTGCGCAGACGCAGCGGCGCGCCCTCGGTCGTCACGATACCGGTGCGCACAAGCTGCGGGTAGAGAAACGGCAAGCCGAAATACTCTGTCAGCCCCCGCGCGATCGCCTGCGCGGCGGCATCGAGATGGTTTTCGATCCAGCGCAGATCGTCGTAGTTGTCGTGATAGCCAAGCTCGATGAGATTGGCCGGATACTTCGGCCGCCGCACCTCGCCGAGCGCCGTGGTCGCCTGCGTTGTGACAAGCTCCGGCAGCGGGTAGACTTTTTTGAGCTGCGCGGCGAAGAGCTCGGCAGCACGCTTTCCGTCGCTGCTCGTGGGATAGTAAAAGACGATGATGCCGCGGTTCTTCCCCGCCTGCCCCTCCCCCGAGGCGTTGGAGTGCAGCGCAAGGTAAAAGTCAAACCCGCCGAGGCTATTCGCCTGCGCGATGGAGGACGCGGCAGTCATCTCCGGCGTATTGCGCACAAAGGCGATGGTGTTGGCGTAGAGATACGGCTCGAGCGCATCGGCGAGCAGATTCATCCAGTATTCCTCGCTGCCGCTGCCGTCGGCATACGGGTTCCAATCCTGTGTGGAGGGGCTCAAATAAATTCTGGGCATGTGCAAAACCTCCCGTCGCTTCCAGCCTATGCGTGAAAACCGGCGCACATGCAAAAAAAGAGGCCGCCGAAGCGGCCTCTTTTTAAATTGATATGCTTTGCGTTACACGGACGCAGCGGCCTTGTCCTTCTTATTCTCGATACGCTGGAGAACGAGGACGACGACCAGCACCGCAAGACCCGCAAGGTCAGTGACCGTGCCGGGGATGACCATCAGCAGGCCGCCGGCGACCAGCGCGATGCGGCTGATCCACTTCATATCGCGGATCAGGTAGCCCATCAGGCCGGAGGCGATAGACGCCATACCGAGGGTCGCGGAGATGACGATGGAGGCGACGCTCAGGAATTTGACGTCGCTGCCAACGAAGATCAGGGCGTTGTTGTAGGCAAAGATGTAGGGGATGATGAACGCCGCGATTGCGAGACGGGTCGCGTTCCAGGCGGTCTTCATCGGGGGAGCCTTGGCGATGGCGGAACCGGCGTAGGCAGCCAGCGCAACCGGCGGGGTGATGTCTGCGACGATACCGAAGTAGAAGCAGAACATGTGGGCAGCCATCAGGTTGAGACCCATGCCGGAGGCAAGGATCGGCGCGCAGGTGGTGGCCATGATGATGTAGTTCGCGGTGGTGGGAACGCCCATGCCGAGCACGATGCAACAGAGCATCGTCAGCACGAGAGCGATGATCAGGTGACCGTTGGACAGACCGACGATCGCGCCGATGAGCACCTGGCCGAGACCGGTCATGGTGACGACGCCGGCGATGATACCAGCCATACCGCAGGCGATACCGACGCTCAGGCAGTTCTTGCCGCCGTTTTCAAATGCGTCGATGATGGTGGGCAGGCTCTTGACGTTGGGCTTGCTGATGGCGTAGTTGATAACCAGCAGCACGAAGGCGATGGCAAGGCAGAGCGTGCTGCCCTTCTCGCCCATGAAGGTGCCCGGCTCGAAGCTGCGGCTCATGAGGGTCATGAACAGAAGCGGGATCAGGGGGATCGCCATGACGAGCTTCTTCTTGCCCTCTTCACGGCTGATCATGGCGACGACCACGCAGTAAAGGGTCGCGTACACGGCGGCGGTGGCCATCGTAAAGCCGATCATGATCATGTAGACCAGAACGACCAGCGGGAGGATGAGGTAGATCTGCGGGAGCAGGAGCTTCCACTTGGGGAGCTCTTCGCGGGGCAGGCCCTTGAGGCCGAGCTTCTTGGCCTTGAAGTGCACGCCGAGGAAGATGCCGAGGAAGTACAGGAATGCGGGCAGGATCGCACGCACGATGATCTTTGCATAGGGAACGCCGACCATTTCCGCCATCAGGAACGCCGCAGCGCCCATGATCGGGGGCATGATCTGACCGCCGGTGGAAGATGCAGCCTCGACCGCGCCGGCAAACTCCGGGGGATAACCGGTCTTCTTCATCATCGGGATGGTGACGGAACCGGTGGTCACGGTGTTACCGACGGAGGAACCGGAGACCATGCCGCAGAGGGCAGAGGAAACGACCGCGACCTTTGCAGGACCGCCGGACGCCCAGCCGACCAGCGCGTTCGCGCAGTCGATGAAGAAGTTTGCAACACCCGTGGCCTCCAGGAAGGCGCCGAAGATGACGAACAGCGCGATGTAGGTCGAGCAGACGCCGATCGGGGTGCCGAGGATACCGGTGGTGGTGTAGAAGAGGTTATACATGACGGTCTTTAAGTCCTTGCCCGCGCCGAAGAAGGCGTAGAGCACGAACACCGTCGCCACGCAGATGATCGGCATACCGACCACGCGGCGGCAGCACTCGACGAGGATCAAAGTGCCGATGATTGCAAATACGATCAGAAGGGGAATCGAAACGCCGCCGATCTGCACGACAAAGGTCTTCTGGATACGGGTACCGGCAGACACGATTTTTTCAAGATTTAAGGGGTAGAAGAAGAAGCAGAACGCGCCGACTGCCGCCATGACAATGTCGTACCACGGCATGTAGTTGACCTTCTGAGAGCCCTTCTTGATGGGGTAGTAGATGAACACGAGAATGATGACCAGGCCGAGGAAGAGCGGGCGGCGCGCACGCTCGTCCATCTTGATCCACATGTTCATCACGATCAGGAAAATACCGAACAGGGCCGTAAGGATACGCAGGATCTTGCGGGGAGTGCCCTCCCAGATACGCGTGTTCGACTCACGGTCGTACTTTTTCATGATCGCATCGACGTCTTCCATGGTGCCGACGTCGCTGTTGACTGCAGCATTGTTGAGCTTTTCATTTTCAGCCATGATGCAATTTCCTCCTTTTTCTATTTGAGAGCGTCCGTGCGCTCAAACGAGCCAGAACTCATAGTTAAAACGCACAGGCGCGTTTTTTCCACACAAATCACGCAGACTGACATCCTCGCCGTTCACATTGAGCACATGGTCGGAGACCGTGCCGACAATGTAACCGACGTTTGTCCGGTCTTGATGGATATTACCGATGACCATTGCCCAGCCCTGATAGTCAGGACGGTCAATGTAGACCTTAGAGAGCGTTTCACCGGGGTTGAGCTCCGTCTGCACGCCCGCTCCGAAGGAGCAGTAGGTCGTTTCTTCCACGTAGATCGTTTTGTTTTCGATCTCGTAGGTATCGGTCAGGGGATATTTGTTCACAGAATGGATAAAGGTAACGGAGAACCGGTCTCCCTCGCCCATTTTATACCGGGCGTAGACCTCGCCGGTGTCGCGGTTGCGCAGGGTCAGGTAGTAGCCGGAGCGAGGAAGAACCACGACGGCCGCTGCAATAATCACTATTATTGCAGCGGCCGCAATTATGTATTTCCGCAGATGTGAATTCACGTCAATACACGGTAGCGATCCTGCTTACAGGACGCCAACTTCCTTGTAGTACTTCTCAGCACCGGGATGCATGGGGACAGTCGCGCCAGCAGAGGCAGCCTCGGGATCGAGGAAGCCGAACTTGGCGTGGCCTTCGGTCAAAGCGTCCTTGTTGTCGAACATGGCCTTGACGAGCTCATAAACGACGTCCTCGCTCAGATCCTTGGAAGCAACGAGAGTAGCCTGAATGGCGACGCAGACGACATCGCCGGTCATGCCGGTATAGGTGGTGGAGGGCAGGTCGTCACGGATCAGGAACGGATAGGCCTCCTGAATGGCGGCGAGCTCTTCGTCAGTGAGGGAGATGAGGTTGAGGGTGTTGGTGGTGGCGTAGTCGACGATAGCAGTGGTGGGAGCACCGGCGACGGTGAAGGCGGCATCGATCTTGCCGTCCTTGAGCTGGTCAACGCCATCCTGGAAGGAGCCGTTCACCGCATTGACGTCGTCCTTGGTAAGACCCGCAGCGCCGAGCACCTGCCAGGCGTTGATCTCGGTACCGGAACCAACGTCACCAACGCAGACGGTCTTGCCCTTGAGGTCGGCAACGGTGTTGATGCCGGGCTTGGCAAGGATCTGAACGGTCTCGTTGTAGATACCGGCAACCCACAGAGCGTCGGTCTCGGGAGCGCCGTCGAAGGAGTTGGTGCCCTCGTGCGCGTAGTTGATAACGTCGGACTGGAGAATGGCCATCTGAGCCTCGCCGTCGGTGATCATGTTGACGTTTGCAACAGAAGCGCCGGTGGACTCAACATTGAGGGTGGAAAGGGTCAGCTTGTCGCCGAGGACGGTCTTGAGAACGCCGCCGACAGCATAGTAGGTACCGGAGGTACCACCGGTTGCCAGAGTGATGGAAACGGGGCTGCTGGTATCGCCATCATTATCCTGGTTGTCATCCGTCTTCTCGCCGCCGCAGGCGACCAGTGCGAACACCATCGCGAGAGAGAGGATCAGAGCTAAGAACTTTTTCATACGCAATCTCCTTTTTGATTCTCCCGGCATTCGCCGCTTCACCGGCATGTGTCCCGCTGCGTGGGGGCGCCTCGGATCACCTGCACTGGGAAGCGTTGAATTCCGGATTTATTCTTGTCCCTTTCGGGCATGCTTATTATAACTGAATGACAGAGTTATTGCAATAGATTTTTCAATTTTGTTCCATTTGCACAAAAATCCATCATCCTTTTCGTTTCACAGCGTTCGGTGTGTCCCACAGCCCTTCTCATACCGCAATTTTTAAAGCATGGACAAAAAACAGGGCGGCCGCCGGCCGCCCTGCAAAATGAAAGTTTTCTTTGCTGATTATGCAATTTTAGCGCGATTTTTATTTCTTTTCCTTGTTGTCCACAACCTGCTTGAGCAGCGCGGCGAACGCGTCCATGCTCATCGCGCCAAGATCGCCGTCCGCGCGGTGACGCGGAGACACGGTGCCGTTCTCCATGTCGCGGTCGCCCACGACCACCATGTAGGGCACCTTCTCCATCTGCGCGTCGCGGATCTTGCGGCCGATCTTCTCGTTGCGGTAGTCGACCTCCACGCGGAAGCCTGCGTTTTCGAGCGTTCTCGCCTGCTCGGCGCAGTAGTCGGCAGCGCGGTCGGTGACGGGCAGGAAGCGCACCTGCTCGGGCGCCATCCACGTCGGCAGTGCGCCGGCGTACTCCTCGATGAGGTAAGCAAGCGTGCGCTCGTAGCAGCCGAGAGAAGTGCGGTGGATGATGTACGGCAGCTTCTTCTCGCCATTTTCGTCGATGTAGTACATGCCGAAGCGCTCAGCAAGCAGCATGTCGATCTGAATGGTGACGAGGGTATCCTCCTTGCCGTAGACGTTCTTATACTGAATGTCGAGCTTGGGGCCGTAGAAGGCGGCCTCGTCGATGCCGACGGTGTAGTTGACGTCGAGATCCTTGAGGATACGCTCCATCACGCTCTGTGCGTG
>ERZ779895.3526-NODE-3526-length-12047-cov-2.623833_pt1 | contig 12047 bp, 10 predicted proteins | sample MGYA00511093_ERZ779895 | MGnify/ENA primary metagenome ERZ779895 (study PRJEB29588, sample SAMEA2142970) | human gut metagenome | biome: human gut; feature: human-associated habitat; material: faeces | place: Denmark | collected 2008/2010 ... | reverse complement strand
TGTCCCTGCGGCGCTTGCGAAATCCGATGCTTACAGAATGAGCGAACACAGCTGAGAGCCCAACCCAAATCAGCTGTTCATGTGGTAGCATCGGGATTCGCATAAATGAGGGAGTAGTCGCGTGATCGGGTTCGCCTCCGGTGGCGCGGCAAGTCAACACACTGGCCGATGCGGCCTGGCTTGCCTTAATGAACGAGACTCGTGGCTGTGCGCGCAACGCGTACGCCACGGGTCTTTTTTGTTACTCCCCCAAGAGGTACACGCGGGCCCGCCCGCAGAGAGGGAGCCAGACTATGGGACTCGCAGAGCTTGTGTTGCTCGCTATCGGCCTTTCTATGGACGCTTTTGCCGTATCCATCTGCAAGGGCCTTGGCATGAAGAAGATCAACCTTAAGGCCGCCGTAGTGCTCGGCCTGTTCTTTGGCGGCTTTCAGGCCGGCATGCCCGTAATCGGATGGGCGCTCGGCAGTCAATTCATGGGCATCATCGGACCCATCGACCACTGGATCGCCTTCGTCCTGCTGGCATTTATCGGTTTCAACATGATCCGCGAAGCCAGAAGCGATGAAGAAAATGAATCCAATGACCGCTTCGATTTCAAAACCATGCTTCCGCTTGCTGTTGCAACCAGCATCGACGCACTTGCCGTCGGCGTTACCTTCGCTTTCCTGCGGGTAAACATCGTTCCGGCAGTCAGCTTCATCGGCTGCATCACTTTCCTGCTCCGCAATCGGTTTAAAGGCAGGCAACATCATCGGCGCAAAAAACCGCTCCCGCGCAGAATTTGCGGGCGGTCTTGTCCTGATCCTGATGGGCATAAAGATTCTGCTGGAACACCTCGGCGTGATTTCGTTTTAAAAGCTTTTGTGTGAGTTTGACTGAAAAATCTTTTGCTTGACAACTGTATGATGCAGTGTTAAAGTGGGCATATGCGATACACATTAACAATCACGGGAGATCCGGAAGGGATTTTCTGATAAAAGAAAGGAAAGGAGGTATGTTATGATGTTATTGTTCGTCGGATCAAATCGAAGCTATTTTGAATATCATAAGAATGCCTCCCGCCCAAACTGACGTTTTGATTCGTCTAACAAGAGCCGCGGCATTCTCATGCTGCGGCTTTTTTTATACAACAGGATGTTGAAAAACAGGCATTTTGTTGTCAATCAGGGCAGCCTGCCTCTTGTCTGATCCGGTTTCTTTACCGCTCTCAGAAAGCTCCGGGGCTTTCCTGAAAAAGAGATTTTTTACCGCAGAACATGCTTTCATGCTTCTGCGTTTTTTTATACCCAGGGGTATGTCCTGCCTTTGCAGGCATTATGAGCAAACGTCCCTTTCGACGTTATGTTTTTTACAAATGGAGCGAAAATCCTGTCTGGCGGGATTTTTTCCACATATATCAACTTCAAAAGAAGGGGGAATTTATTTTCATGAAAAAGTTGTCCTATTACTTAAAACAGCATATTCCGGGCTATCTGTTTGCCATCCTTTCGATGGTTATCGCGGTCAGCCTGGATCTGCTCACCCCGCAGGTGACCCGACATATTGTCGATGACGTCCTTGTGGGCGGTCAGATGGGGAAGCTCAAATATCTGCTGCTGGCGATTTTACTCATCGGCATCGGACGCTGTATTTTTCAGTACACCAAGGAGTTTACCTTCGACAAAATCTCCTCTACCATCGCCACAGACATGCGCCGCGATTTATTCGCGCACATTCAGTCGCTGTCCGCCGACTTTTTTGACAAGACGAGCACCGGAGAGCTGATGGCGCGCGTCAAGGACGACATCGACCGCATCTGGAATGCGCTCGGCTACGTCGGCATGCTGATGATGGAGGTTGCGTTCCATGTCACCGTCATTTTATTCTGCATGTACAGCTTAAACTGGAAACTTGCGATCCTGCCCACGCTCTGCATGATTTTCTGCGCCGTCCTTGCAATTTTGATGGAAAACAGACTCGGAACTATCTACGAAGAGATCAGTGAGGAAAACGCAAAATTAAACACCGTTGCAGAAGAAAACCTCGCAGGCGTGCGCACTGTCAAAGCTTTTGCGCGGGAAAAATTCGAAATCAAAAAGTTTCTTTCCCACAATAATCGCTACTACGAGCTGAATATGACGCAGTCCCGCGTGTTTGTCCGCTACTCTCCGTACTTTTCCCTGATTGGAAAGCTGCTGCCGCTTCTGGTGCTTTTGATCGGCGGTTACTTATTCCTGCAGGGAGAGCTGACGCTCGGTGCACTCAGCGCATTCGTACAATATTCCACCAACATCGTATGGCCGATGGAAATGCTCGGCTGGCTGTCCAACGACTTTTCCTCCGCGGTCGGCAGTTACCGCAAAATCCGCAAAGTGTACGACCAGAAGCCTTCGATTCAGGAACCTGAAGAACCGATTGTCCTGCCGGAAGTGACCGGCGATATCCGCTTCGAGCACGTTTCTTTCCATAAAGAGGACCAGCATGAGATTCTTCACGACATCCATTTTCATGTGGAGGCAGGCAAAACGATCGGTATCATGGGCGCGCCCGGAAGCGGCAAGACGTCCCTGATCCAGCTGCTCTGCCGCCTTTACGACGCGACGGGCGGCACGATTTATCTCGACAACGTGGATATCCGCAAACTCAGCCTGCGTCAGCTGCGCAGCTGTATTTCCACCGTCATGCAGGACGTCTTTCTGTTCTCGGATACAATTCAGGAAAACGTCATGCTCGGTCAGAAAGGAAACTTAAACATTTCCGACGTGCGGCTCGCTTCCCGCGATGCACAGGCTTCGGAATTTATCGACCGGCTCTCCGATCAGTATGATACTGTAATCGGCGAACGCGGCGTCGGCTTGTCCGGCGGTCAGAAGCAGCGAATTTCCATCGCGCGGGCGCTTGCAAAGCATACACCTGTGCTGGTGCTGGATGATTCGACCAGCGCACTGGATATGGAAACGGAATATGCCATCCAGCAGACCCTCACCCGGCTGCCCCATACGACCAAGCTCATCATCGCGCACCGTATCAGTGCCGTCCGTCATGCAGACGAAATCATCGTCCTGGAAAACGGACACATTGCAGAACGTGGTACCCACGAAGAACTGCTTGCCCTTCAGGGGCTTTACTATCAAACCTGGCAGGCTCAATTTGGCATGATGCCTGACCAGAAGGAGGTGACAGATTATGGCTGTTAATTCTTATAAGCAGGACGAACACAGCACAGACGTCGGTAAAATGAAGACACTGATGCGCCTGTTTTCCTATCTGCTGGACTATAAAAAAGAGATCCTCGCTGTTCTGGCGATCATGGCGTTCTGCGTGTTTGTCAGTCTCGTAAACCCTCTGATCATGGAAAACGCGATCGACAAACATATTTCCACCGGCGATTTTCCCGGACTGGCAAAACTGATTGGAATCGCCGTTGTGCTGAACGTGATCATGATCCTTTTTGTCAAGCTGCGGATGCTGATTATGGCAAAGGTCTGCAACAGTATCCTCGTAACGATCCGCCAGCAGCTTTATACCCACATCCAGACCCTGGATTTTTCCTTTTTCGACAGCCGTCCCACCGGCAAGATCCTCGCCCGTATTATCGGCGACATCAACTCCTTAAAGGACGTGCTCGGCAACTGCGTCACGACGCTGATCCCGGATTTTTTCACAATCTGCGCCGTCGTCGTGATCATGTTTTTCAAAAATCCGGTTCTCGCAGCGGCTTCCCTGATCAGCCTGCCGCTGATGATCTTCTGCATGTGGTTTATCCAGGTGTACTCGCATAAACGCTGGCAGATCCACCGCAAAAAATCTTCCAACTTAAACGCGTTTGTCCACGAGGATTTGTCCGGAATCCGTATCATCCAGAGCTTTTCCGCCGAACAGGAAACGATGGCTACGTTCCATCAACTGACGGACGAGCACCGGGATTCTTTTATCGACGCAGTACGCTTAAATGACGCGTTCGGTTCCGCCATCGATATTTGCTGGGCAATCGGCACTTTCGCCCTGTATTTTACCGGCATTGTCCTTCTCGGTCCCGATAAGATTTCCCTCGGTATCCTGATCGCATTCGGCTCCTATATTTCGATGTTTTGGAATCCGATTATGAACCTGAGCAACTTTTACAACCAGATCATCACCAATATCGCCGGAGCCGAACGTATTTTTGAGATTCTGGACACAGAGTCTAAAATTTCCGATGCTGACGGCGTGACCAAGCTGCCTCCGGTCAAAGGAGCTGTTACCTTCGATCATGTTTCCTTCTCCTATGATGGAGAGAAGCGCGTTTTAGACGACGTCAGCTTCCAGATCAAACCCGGCGAAACGATTGCTTTAGTCGGTCCTACCGGCGCAGGCAAAACGACGATCGTCAACCTGATCAGCCGCTTTTACGATATCCAGACCGGTCATATCCTGATCGACGATTACGACGTGCAGAAAATTTCCATCGAAAGCCTCCGGCAGCAGATGGGCGTCATGACGCAGGATAACTTCCTGTTCTCCGGCACGATCAAGGACAATATCCGTTACGGAAAACTCGATGCGACGGATGAAGAAATCATCGCAGCCGCAAAGGCAGTCAACGCACATGACTTTATCCTAAAACTCGAAAAAGGATATGACACCGTATTATCCGAACGCGGCGGCGGTCTTTCCATCGGTCAGAAGCAGCTGCTCGCCTTTGCCCGCACGATGGTATCCGATCCCCGCATCCTGATCCTGGACGAGGCAACCAGCAGTATCGATACCAACACGGAAATCCTCGTGCAGGAAGGCATTGAACAGCTTTTAAAGGGACGTACCTCCTTTGTCATTGCACACCGCCTTTCCACGATCCAGAAGGCCGACCGGATCTTCGTCATCGACGACGGCCGCATCATCGAGGAGGGCAATGCAGCGCAGCTGCTTGCGCAGAAGGGCTTCTACTACGATCTGTACATGAGTCAGTTTAAAAATGTGATGTAAATCACTGCACCACGGCATAAAGACGATATCATTTTGTTGTGCCGCACCACGAGCAAAACGGCGCTGTCTGGAATTTCGTTTTCCAGACAGCGCCGTTTTTTGTGCCTTCTTTCTATTCTGCCCCTTCTTGCGCCCGTTATTCTTTTTCGGATAAGATCACTGCAAGCATTCCCTGTTCCACCGTCACACTGGACCGTTTTCCAATAAATTCATTGGAAATCCCGATCGGAAAGCTGTTTGTAATCTCACCGTCCTGCATTTCATATTTTAAATTTCGAATCGTAACGCCTGATGCCTTTTCCCCAAGAGAAAACAGGGACAGAAAGCCTTTCGCTTCCGGTTTAAACCAGACCGTCTCGTTCTGCATCACGAATGCCGTCGTCTTATCATCCATCAAATACCCAACTGCACTGCACTGTTTTAAATAAATCAGGCACTGCAGGTTTGCCAGCGTATGCTCGAGTCTGCCGCCCATCCCGCCGTAAATGCGAAATTCCTGACAGCCTTCTAAAAGACCTATACGGATGGCAGCCAGCATATCCGTATCGTCCTTTTCTGTCGGAAGTAAAACGACATGATCCGGCGCAATTTTTGCGATCTCCGCAATCTGCGGCATGTCCGATTCCTGCACGGAATCAAAGTCGCCCACAATCAGGTCCGGAACTATATCATATTTTCTGCAGGTATCGTAACCGCCATCCACTGCGATCACAAAATCCTCCGGCTTTGTTTCGATTTTTTGAACATTGCAGTCTCCTGCTCCAATTAAGATACACCGTTGCATGCTGCCACTCCCTTCTGTCCATCTGCGCCGCCTGCATGATACCTCCACGCTGCGGCAGCCTACTTACTCCTTCTGACGCTTCTCGTTTTCTCCGCCCCAGTCATAAATCATTTCCGCCGACGAGCCCTCCGCCGTGTAGGTCTTTTTTGCAAAGCGGTAATTCATCCGGGATACAACGTTTGTATTGTCCGTTGCAATCCCGCTTACCATTGTATTCCAGTACACGATTTCATATTCCGTATGCGGATAATATGCCGCCGGATCGTAAGCTGGCACATACTCGATGCTGCTTCTCTGTACGCCGAGATCCTCCATTTTCTGTCCCAGCACCCGAATTGTACCACTTGGCTGTGCAAGAGAATCATCTTCTACAAAAGAAAACTTCCAGCCGTCATCTGTAAGGAGAAATACGATCGCTTCTTTCGTGACCGGCACATAGGTATTGCCCGTCCAGTATTCCATCGTGCGATTGATAAACGCATCCCGGATGGCCTTGTACTGATCCGTCACGATAAAATTCCGCGCCGCCTCGTAGCCTTCCTGTTCAAATGCCTCAAACATCGGCGCGAAGTAATCGCTTATCTCCTGCTGTTTGGAAAGACATGCCAAAATACCATCTGCTTCTGCATCTCCCAGCGCCTGCACCCGTTCTACCAGTTTCTTCCAGCTGTCCCGATGCGAAAGGCTTAAATAAATCTTCTGTGCTTTCGGTATTATAAATCTGTATGCTGCTTCCTGGTAGCTGCTGTCCTTTTCGGCAAGCCCCAAAAGCTTTTCGGCAACGTCTGCATATTCGTCAAAATCAGAGGTTCCATCCAGTTCGTCTAACATCAGGGACGCAGTATCCTCCTGCACTGTGACCTGCTGGACACAGTTTTCTAAAACGCTTCTGACACTTTCATTATCCGGATCTGATTCCAGCACGGTAAGACAACTCCTGATATCGTCCAGACCGGCAGTCTTTTCATTGACATGCTCCACTACGCTGTTCAATACGGTCGCACAGTAGTTCTGCAGCAGAATTTCGGACTGTGTCGTCTCGTATCCCTGATGCAGAATTTCTGCCGCCTCATCCAGCTGTCCCTGCGCTGCATAATCATCCGCCAGCCCACGATAAGCGCGCACGCTGCCTTCATCGATGGAAAGCGCTTCCGTATAAGCCTCCTGCGCCTCTAAATAATTCATTTCCGTCATATATTTTGCCGCAAGGGTCAACTGCTTTTCCACCTTTGTCTGCGGTAAATTATGATAAATCAGCGTAGAACCTGCTGCCGCCACAATCACTGCTGCCGCTGCGATTCCGATCTTTTTCCTTTTCTGCGCTAATTTTTTTCCTCTTTTTTTCCACATGATAGATCTCTGCCTTTTCCTGTCTTTCTTTCGCCCCGATGCCAAAACCAACGGGTTTTCCGGCTGTTTCTGGTGCCAGAGCATACAGTCGATATTGTATCAATTTTTCTCCCGCTTTGTAAAGACTTTACACGAAAAAGTCACAGATCCGCTCTTCTATTCCTAATCATGTTCCCATAGACCGGAACATTCCAAACATAAGCCCCATACTCAGAAATGGTCCAAGCGCAATCTTTTGCTCTCTCCCATTTCGAAGTAACATCAGGCACAGACAGTATCCCCCTGCAAGCGCCATTCCAAACGCGAGACTGTCCCAGACAGCAGACAATCCCAAAAAGAAACCACCTGCCGCCATCAGCTTGACATCCCCGCCGCCGACTGCTCCCGGCCTGCATACAGCTGCCGCAAAAAGCGGCAATCCAGCGATAACCGCCCCGGCAAGACGCATTTTTAGAGAAGGCTCCGGCATCCAAAAAAGCGCAGCAACACCGGTCAGGAACAGAAATCCCGTGATCGCGTCCGGAATCTTTCTTTTCTTAAAATCACAAAGGCTGGCTGTAATCAGACCTCCCATAAAAAGCACATCCAACAAATAGCTTCCTGTTTCTTTCATTTTTTCCGCTCATTTCTGCGCACGCTTTTTGCGCATGTCGAGTTTGTGTCAAGTGCGCGCAGACACAAATCTTGCAATTGAAAAATTATATTTTTCAATCTTCTCCCTTCGTACTGCACATTCCATCTCATCCGACGCATGCAATGACATGCTGCACGGCTCCCCTTTCCTGCTTTCCATTCTAGCAAATTTGCGACTTTCCGGTAAGCCGTAATGTCTCACAAAATCGATAATCCAAACACGCGTTCTTTTTGTAACCACTTGCAAATTTGGCAGCAATTTCAAAACTGGTATGGTAAAAAAAATGTAAAATGGCACTTTCTATCATGCCACATATTGCTTATGATAAGAAAAACTTTGATGAGGAGGATTTCCACTATGAAAAAAGAATCTTTTCAAAAGCTGGTTTTGACCGGTGTATTTGCAGCATTATCTTATGTTGTCTTCACTTTTTTGCAGATTAAGATCCCGCTTCCCGGCGGCGACGCAACAAGCATCCATCTCGGCAATGCAGTCTGTGTTCTCGGTGCGCTGATCCTTGGCGGTCTCTGGGGCGGCATCGGCGGCTCCATCGGCATGACCATCGGTGACCTTTTCGATCCCGTCTATGTCGTATATGCACCCAAGACCTTTATTCTGAAGCTCTGCATCGGTCTGATTACCGGTCTGATCGCCCATCACTTCGGTCACATCACTTATCAGACAGACAAAAAGAAAATCGCCCGTATTGCAGCACTGGCAGCACTGGGCGGGCTGATCTTCAACACAATCTTTGATCCTCTTGTAGGATATTTTTATAAGCTGCTGATCCTGGGCAAACCCGCTGCAGAGCTGACTCTGGCATGGAATATCACTGCAACAGCCATCAACACCGTGATTTCCACCATCGTTTCCGTTCTTGTATACATGGCGCTTCTGCCTGCACTCAAAAAGTCCGGTCTGTTCTTTCAGGTCGGCAAAGAAGGATCTTCCAAATGAATCTACAGATTCCCAAAAAGGCGGCAGTCATCAACAGCTTCGCCGGATATGGACGCTGTTCCCTCACCGAGGCGCTTCCCATTTTGAGCGCCATGAGGGTGCAGGCGTGCCCGGTGCCTACCGCCGTTTTTTCCAATCATACAGGGTTTGCAGCCTTCGCCTGTCAGGATCTGACCGCGTTTCTGCCCTCCTATCTGGAGCAATGGAAGCAGTTAAATCTTACGTTTGACGGTGTTTTGTGCGGATTTTTAGGACAGGCAGAACAAATTCTGTCTGTTTCTTCCTTTCTTTCCGACCAGAAAAGCCGAGGCTGCCAAACAATTCTCGTCGATCCCGTCATGGGCGATCACGGAAAGCCCTATCGCACGATCACACCAAAACACTGTCAAAAGCTGCGTAGCCTGATTCCGCTGGCAGACATCATTACGCCCAATATCACGGAAGCATGCCTTTTGACGGATACACCCTGGAAAGACGGCTTCTGGAATGAATCTGAGCTTTCTGAGCTTTGTCAAAGGCTTCACAAACTCGGTCCGTCCAAAATCGTCATCACAGGTCTGCCCTGCCTGATCCATGGGAAAGAAGGCTTTGAAAATTATCTGTCCTGCAAGGAGCCGTTTTCTCAACGCGCCTGCCTGACGCCCTCTGCAGGTCCGTCCCGACATGGAACCGGCGATATTTTCGCTTCGATCCTGATGGCGGACGCACTAAACGGCGTCGATTTTTCCGTCTCCGTCCAAAAGGCGGCGGATTTTATTTCCAAATGTATTTCCGCATCGAAAGCGCTGCAGATTCCGGAGCCTGATGGCGTCTGCTTCGAAAATTTCCTGTCAGATCTGGCAGACCAGTAAATGATACATCTATAACCGGGCGTATCAGCTCCTGTTTTTCCTGCACGAAAAAAGAATGTGCCAAGGCACATTCTCGCGCCGAGGCGCGGTTGCTTTAGCAACCATCTACCCCTGCGCCGAGTGCGCATCCTCGCAGCGCGTTTTTCTTTCATAGGACGCATTTTCCTATAAAAGAAACAAAAGATCCTGCATTGTCCGACGCAAACGCGCAGCTGCAATGCAGGATCTTTTTTACAATCTGTTATTTCGATCCGGCTCTATTTTACCAGCACTTTCTCAATTTCTGCGATATAAAGCGTATGGAAATCCTTATCCGGATACCAGGAATCCACGGTCTTTTGATCCAGAAATGCCGCTTCCTCCATGGGCTGTGCGAACAGCTTACGGCACACGAGCGTCATCCGGCTTTCTTCAAAAACGGGTGCGCCATCTACAAGTGACTCTGTCAGTCCGCTTTTGGCGATCTTATCCTCTGTCCTTCCAGATACCGTTCCCATGTAATTTAACATCTCCCGCTGTGTTTCCGGGAAAATACCAAGGGAAAACGTCTCTGTCTGATCCAGAAAGGTCTTCGTGTAACGCTGTGGGCGAATCACGATCATCACGACCGACTTTCCCCACATTTCACCTACTGCTCCCCAGCTCGCCGTCATGGCGTTGCTTTTGCCGTCTTTGTTTGCTGCTACCAGCAGCCACTCCTTTCCGATCAGCTCGAAGGGGTTATCCTTGATCTCCTGCGGTTTGATTTCACGAAACATAGTTTTCCTCATTTCTGCGCACGTTTTTTGCGCATGTCAAGTTTGTGTCAAGTGCGCGCAGACACAAATCTCGCGATTGAAAAATTTTATTTTCAATCTTCTTCCTCCCGTCTTTAGTCTACGATTCCGTCATCTTCCGGAATGATCACTGCCAGAATAAAATACAGAATCAGTCCAAGTAAGCCTGCACTTGTAATCAGGCTGATCACTACATATAAAATACGGATCACAGTTGCATCGATCCCAAAGAAATCTCCAAGGCCGCCGCACACGCCGCATACCATTCTGTTCGTTGTGGAACGAAATAATTTTTTATTGTTCATAAGGATCTCCTCTCTTTCTTTGCTTTATCTTAATCCTGTTCGAAGTAAATTTCAATATTTCCCATGGAAGAATCCAATTTCATCTTTCCGGATGCCTTATTGCAGATTACGAAATTTTCCATGGAAACGCCGTCAAATTCTACGTTTCCCAGATCGCTGTCGATCTCATAATCAAAATCGTCTTCGCTCTGTGAAAGGTTCAACACAATGTTTCCAAGCTCAGCATCTGCATCCACCATATCTGTGATGCTCCCCGAAAAACGGAGGACACCTGCTTCTGCATCCGCTTCCAGCTCCGCTGCCTCACTATCCGTCACAGTAATGGCTCCCGCCTCCGCCGACAAAATCAGCTTTTTCGTCTGCAGCCCGGATGCTTCAATGCTTCCAGCTCCTGCCGAAAATTCCATTTCCTCCGCCGAAAAATCCTGCAGTGCCACATACGCCGCCTGTGCATCGATTTCGATCTTTTTCCAGTCCATCGATTCCGGAACCGTCAGGACGATTTCGCCGCCCTTTTGAATCGGTTTATGGTTCTTTTCTTCCAGATACAGACAGTTGTCTTCGATATAACAGTTCATCTTATCCCGATTGCTTCCGCTGAGGATAATTGCGTCGGACTTTCCGGGAACGATTTTTAATGCCAGGGTATTTGCGGAAATTTCCATTTCTTCCGGCAGCTTCCCGTTGAACGAAATTACCTCGCCTGTGCTGGTGCTTCCTACATCTACAGGGCCGTCGGTTCCCCGTGACAAAATCTGAATCGATTCTTTTGTATTTGGCTGGAAATTCAAACCGATAAACGTGTCGCTGCCACCGAAATGAATATAGCGGCTGTTGATCTTGTCAATAGTCTTCCATCCACCCATTGAGCTTCCGATCCCGATGAAAAGGAAGCCTGTTGCAATACAGATGATCGAGCCTGCAATCATCCCTTTTTTCCAGTTTTTCATACTGCCCGACCTCCTTTTCTCGTCACAATCCTGTGCAGGCAGTTGCACAACGCCCGGACTCCTGTCGGAACCACCTTACCGATCAGCCATCCCATAAGCAGCGTCACCAAAACGCCGATTCCGATTGCTGCCAAACTGATGCCGATTCCAATCATCGCCGCCGCTGGCCACGCTACGATCTGCGTAAACGCCTGAATCAGCGCCCAGATGCCCACACCTGTACAAACGATTCCGCAGACCAGCAGTGCAATTCCTGTGATAAACAGGGCAAAGAGAACGGAAATTGCCGCCACAAGCAGCCCAAACACAATCGGAAGCACCACAGGCGCTGCGAAGACGATCAGCAAAATCCACAGCCAGACCGGGGATTGCTTTCTGCGGGCAGCGCTGGAATCATCCTCTGGATCGCTATCCGTGCTCTGCCAGTCCGCATCAGAACGGTCGCCGCACGCAGGTTGCTTTACCCGCTGCAGCTCTTCCTTCTGCGGCTCCC
>ERZ779895.3520-NODE-3520-length-12053-cov-26.698450_pt1 | contig 12053 bp, 10 predicted proteins | sample MGYA00511093_ERZ779895 | MGnify/ENA primary metagenome ERZ779895 (study PRJEB29588, sample SAMEA2142970) | human gut metagenome | biome: human gut; feature: human-associated habitat; material: faeces | place: Denmark | collected 2008/2010 ... | reverse complement strand
AGCTGACACAATGAACGAATTGTTGGTCAAGTCTCTCATTGCTACCGGAGAATTAATATTATATATAAGAACAAAATTATTAGAATTATGAAAGAAAACATCATTCAGGCGATAGTTGCGGAAATGCAGCGTGACTTAGATTGCCGACAAATGGCACGGCTTAAAGCTGTGCTTACATCAGAACTGCATAATGTAGAAATCATTGAAAAGAGCGATTGTGCCACACAGCAAACGCAGGAGAATGAACATCTTCTTAACTCTTTTATATCAGCCAAAAAGATAGAGGGATGTTCAGAAAAGACATTAACTTACTACCGTAATACCATTGAACGGTTGTTAGTCACGCTTTCATTGGCAATTTGTCACATTACGACAACAGATATTCGTACTTATCTATCCGATTATCAAGAAGAACACCAATCGAGCAAAGTGACCATTGACAATATGCGACGAATCTTTTCCAGCTTCTTTGCATGGTTGGAAGATGAAGATTATATCGCCAAAAGCCCGGTAAGACGCATTCACAAGGTTAAGACAGATTCACTTGTAAAAGAGGTGCTTTCTGACGAACAATTGGAGCAACTTCGAGATAGTTGCACGACCAAACGAGATCTTGCTATTATAGACTTTCTTTCATCCACGGGTATTCGTGTGGGTGAGTTGGTCAAACTGAGCCGTGAAGATATTGATTTCCACGAACGGCAGTGCGTGGTGTTCGGAAAAGGTAACAAAGAACGTGTTGTTTACTTCAACGCCCGTACCAAACTACATTTGCAACAATATCTTAATGAGCGAACAGACAGCAATCCAGCCTTATTCGTTTCCCTCAATTCGCCACACTCACGACTGACTATTAGCGGTGTGGAAGTTAGAATCAGAAAAATGGGGCAAGCACTTTCTATGCCAAAAGTTCATCCTCACAAGTTCCGTCGTACCCTTGCAACAATGGCTATCGACAAAGGTATGCCCATCGAACAGGTGCAGCGACTACTTGGTCATGTACGCATTGACACAACACTGCACTATGCCATTGTGAATCAAAACAATGTAAAGTTGGCGCATAAGAAATATTTGGGATAACTGAACCACAAGAATCTGCCTAAAATTATGTAACTTTGCATCCAAAACAGGATGTATATGACTAAGTTATCATCAATCGCAGATTATGTAACCGACAAAATCAGTAGCAACGATATTGCCTTACGCGAATATGTTACTACAGACTGCATATTACAAAACAAAAAAGGACGGGAAATTGCAACCAATCTTCCGCCACAGTCTTGTTGTCTCACTCGCTATCAACATGGCGATGTATTAATAGCAAATATCAGACCATATCTCAAAAAGGTTTGGTTTGCAGATATAGACGGTGGAGCCTCTTCTGACGTGTTGGTTTTTAGAGCTAAAGAGGGACATTCGCCAAGTTTTCTTTATGCCGTACTACTTCAAGATTCTTTTTTTGACTATGTAATGCAAGGAGCCAAAGGAAGTAAAATGCCTCGTGGAGATAAAGAGCAAATTCTAAGATATGAAATGCCAACACTTTCTTGTTCGGAGGAAAGCATTGGCACATTTTTCTTGAATCTTGACCAAAAAATCAGACTCAATGAGCAGATAAATCAGAATTTAGAAGCAATGGCAAAGCAGCTTTACGATTACTGGTTTGTGCAATTTGACTTTCCAGATGAGAATGGAAGACCATATAAGTCAAGTGGCGGTGAAATGGTTTGGAATGAGAAGTTGAAACGTAAGATTCCTGCATCTTGGGAAAACAAAAATATAGAGGATATTGCTGATGTTTACAATGGTGCAACCCCTTCTACTATTAATGAACAAAATTATGGAGGAGATATTGTTTGGATTACTCCGAAAGATTTATCTGACCAGAAGCAAAAGTTTGTATATCAAGGAGAACGCAATATTTCGCAAGCAGGATATAATTCTTGCAGTACTCATTTATTGCCTCCAAATACAATATTGATGTCAAGCCGTGCGCCAATAGGTCTGTTATCTATTGCTAAGACTGAGTTGTGTACCAATCAAGGATTTAAGAGCTTTGTTCCCAAAGCGGAAAACATATCAACTTACCTGTATTATTATCTAAACATTCACATCAAGCAGATAGAACAACTAGGCACTGGAACAACATTCAAAGAGGTGTCTCGTGAAGACGTGCTGAAATTTCCAATTCTAAAGCCAAGTGATGCAATCTTGGATTTATGGGAAAAGCAAGTGTCAGCTCTTAATAACAAACAGTTTGTAATTCAAAAAGAAAACGAATTCCTTACTAAGCAACGAGACGAACTTCTCCCACTTTTGATGAACGGTCAAGTATCGGTAAATTCTGATTTATCGCTCGATTAAGTTCAATCTTACGATCGAGACTACGAAGCAGCTTGCCAATACGTTTCTGCTCAGTTAATTCAGGAATCCACACGGTACAATCCCTGATTTTATCAGGCGAAGTATGACGAATTTTGGTTTGTTGGGCAGCAGCACTTAATTGTTGTTTGACTAAAGTAGAAGATATGAGATAGAAAGCGAAATCCTTGTCTAACAGTTCTTCTTTACAAATAATCTTTGCCACATCTTGACTTTGAATATATTTACCGCTTTCGGGGATAATGGCGGTAGAGCCAAGCAGACCAATAGCCTGTTCGGTCAGAGGGGTAATAATATCCCCTTCTTCCATTAAAAACTCCGGTTTGAAATCACCGATGTAGTATAGGTTGTCTTTTGACTTGTTTTCCTTGAAGCAATTATTCTGATAGTCGAAGTTGCCGCAAGTCAAACGGATGTATTTTCCCTCAGTGGCGTAAAACTCGCCACTGAGACTTGCCCCTCTTGTAACATCAAGTATTTCTCCCAATTTATATTTTTTCAATTCCATCACTTCATCTTATTACTTTTCACCCAACATTCCCCTAACTTCTTTATCGAAATCAGAATCAATTCGTTGGGTTTTATTAAAAATATCGTATTCACTTTCTGCTTTTGCTTTGGCTTGCGAGGCAGAAATACGCCCTTTGTCCGGTAAAATCTGATAACGGCGGAATGTAAGGAATTCATTGACACTAGCTGCAAATTGCTCCATATTGAACGTGTTTTCACGCTCTATAAGGTCTTCTATATAGTCGAAATATCCTGTTACTGCACGTTCCAACCGACGGATTTCATTTTCCTGCAAATAGTTCTTGGCTATTGACACATCCGATTTCAAGATACGCCCATCGGGAGCATTCTTCCATGTGGTCAGTCCCATGTGTTCTTGGGTATGGTCAGCCTTAGTGTAGATGATTTCTGCTGCCGTTTGCCCAGTAATGGCATAGTGAAAACGGTTTTGTATCATGGCATAGAAATCGTGTGTGGTAGGCGAGTTCTTGTCATAGTCAATACTGCACTCTGCGTATATATCGGTAATCTGCTGCCAAATACGCCGTTCACTGGCACGGATAGAGCGTACTCTTTCAAGCAATTCACGGAAATAGTCCTTTCCGAATACAGCTGTTCCCTGCTTTAAGCGTTCATCGTCAAGTACAAATCCCTTTTTGATGTACTCATTGAGAATCTTGGTAGCCCATTGGCGGAACTTGGTTGCTTTGGGAGAAGAAACTCGGTAGCCAACTGCGATAATCATATCCAAATTATAGAAATCGACCAACTCTTCAACCTCACCTCGTATGCCTCGATTTACGACAGTTGCAATTTTTGCAACTGTCGTGTCTTGCTGTAGTTCTTCATCCTTGAAGATATTCGCTATATGTCGGCTGATACCCGATTTGTCAATACCAAAAAGCTCTGCCATAGCCTTTTGCGTACACCAAATGGTCTCGTCTTTTATTACCACCTGCACCTTACCCTCTTTATCGGGAAGGCTGTATAGCAAAAACTGGATTTCGTTACTCATTGTTGCCTACATTTGCGTTGAACTGCAAAGCATCCAACTGTTTCATAATTTCCTCTTCCAAACGATGGCTCTCTGTAAATTGCTCGGAAAGGATTTGCTTGTAGTCCGCCATTCGGGAATTAAACTCTTCTTCCGTTATATCTACATAATCAATCTTGATGTCGAAATATTGTCCGGCAGAAAGAGAATAGCCCTTTTCCTTTATCTCATCGTAAGTAACAGCTACAGAGAAATCTTCTACAGCTTCTTTGTTGCGGAACGTATTGACTATTAAGTCTATCTCATTATCAAGCAAACGTCGTTTCTGGTTATTGCCTTCTTTATATTCTTCACCTAATTTGCTTGCATCAATCAAAATTACTTTATCTGCTGTTGCCGACTTATCAAAGAATATAACGGAAACATTCGTTCCGGTAGTAGCAAATACATTACTCGGCATAGATACACAGCCATAGACCCAATGTTCATCTACCACACGTTGTAAAATTCTATTTTCAACACCACTTTTGGCTGTAATAAATCCTGTAGGAATAACTATTGCACCTTTCCCTGTTGTCTTTAGTGAATTTAAAACATGTTGGATGAAACAGGTGTAAATCGCCATTTTAGGTTTCATCGGATCTACCTTTTTAACTGCATTCGGAACTCCTGCCCAAAAACGAATCGTATCAGCAGCCAATGTATCACGATACTCGGGGAAGTCAAGTTTAAATGGAGGATTTGAAACGATAAAATCAAATTTCTTCAATGCGCCATTTGATTCAGTGTGCGATGGTTCTGTCAATGTATTGCCCTGCACAACATTTGGCAGAGAAGCAGACAAACTATTCAGAATAAGGTTTAGACGCAACATTTCACTCGATTTCTCTGATATATCCTGACTGAAAATCGAGCATCTATCCTCTCCTATCTGATGAGCAAGAGCCATGAGCAATGTACCTGTTCCAGCCGATGGGTCATAACAAGTCACACCTCGTAAATCCGCATTGTCCCCTACCAATAATCTCGCCATAACTTGTGCTATGGCACGTGGCGTATAATATTCGGCATATTTGCCACCTCCGGCATTATTAAATCCCTTTAGCAAATGCTCGAATATTCTTGAGAAGAAGTCATACTTCTCGATAAATACATGTTCAAAATTGAATGAGGCGACATTACGCATCAGCGATTTTGCAAATTCATCACGCTTTTGTGTATCAGTTACAAATGTTGTTATAGCACTGAAGATGTTTACCTTACTTTTCCCGGAAGTTGTTACAGAAAAAGTGTCAGCATTGATATTGGCTATATCTATTAATGTAGCATCCAACAATGTAGAGAAATCTCCCTTTCCTGTGGAATTATATAGATGTGACAATGTATGTTCAGGTTTAAGCCTCGGCACAGAAGCCGACAAGTAACTGAAAAGGTCTTCTACCTCTTCCTCTGTAAATGTGTCATATTCGGCATCCCACTTTTCTGCTTTGCTTAACCGTTCACCGTACATTTTATCTCGTTTGGCTTCATAGCCGAATTTATCATTAAAGAACTTGTACAGAAACATTTCTGTGACGATTTTATATTCGCTTCCTGTTCCTGCCAAACCAAATGCACCTGTTGTACTTTTCAAAGAATCTATCAGGGCAATCGTTGATTCTGTTATATTTATATCGCTCATAATCAATATGCAAAATTACGTTGTTGGAAATATTCTGTTGTGATAAGATTGTTGATATATTTACGGTCTGTCAAATTTGCCTTGATTCCAAGGTCTATTAATTTATGACCAATAATAGCCAATACATCACGCTTAAAGGCATCTTCATTATCCAAAATATTGATATTCAAGAATAACATATTGTCTATTTGAGACTTCATCTGTGACAGATTCTCGGCTATTTCATATTCGTGTACAGATATAATAGGCTGTTCACGTTTTTGATTTTCCTCCTCAATCCGCTTGTGAATACGAACAAAACGCTCATCACCCTTATATTTTTTCTTCAATATATTATTCCGCCTGTTTATTTCCCGAATCTTTTTCATTACATTATCCATGTAATCAATGCTGTCTTTTGCATCTTGAGTATTTTGCGGAACAAAACCTTTTTTACGGAAATATGCCCGGAACTCATCTGCAAGGATGACATATTTTTCTTCATTTCTATCAAAATTGGCATCAAATTCGGCTTGTACCTTTTCGCAACGCTCACGAATATCATTAACTACAATTCGCAGTTCCTCAGACATTCCCTTTTTGAACTCAAATTCCAATTCTGACAGAGCAACATTGATTATTCCGGAAACATCTGCCTTATGCTCTGTACTTTCAAACAGATTCATCCTTTCTATGCGATGTGTAACCTCTGTAGTCAAAGTAGGAATACCGCCAAAAGCCAAAGACTCTATTTTTTCTTTCAATTCATCATCGCCAAAAGCTCTGACTTGATTCAGAATAGCTTTAGCATCATTCAATACCGACCGTAATTCGTAGAGCCTGTCTTTATCCTCTATTTCGTCGATTTCCCGTCTGAACTCTTCCGGATTATCGCAAGTGAAATTAAAGAGAACACTCTTGATTTCTTTCATTTTCGCTATTATCTCTTCCTTATCTTCGATAACAGCATTGCCAACAGGCTCATCCTGTTTGGTCTCCTTAATATCAGCTGTACGGTTTAATTCTCTCAGGTAACGGTCATTTGTCGAATCAAAATTTTCTTTTATATCTACAAAATCAACTACATAGCCATATTTAAAATCTTTATACGGACGATTTACACGAGTCAGTGCCTGTAACAAATCATGACCGTCAAGACTACGTCCCAAATATAGTTTTTTCAATCTGGGAGCATCAAATCCAGTAAGCAACATTTGATTGACAATCAGTACATCTACAGTCTGCTGCTTCTTATATTCTTCAATGTATGCTTTTCGTTCTAATTTGTCTCCCTCATCATGCAATATCAGAGAGGCACGCAATGGTTTGGCATGACCATACGAAACCATTGGCTCTGCCACCATTCCCAACTGCTCTTCCCATTTATCCTCAATCTGCTGTGCGAATCTGAAACGCTGCTGCCATAAACGGAACATTTCACGAGCCTGTGGATTGGTTTTGCACACAATCATTGCACCGATGGAATCATCTGCTTGTTCTTTTCTGAATCTGCGCAAATCAGAAATAATATAATCAAGCAAAGCGTTCAGATAACTTTCATGCTCAATTATTTTATTCTTGTCTATATCGCTTTTCTTGACTTCTACGTTTCCTGCCAATTTATCAAGAATACTCTCAATACGCTCTTTATATATGGTTTCTATCGGTTCACGCATCAGTTTTAACGTGTAACCATCCGCTATCGATTTGTCATAATAGTAGGTATCAATATAATCGCCGAAAACACGCCAAGATTCTTTTTCTTCCCTCAACAAAGGAGTTCCTGTCAATGCAATTTTTACAGCATCCTTATCCGCTTCTAAAAGATTAGCGAGAAAACTACCCTGTGGGCTATATCCTCTATGCGCTTCATCTATAAAAAATACACGCTGGAGATTAGTGTTATAGCCAGACTCTATCTGTATTTTAGTGGAGTCTTCCTTAAATTTCTGTATGTTTACAACCATTATTTCCGCTTTACCTTCACTGTTCACTACAGGGGTGGTATCACGGATGTCTTTCATTAAATCATCTCTGCTATTAACTGTCCTTACAACCAAACCACGTGCAACAAACTCATCGCTCGCTTGCTCCATCAGCGCAATACGATCTACTATAAAATAGAATTTAACAGCTGTCTCACGTTTTGCATAATAATCGGTCAGACTACGAACTGAATAATACGCCAATGCCGTCTTGCCACTGCCTTGCGTATGCCAAATTATTCCACTCTTGACACCTTTAGATAGTTTCTTGCGAATAGCCAATGAAGCGAACAATTGCTGATAGCGCATCACATGTTTTTCGAGAGTTGTGATTTTACTGCCATCTTCCAACTCTACAGTTCGGTTGACATACGCAAAGCCATATCTTAACAGAAACAAGAACCTCTCCCGGCAAAGCATTGATGTCAAGACACGATTCGTAGGAGTATCTACCTTTTTATTTGTTTCATAATCTGGCAGGTTTTTAATAACTACACAGTTCCTATGTTTGAGAACCTGTTTTTCTGTATCTTCCGTCAACGCTATATATTGATATTTCGACACGAAAGTAGCATCAGCCTCTCTAAACACATTAAAGAAAGCTTTTTCTTTTGATGCACAGCAATAAAACGCCCCTTGGATCGGAACCCTGTTTTCATTATCGTATTCCTGATTATTGGAAAAAATCATCAACTGGGTAAGATTGATAAAGCGACGAAAACTTTTATTCCGCATCCGCTTATTAATTCTATCCCGCTCTGCTAAGATTCCATCGTGATTATTAGGCTTCTTGACTTCGATAAAAGCTAAAGGCAAGCCGTTTATAAAACACGTAATATCTGGACGGAAGCTATCACCGGATTCAACATTTTCGCATGTAAACTCTGTCGTAACGTGCCATTCATTATTGTTCGCATCAGCGAAATCTATCAACTTCACGCCACTATTGGAGGAAAGCATAGTATAGAATTCCTTGCCCAAATCATCGTTATTCAAGATTCCGATAATTTTATCCAGCAACTGGCTGCATTCCAAGTCAGTCAAAGCAGGATTCAGACGTTTTACTGAGCGGATAAAAATATCCGTTAAAATATTCGTCTGGGGATTGTACGATGTTATATCATCCAAATATGTATAACCGAGCTTGCAAAGATGCAATGCAGCCGGGACTTGTACTCGTGTATTCTCCGTAAAGTTTTTCATTGCATTTTACCTTTCCTCTTTATCTGTTATCAAATCCTTTAAATCCACCTGTAAAATCTCAGCAATCCTCTGCAGAGTTTCCAAATTCGGCTGGATTCTATTGCACGCATAAGCATTGACCATGCTGAAACTTTTATCAAGTTGCTTAGCCAACCATGTCTGAGAGATACCTTTATCCGACAAAACAGTCTTTATTTTATTTAGCTTCATTGTTTAATGCGATTTTATAGCGCAAATATAGCGAATTATATTCGATAAACAGGGATTATTTTGTACTTTTGTCCTTCAAATAAAATCAATATGGATACAGTTAGAAAAAGAGGCGAAATAATTAGCATTGAACAGCGTTCGTTGGTATCTCAGAGATATAGACGCATAACAAGAGCGGTTAATTCAGAATTTTGGGGTAGCACTAGCGAAACTGCTCATAGTTTATATGTTGGCTCTTATGGAAGAGGTACTGCTATTGACACAAGTGACATTGATATACTTGTCGAATTACCAAGAGAGGAATATAATAAATATGATGCACTAAGGGGAAATGGTCAGTCCAGATTACTGCAAGCATTGAAGAATGCAATTTTACAAACCTATCCAAGGAGTGATATTCATGGAGATGGGCAAGTCGTAGTAATCAATTTTACTGACGGTATGAAATTCGAGGTACTACCAGCTTTTTGTCAATTAGATTGGCTGGGTAATTGGAATGGGAAATACGACTATCCTGATTCAAATATGGGTGGCAACTGGTTAACAACAGATCCAAAAATTGAACAGCAAGCAATGAAGGAAAGAAATGTAGCAAGCAATGGTTTGTTATTCGACACATGTAAACATATACGAGAAATTCGTGACAACTACTTCAGCAGTTACCATCTTCCTGGCATTGTGATTGACAGTTTTGTTTACCATCATATTGCTGATTGGCACTGGCTAAGAGAAGGAGAACAAAGCTCCAATCAGCCAAGAGGAACTTACGAAAAAAGGCTTTATGATTCATGCCCTGTTTGGAGCTTTAATCTGACAGCTCCAGGAAGCAACATGCCAGTAGATACATATAAATGCATTGATGTATTAATCAAAGTTTTAAAATACATGTCAGAAGATAATGTCATTTAGAAAATATTAACAAAGCATTTAAAGCCTATAATATGACGAAGACCGAAGCGTTCGATAAATTTCTCAATAATATCAAAGTTGACAATCCAGATATTTTCTGCGGTCGCTACAAAGAAATAACCAAGAAATTGAACAAAACATTTAGAGACACGGACTCTGAAACTGCCAACTGTCTTCAGGTTGGTTCATATGGACGATATACCGGAATTAAAGGTATTTCCGACCTTGATATGTTGTATATTATGCCTAAATCAACATGGGATACATACAAAGATACTCCCAGTGAACTACTACGCAAGACAAGAGACGCTTTGCTAGATAGATATCCTCAAACTACAATCAAAGTAGATCGGCTGGTTGTGGATGTATTCTTCGGTAATTTCACGTTCGAGGTACAACCTGTTTATGAAGAAAGAGATGGGGAAGAAATTAACTATAAATATCCCGACACTAAGACATGCACATACAAAATTACGAAACCTCGACAAGAACAAAATGAGATGATTAACTTTAAGCAGAATCATGGAGAAGCGCATCGGCATCTCTGTAAAATGCTTAGAGCATGGAAGAACAATGTTGGTGTAGGTATGGGTGGATTGCTAATAGATACGCTAACACATCGTTTTTTGTCTAATCATTCTGAATATGACAACGCTAACAAATCTCAATATGGAGAGATGTGTAGGGATTTTTTTGAGTATCTAAAGGATGAGCCTAAGCATACCCATTATCAAGCATTAGGAAGCGATCAAGATGTGAAGGTAAAACACCCATTTAGATCCAAAGCTAAAATTGCATATAAAAAAGCCAATGAAGCTATTAAAGAGAATGACGAATCTAAACGTCATGATATATGGCGTGAAATTTTTGGACGTCAATTTCCTAAATCAGTATCAAGTGTAGTTGAAAATAAAATGTTTTCTTCTGATAATCCCTCTGATCATGAAGAGTTCATTGAAGATAAATACCCTATAGATGTTAAATACGATTTGAAACTTGATTGTATCATTATGCGCGATGGATTTAGGGAACACCTTCTGAGTGAACTATTATTAAAAGGCCAACGAATTTCTAGAGTCCGAAGCTTAGATTTCACTATCAAGACCGATGCTCCGTTACCATATGAAGTAAAATGGAAAGCTAGGAATGTAGGAACAGAAGCCATAAAAAGAAACTGCCTAAGAGGAGAAATAATAGACTCAAATAGGAAAAATAATGTGCGACATGAGAGTGCAGATTTCTTTGGTCCACACTATATGGAAGCGTATATAATAAAAAATGGTATTGTCGTTGCCCGAGATAGAATTGAAGTACCAATACAATAATACATACGTATGAACAGTGAGTTACTCATAAAAATTGCCCAAAAGGGTTATAATGTTGCCTATGGTGCCAATATAAATTTTGCCACTTACGATATCGTCAAGAAAATACCAGGATACGTTAGTTTTTTATCAATCATTGTAGGTATTCTGGGATTGGTCTACCCTCCCTTTGCTGAAAAATATGTATCGGTATTCATACTGATTCTTGGTATTGCAAGTGTCTATATCGAACGCTTTACTCCTAATATTGATAGTTATAGCAATAGAGGCATTGCCAATACTGATCAACTCAACAAGTTGAAAAACCTCTATTTTGAAGTAAAAAGAATGTCTGATAGTGCGGATTTTTCCACAATAGAAACTCGTTATACAGCGATAGAGGATGAATTTAATGCTAGTTCACAACCAGACCAAATTGTGTTCGCCAATTGGCTCGCACATTATAAGATGTTTTGCGAAAAGGATATGAGCTGGATGGACGAGCAACTACATTTCCATTGGTGGAAAGACAAAATACCAATGACCGCACATATAGTGATATATATATTGTTGCTGTCAATATTTGTGTATTACTGTGTAAAAATTCCAGTATTAAACGAATTCTTCTGCAAAATCTTTTATCTACAATAAAAATGGCTACATTACAGCTGTTCAGCAATCGGTAGCTAATAAGAATATCTTCAAATGAAACCATACAAAAATCTTGTGCCAAATGATTGAAGTGTTAATATATCACCGTAAAAATAGATGGCTGAACTGTGCAATAATACATAGATTCTGTTATCTATTTTTTGTACTCCATTGATTCCCTAATAATCTGTAGAGTTTCTTTTTTGTACTCCTTACGGTCATATTCCATACCTCTGCACATCCAA
>ERZ779895.3514-NODE-3514-length-12066-cov-3.686121_pt1 | contig 12066 bp, 16 predicted proteins | sample MGYA00511093_ERZ779895 | MGnify/ENA primary metagenome ERZ779895 (study PRJEB29588, sample SAMEA2142970) | human gut metagenome | biome: human gut; feature: human-associated habitat; material: faeces | place: Denmark | collected 2008/2010 ... | reverse complement strand
GCGGAATCGCATAGATCTGTTCCTGCAGCAAAGCTGTTTATGTATGTTATACTTTATTTTCCCCTCACTACGTTATGGTCATTTATATTTTATATTATCTTTAATAAACATGTCTGTTTCATAAAATCCCATTTAAAAAATATTAGTTATTCTTATAAAAACAAGCGTATTGATAAGCTAAAACATAGGCATTGCATATCGACAAAAGAAATGACATAAGCAAAACTTATATTACTGCAAAAAAATTTATTTCCCTCAACCTGGCTTATTATGGGCGTTTCAGGCATTTGAGATCTGTCATGTGAAAAATAATTGCAAAAAATGCTTGCTTTTTTTTGAGCTGCAACGAATGTATAAGTATACGACTAATCCGGAGGGAAAAATCATGTCTGACGAAAAAAGAAAAATCTATAACATCACCAGAACATCTGTCCACATATACCGGGAGATATTACAAAGCCTGATCGATGCAGGTCTGTGCTATAAGAACGGTGACAGTAATCTTTTTTATTTTATCATTCTTTATGCACATGCGTCAATCGGCGGGACAGGCATACAGCAGGGCTGCATCCACATGAGCGTGCAGGATCTGCGCAAGCTGTTTAAGACAGACACGCAGGATGAACTTTTAGCGATCATCGGTCATATGCAGGAGCAGGGACTTGTCAGAACGTATGCCGTGACGAAAAGAGATAATCGGCGTAAGGCATTTATCAGCATAGAACTGAGTAAAACATATACGCATTATGTGAATCTGCGTGGGACAGGCGTGAAAAAAGCCGGTTATGTGCTGCTTACCATGGATGCCATTGACCGGATCATTGCAATGGCAGACAAAGTTACGGAAATGGATGCATATCTGGATCTGATCCTACATGCCGTGGTGCGGGATCAGATGGTGGAGTTCTCGGAGTTTCCGGTTGTGTGCTTTCCGGATTCATGGACGAATATCCGGGTAGTGCCAAAGCCAGGAGAAAACCGAAATCCATATGATCGTGCAGGCTCAATCTGTTATGAGCCGTGTATCAGAAATGCATATCTTGCAAAGCGTTGGAAGGTGGCAAAAAATACAGTCACTGTCCGGTTGAGCAAATTTATAAGGCTCGGCATGCTGACAAAGGTCACGTTTTCCACCCATCTGTGTCAGCAGATGTCCTTTCTGTTTGTTCCAGATGCAATGATTACCGGTGATAAGAGCAGCATGGAGGCAATCGGAAACATTGATGAGGACTTCATCTGGTATGAGGCGGAGCAGCATATGGAAGATGATGATTATGCCTGCGGGGAACATAAGGTGATCGAAGGAACACTGCGTATCATGACAAAGGAGAACCCGAAAGGGGAAAAGAAGTCAGACATGGATGTGGTGCCAGTTTCCGCACACTGTGAAACTATACAGTCAGGGGAGGATGCGAAAGAGGAACGTTTCGAGACCATATCCGCTGTACATGACGCAATTTTAGCGGAACAGAAAGAAGATACACGGGTGGAGCCGTTGGAACATTACCACAATCAGGCAGTTATCATCAGTATATCCAGCAGGGATAAGATTCAAAAGCTGGTCACGGATTTACTACTGGCAAGAAGAAAAGAAAAGCGGTACCGGAAGCCAAGGAACCAAGCGGATGATTGTGGCGGAGGATAAGATTGGAAATAATAAGTATCTAATACATGCACAATAAGTATTAGCCAATGGGAGGGCATTATGGAAAATAACGATTTATCAATACTTGCGGAACAACTGGTACATGAACTTCCAGATCCAGACAGTGCGGCAAAGCCTGCACCGGAACAGGGGCGTGATGAGGGGACATCCAGTTTCCCACAGATGGATGTTCTTATGACGAAACTGGATCAGACGGTTGTCTATGCCAGGCAGGTGTTTCGCAAGGCAGACCAGAGTGCCTATCAGATGTCCATGAAACGTAATGCTGAAAGGATATATGGAATTACGCTTGTCCCATACATGGATTATGGTCTTTGCCTTACGCTGCCGGTTCTCGTTGCAAACAAGCGGAAACAGAGTATTATCCGGGAACCACTGATAGCCGTTTTGTCGGACACGAAATTAAAAAGCTATATAGGACAGAAGATCCGGCTGCCTATGCAGGATGCGGTCATTATCTTTGTTCACAGGTTTAGTGCTGTGGACACTGTAAATTTCCGGGTGAGAGATTTTGACAATTATGATGTGCAGGATATATTGAATTGTCTTGTATATGAGGGGTACTTAAAATCGGATTCCGGTTCCTGCCTGGACGGTATGGATATCACCAAAACGGAGTGCAGCAGCACTGGAACAACCGCGTATCTTATCCCCAAATCAAGGTTGTGTGAGTGGGTTCGGGATCATTACAGTTAAAAAAAATAGGACACGGCAGACAGACCGTCCCCGTTTTGTTGACGTTAAAAAACAACACACTATATGTAATATGTGCAAAAATTGAAATTCTCGAGGGAATTGTTTTTCACATATCTTTGAGAATGTGTGAAACCAGTAAAATCGGGCGGTTGAATAGGATATCATTCATGAAAAAATGACCAGCGTCCGAACGCCTAATACCGATTTCTCTTTTTCTTTTGAAAAATTCTTTGGTTATATAGCTTTGTTGCTTTACAGACCAAGTGAGGGCGGTGGGAAAGGAAAAAGAACACACAAGAAACCGAAAAGACCTGTGAGAAGAAAACCTTGGAAGCGTTAAGAAAGGAGCGTGGCAGACATGGTTGAGCAGACAGACCATCCGGACATGAATGCGTTGTCACTGGTAGACCGCCTTTTTGTTCTTCTTGTTGTAAATCCAGAGATAGACATCCATATGATCGAGGAGATATTGTCCTCAAAGTCCTACTACAATAAGACGATCACGAAATGGAAGAAAGCAGGGATGATCAAAGGAGAAAAGAAAGAGGGACTTGCGACATACCGGCTCACCAATCTTGGAAAGAAGATGGTCCAGGAGAGGTTTCCGGGAGTTGTAGGGCGTTATCTGACGGATAAAAATGGGAGCTATAAGATTTTTTCAAGGAAAATAGAAAATCGGAGAAGATATGCAGAAGATGCATGGATATACCAGAGTATGCTTGTAGCAGGTGTGGATTGTCTTGGGGAGGGGCTCTTTTTAGAAGATAACGGAGTGTCGCCGGAATATACCGGGAACCCGCCCCGGATGACTTATTTCGGGAAACCGGATTTCAAAGCGCATTTGAACCAGGAACAGCTTGGGAGCCGGAATAAAGGTGCGGTATTTGATGTAAACGGGAAACCGTATCTTGTTTATGGCACATATGCCGGGCATATCACTTTTTACCGCTATAAAGAATTTGCGCTTAGCCGGGTGGCACTTGGAAAATTTGAGAGTGCGCAGATTGTGCCGCAGGGAACCATGAAACTTCCTGTTATCGTGTTTGGTCATGAGTATGACCATGCAGAGACTATCTGGGAGAATACGAACGAGGATACCGATCGGTTTCAAAGGGGGCAGACAACAGAGAATGCGAAGCTGCGGCTCACGGACGACTTTGAAAGAGTAATCTGTATTCCCCGTGGCAGAACAGGACGGACAAGCACCAGGCTTTTGTTGGATCCGGAAACCTATACGGAACTTAAAGCGCAGCTTTTAACCAAAATGGAACCGTCCGGGAACCGCGTCATTGATGCCTATTCAAAATCCGGTCAGAGCGTGTATGTCATGTTTGTGATGGATATGAATAAACTGGCATTTATCATGTCAGAGGATAATGAAGCTGTGGTTGTCTGCTTTAAAGGGTTGCAGGAGGAATTTCTTCGGAAGGTAACCGGGAACCGCAGACGAAAGATAAGTTTTTACCCGATAGATGAAGAAACGATTGTGAACGCACTGGGATGGGAGTGATAGATATGCAGGAACTGGCGCAGATGGCAGAGCCGTGGAAAGAAAAACTGGTAACGTGGGTGCAGGAACTGGATCCATTGTATGTGAAACTGATTCTTGCAGTTGTGGTTTACATAATTGTAAGTGCAATTTTAAAAAGCATGGGGAAAAGCTATTATCTCCGTGTCATCATTGGGATGGTGGTATTTACAGGTATAGGATGCATAGGCTGGAAGATGCCGGTGGAAAGATGGGGGAACAGAGGATATCTTGTGTATGTGATCACCGCGTATCTGGTATCGGTGCTTATTAACCTTGCAGTTGGGAGAAAAGAAACAGAGCGGGGGTATGACGACAGCGAAGCCGTTGTTTTCGGCTTTGATGATTATGAAGATGATGAGGAGTGGGAACCCGGATTATTCTATAAGGTGACGCATGCCATGGTGCTTGTTGGGATTGCGGCGATTCTTCTCTTTTTCGTGTATATCCGTATTTCCAGTCAGACGCAGGCGGTATTTGAGCATGATGTGCTTGCAGAATATGAAGACTGCGTAGCCGTACCGGATGATGCATCTGTGGCGGCTGATCTTGCAGGAAAAGGATATAAGGACGTAAACATCACTACCGAAGCCGGTCAGCGTGTATGCAGCGTGGTCATAACGGCAAGAAAGAATATGCAGGATCTGGAAAAGCGTTTTGTGGTTCGGTTCGGATAATATAGTAATGCCAGTGTCCCAAAACAAAAGAGGGCTGTTGTACTGACTGAATATAATATCAGCAGTGCGCAGCTCTTTTTTCTTGCGTTTTTGATATTTCGAACGTATATACATACGAGAAAGAAAATAGAAAGGGCGTGATCTCATATGTCAGCCATTAAAACAAAAGATATCGAGGTGTGCAGAAAGAGATTAAAAAAAATGCATATAGTCACATCCCCAGAGAGGGAGGAGCTTGATAATTATCTTAGTGAACTGGAGATCTACCGGTCGTATGGAAGCCTTGAAGATGCGATCCATAACGCCAGAAAATCCAGTGAAGAGGGGCAGGCATGAAATTAATATTGATCATATTCGGACTTATGCTTCTGCCATACGTCCTGTTTCAGATTGGAAGAAAGAAAAATACCGGGAACCCGCTTGCTGGATCGTATTTCCGGGATGTGCTGATGATCTTCACGGCAGATCTTATCGTGTGCATATTGATTGCGGCACAACTTCCGCAGACGGAGCGGCTTGTTGGGACGATTCCGGTGCAGGATACATCAAAGGACAATGTGCCGGAACATGGCGGTACATATACTTACCTGGATACCGAATATAAGATCCGGAGCATCCGGTCTGATTTATTTGTGACTGGAAAGGCAAAGGGAGAACCGGTGCTCAACTGTTACCTGCCAGAATATGAAAGCCCGGTAGCAGAGGAACTTTGTGGAGATATTTTGGATTTTCTCATGCATGGAAGATACAGAAAAATTGAGATTTTGTTATAAGGAGGACAGAAAGTGTATAGTGGAATTTTAATCATATGTGTTGCTGTAGTAATCAAAATACGCAATGCAGTTGCTCATCACAAAAAAGTTGTGGTTGGCTGCCTGTCAGGTCTTTTTATTGGTTTGACTATTACAGTTTGTGTAAGTAGTGCTTTTTGGATTGCCGGTTCATATGTTTTCGAATCTTCTTTTACAGATACTGTAGAACTGGACAACTACAAGGGAAACTATGTGCTTGAAAAAGACAGTGTCTATATATGGTATGAAAAAAAAGGTGGGGATACTGTAGAACATACTTACAAACGGGATTTAGAGTGGTATGAGTTTCCATCTGTTGATTTTGATTCAAGTAAAAGCGTGGCTGATATGTATAATGCGGCATGTAAGACCAACACATCTTTTGTGTATACCAATGATGAGCCGCACTGTGAGATTTCCTATTCTCATGCGATTGCCCCGGAATGGTATAAATATTTTAGCTGTTTTAAGGTGGATGACACCTATGAGAATATACATTTTACGTTTTACCTGCCTAAAAAGTGATGAATCGTGGAAAAAGTATGCCGAAGGAAATAAAAATCGACAATATGTAGATCTGGTGAAGGAGAGATGTTTGTGGCAAGCGTAATTAAATGTGCTGGATGTGGACGGTGTGTTCGAACATTAAAGAATGGTTATGAAAAAGAGTTGTTAGAATTGCAAAAATGGGGAAAACGTGATAACTGCCTGTTTTGCAAGAACTGCATGAAAAGTATGAAAGTAAAAAATGAAAAGGAGAAGATTAAATAATGGATATCATGTATGGTGATACAGTAGTTGAAGAAATAAAATCGAATAATTGGAAGAGGATGCATGGGGTACCGCTCAAAGCACATCCAAGACTTAATGGCTACAGGATTTGTTCTGTTCGTCTTGACAACAGATATGTATCGAAGCGGAGCAGAAAGAAGCAAAAGAAAATACGTTTCCGGGGGTGCTTTTTTTATCAGATCACCGAAGCCGGATTACATGATAATCCGAAGTTGAAACGGATTTATTACAGATATGGGGCCTGGCGAAAAAAATTAAGAAAGAAAACTAGCAGAAAGGGGGGTGATTGATTATGGACGGGTCATCAAATCAAGCATTAGCTGCGCAATATTATTGGTGGAAAGCGAAAATGGGAATAGATATAGAGGTGTATGCAGAAAAAAGAGAAAATGGGAAATGGGTATTTTTTATGCCAAAAGAAAATTTTTCTAAGAGCGGCTGTGGATATTGTCGCCCTCTTGATACAGGCGGACATGTGCCAGTCTGGTCTCAGACACTATCCCAGTTATATGATAAAGGATATGAAGATAATTACAAAATGATTTTTTATAACAGAGGAGTACCGATGGATGCTTGTGAAGAAATTAAATCTTATATGGAAGATCTTGTGAATTGCTCGTATGTGTTGTTGAGAGAAATTTTAGATTTCGATTGGAACTCAGAGTCAAGGATGTATGGAATATATAGGGAAATTGTAGGGAACGAGTTCTTTGATGCTGTGGTGAAGCGTATGCAAACGGCTCTCTCTGAAAATATTTCAAAAGATGATATTCGAATTGTTTTTGGATATTCAAGTTAGTTTGCGAAGAGAGAAAGTAATTAATAGCGGGAAGGAGAAGGTGGCACGACAGTATTGACTACAAAGGTGTATACCAATGCTGAGCCACGCCGTGAGATTTCCTATTCTCATGCGGTTTCACGGAAGGGTATATTTTTTTGCTGTTTTAAAGTGGATGACACTTATGAGGATATGCGTTTTATCTGCCTAAGAAATGATGAGTTTTGTGATATTTGGTCGAACGGTCGTCTGAATTATAAAAGTAGTCTTCAAAAATTTTTTGAGAAGGTGCTGCTTTTCCCAAAAAATGTTGTATAATAAATACATGCTAGCGATTTGCTAGCAATATTTAGCAACTTGCAAAAAACACTCTATGAAAGGAGAAAAAAAGCTATGGCAATCAAAAAATTTCAGAAGATGTTTTATTATTCGAGCGAATACACAAAAAAATTCATCGAAACAAGAATTGAAGACTTGGCAAATAAAACACAGCGTTCATCGTCTTTCATTATCGAAAATATCTTAATGGATGGCTTACTTCCCCAGAATGAAGAAGCAAAGAATATCATTAGACATTATCTTTATCCTGATGATGGGAATGGCAGTGTTCAGAAAACACTTGATGCAATTTTCTCGAATAATGCCGCAGGCCTTAACTGGGCATCGAAGCACAGCAACTTCAAACCCCTTGTTGAGTATTGCATCTATTACAGTAGTGCTACCGCAACAAATAAAGGCAGTGAAAATTTGGTACCTTACCTTTTAAGCCAGCTTAAAAGCATTGTGGAACGCATCGAAAATTGTAGAGATGCTTGCATCGAACCTTACGACCGAAAAATGTATGCTTTACAGTTGGAAATGGCAGAAATTTTGTTAAAGAATGCAAAAGAAGAGCCAAAAGAAATTGTTTTCAAAAATCATTTTCAGTTGGTTTATGATTGTTGGGATATACTTAATGATTGGTCTATCACTTACAGATATTTAGGATGCCTTGCAAGAATGTGCGGTTTTCAAGAGAACACCAACGCCAGAAACAAATTATACGACATTATTTCCGGGCTTTCCCTGGAATGGTAGAAAGGAGAAAAAACTCATGGGTATACAATTTTGATATGAGCCGAGTGAACGCTATACAGACAACAGAATTGAAGTATATGCAAACGAAGCTCTGATTGGTAAAATGTATACATGTGGCGGAAATATATTCTTGCTGCTGTGGAAGAGTTGGAAAAGTAGTTTAAATAGAATAAATTTATATTTGTGGGAAGCCGGCGCTTCTTAACGTCTGAGTAATCAAATAAAATGTATAGAGCTGTATATATAGAGATTTTCTATGTAGGCAGCTTTTTTATGTGAAATTCTTGCGTATTGGGAAGATGAAACGTATATACAAGGTGAAAGATATGGAGTATAGGGTTTTGTGCCCTGATTGCAAAAAGGAATTAGGACGTTAAAACTAAGATTATGGTGATGGTGAAAGGAGATAGAACCATGAGTATATTATCAGATAAAGAAACTGAAATTGTTCGTGGATTAAGGTATCCAATATACAAAAATGGAACTCGGACAAGTGCAGAATATTTGAAGATGTTAAGTGATGCAGAACTTTTGGCATTGTATGAAAAGATGGATAGCTTCATTGCTGAAGAAGGAGAATTTAGAAGATCCTTGGGTTCGTTGGATGAGATGTATGTTATAGAATTATTTTCTGTAAAAAATAAAATAAAATCAGAGTACGAAAAAAGAACTAAGAGCAGCATTAATTGAAGAGTTAAAAAAACATGGGGGTAAATGGTGGTAAATGGCGGTAGATATCATTTTTCAGGTATGGTATAGTAAAATCAGAAATAAAAAGGGAAAAGCAACTCAAGTAGAACCATTTAATATTGATGGAAAGCCGACGCCTCTCAATGTCCGAGTAATCAAATAAAATGTATAGAGCTGTATATGTAGAAAATTCTATGTATGCAGCTTTTTTTATTTGGGCAGATCATGTGAAATTCTTGCGTTTTGGGAAGGTAGAACGTATATACCCATATAAGGAGGCGGAATTGATATGAAAAAGATGTTAAAGGGAGCAGTGCTAATCATTGGATGCACGATTTTGGGTGTGGGTATCTTGGGGGTTGTACCTGGGCCTTCCGGTAAGAAAAATAATGAACGCGTGTATGCGGTAAAAAATGTAACGTTGGAGGCGTTCGGCAATAATTCGCTAAACACCTATAACTTCCAATATATTGAGAAGAAATGCAACGATGATGGTACCATAACACGGAAAATATATGATGCTGCAGATTACAGAAATGAAGAAGCAGGTGGAATGAGAGACGTTAAATTCGCCGTAGACTGTCCGTATGGGTATAAGGATTGTTATGTTGTGGATGAACAGCAGAACGAGTGCCTTTATCTGACAAAGGAAACTTATGCGAAGATCCGCGGTGAGTATATGTCCAGAAATGGGTATTAAAAGGGGAGAGCCCACCGTGTTTGGCGGTGGGCAAAATATAAATAACTACATATGAACTGGCAAAAATAATTGCCACTCACTTATTGTACGATAAATTTTGTCGAATGTACATAGGAAATTTTTTAGGATGAATCTTGTTTTTTGTAAAAAATCTTGCGTTTTTTATGTCCCGTGCGTATATACCTATGTAAGGATAAATCGTTTTGAAAGAGAGGTGCAGCTATCATGGAAAAGGATAACAAAAGCAGGAAAACCGAAAAGTTAGAGAAGATCGCAATGTTTGCGGGAATCTTCATCGCGGCATATTGTGTTATGAACGCAATGATTCCCGGGGTGATCCTTGGTATCGGTTTCATTGTTCTTGCGGTGGTTCTGGCAGAGAGAAGGACAAAGAAAAATAAGGATGAATAGTCCGGATCATGCGGCTGTGCGTATAATGTGCAGCCGCATTTTTGTTGTCATAATCAAATGCCTGCTATATGTATTTGATAGAAAATCATTCAAAAGTCACAGGATGTTTCGGCATCTGTGACTTTTTTGTTTTTCAAAATAAACAAAGTTGGAGGTATTTTATGTTAAAAAAAAGTATCAAGGACAAAGAAAAGCGTAGTTTTGTCATTACTGAAAAGGAAAAGCTGAAATATCTGGTTTTTGTTCCTGCGATCATGCTTTTACTTTATGCGGCAGGATTCATTGGGGCGTTGATCAATCCCAATACAGTGACCGGCATGGATTTTGGATTTTTTCCTACCATGCGGCGCGCACTTACGACAAAAGCCGGGTGGACTGGCATGGTGATCATATTCCTTGTCGTTGGCGCACTTTTCCTGTATCTGAAGATCCAGGCAAAATTAAATGATACCGATGAACGGAATGTAAAGCATTCTAAAAATGGCACATATGGAACCAGTTGGTTTATGGACGAAAAAGAACTGGCTGAAACCTTTAAAGAGACAGATTACGCTGCTGAAACAGACGGGATTATTCTTGGAATATCCTTAGATTCAGGGAAAATAGTATCCATTCCGGTTGAACGGGGGAAGAACCGTAATATAGCAATCTCTGGTGCACAGGGTTCCATGAAATCTGTTGCGTTTTCCAGACCAATGATCATTCAGGCCGTTGCCCGTGGAGCATCAATCTTTTGTACGGATCCGAAATCGGAACTTACAGAGGATGACTATTATTATCTGAAAAGTGAAGGATATAAGGTGTATATCTGGAACCTTATAGATATGGTAAACTCGGATTCCTGGGATATCCTCGCTGAGAGCGAGGGTGAGAAATACATGGATGTTCTTTGTGATGTCATTATCAAGAATACCCTGGGCGGTGACAACCCGGATCATTTTTACGATGGAATTGAGAAAGATCTCTTAAAAGCACTTTGTTACTATGTCTATACGGTTAAGCCAACCGGAAAGAGAACGCTTGGAGAAGCCTATAACATGCTGATTACATATTCCGCGGACGAGCTTGACCGTATCTTTGATGACCTGCGGAAAACGGATCCGGAAAATCCGGCTATCGGACCATATATGCTTTTCGCTAAAGCACCAAATAGTAAGGGTAATGCGATCCTTGGTCTTGGTACACGTCTCGGTATTTTTATGAATCCGCTGGTTAAGCGTATCACATCGACACCAGGCATTGACCTTACCGCTCTTGCAAGAGAAAAAACGGCAATTTTTTGTGTCACCTCTGATCAGGACAGCACCTATGATGTTCTTGCGGCTACGCTGGTAAGCATGACCTTTATAAAAACAGTGCGTTTCGCGGACAGCCAGCCTGACCGTATGTGTATTGTGCCGATTGAGTTTATTCTTGATGAAATGCCATCGATTGGGGAAATCCCGGATATGGGTAAGAAACTGGCGACAGCAAGAAGCCGTGATATCGGCGTTACCATGATCTTCCAGAACCTGCCTCAGATGCAGAAGCGTTACCCGCAGACAGACTGGGAAAATCTGCTTAGTGGCTGTGACTATCGCATCATGCTGGGATGTAATGATACAACCACGTCCAATTATTTCTCAGAACTTACCGGATTGTCTACCATTGAAGTCTCTACAGAACGGAAGACGCTTGGAACCGTCCGTTTGACGGACTATACACCGCAGTACGCAGAAAGCAAAGGCGAAGGGCAGCGTCCAGTCATGTTTGAAGATGAAGTCAGACGCATGGATGACACGCAGCTTCTTCTTATCGTGAGGGGGAAAAAGGCAATCCGCCTAAAGAAGTTTGGTTATTACAATCATACAGAAGCGCTTAAATTCAGACAGGTCAAAACTTCGGAGATCATCCCGCCATGGAGAATCTATCAGGGCGAGGACGTTCTGACGGGCGAAAAGATCGAATCAAATGAAGAGTTCCTTCTCCGGGTCAGCAAAGATGATTCCAGGCTGATTGTGGTAAACAGCGAGAAGTATGGTCCTCAGCGTGCGCTTTTGGAGAGAGACCTTGCAGAGATCAAGAAGAGACGGAAAAAGCGTGGGGTTCTGGATAGTTCTGAGAATGAGGTACGCGCGGAAGCCAGTCAGGCGGAGGAACAGAAGCAGACGGAAACGAATCCGGATTTGATTGACTCCAATATGCAGTCTATTATTCCTGGCTGTGATCCACAGAAAACGCCGATGCAGTGCGAAGCGCATACGGATAGGCAGGAAGAAAT
>ERZ779895.3499-NODE-3499-length-12127-cov-5.147034_pt1 | contig 12127 bp, 10 predicted proteins | sample MGYA00511093_ERZ779895 | MGnify/ENA primary metagenome ERZ779895 (study PRJEB29588, sample SAMEA2142970) | human gut metagenome | biome: human gut; feature: human-associated habitat; material: faeces | place: Denmark | collected 2008/2010 ... | reverse complement strand
GTGTGCCCCGACTGCCACGGCACCGGCACCGTGACCCAGGCCCAGCGGACGCCCTTCGGCGTCATGCAGAGCCAGGGACCCTGCCAGAAGTGCCGGGGCACCGGCAAGATCATCCACCAGCCCTGCGCCGACTGCGGCGGCAGCGGTGCGGTGCGCAAACGCAAGACCATCAAGGTCACCATCCCCGCCGGTATCGACAACGGGCAGACCATCTCCCTGCGGGGCCAGGGCCATGCCGGGTCCAACGGCGGGCCCAGCGGCGACCTGCTGATCACCGTGATGGTGCGGCCCCACGAGATCTTCCGGCGGGAGGGAACGTCCGTGTTCTGCGAGGCACCCATCACCTTCACCCAGGCGGTGCTGGGCGCGGAGCTGGAGATCCCCACCATCGACGGGCGGGTGAAGTATACCATCCCCGAGGGCACCCAGACCGGCACTGTGTTCCGGCTGCGGGGCAAGGGCATCCCGGTGCTTAACGGCCGGGGCCGGGGCGACCAGTATGTCACCGTTACCATTGAGACGCCCCGGGACCTGAACCGGGAGCAGAAGGAAGCCCTGAAGAGGTTCAGCGAGACTCTGGGCGAGGGCAACTACGAAAAGCACCGCAGCTTTTTCGGAAAGAAGAAGTAAGCCATGTACCTTGCCGATTATCACGTACATTCCACCTGTTCCCCGGACGGACACCAGACCATGGCCCAGGCGGCGGAGGCCGCCGTCCGGCAGGGCCTTAATGAGCTGTGTATCACCGACCATGTGGACACCCTGTACTGGGATGATTTCCGTCCCCGGTGGGATTTTGACTGGGACGAGGCCCGGCGCCAGTTCCGGGAGGCCCAGGCCCTGTGGGGGGACCGGATCACCCTGCGGCTGGGGGCGGAGTTGGGCGACGCTCAGTACGGCTTTGACCGGGCCGTCCATATGATGGACGGTGCACCGGTGGATTTTGTCATCGGGTCCGTGCATCTGGGCGGAAAAAAGTTTGGCAACATGGACCTGTACTATATTGAAAAAGGTGACGAAGCGTATTATGATAGTGTCATCGACAGCTATCTGGACAGCGTTCTGGAGCTGGCCCGGTGGGGACAGTTTCAGGTGCTGGGTCATCTGACCCTGCCGCTGCGGTATATCAACGAGCACCACGGGGAGCATATGACGTTCCGCCGCCATATGGACCGGGTGGAGGAGATCTTCCGCGCCGTCATTCCCCAGGGGGTGGGCATCGAGTGCAACACCAACCGGGGAAACGAGCCCCTGCCGGGGCCGGAGATCCTGCGGCTGTACCGCCGCCTAGGGGGCGAGATCGTCACCCTGGGCAGTGACGCCCACCGGCCCGGGGACGTGGGCTGCTTCATCCGGCAGCGCCAGGAGCTGCTGCGGGAATGCGGCTTCCGCTATTTTACCACATTTGAACAGGGCAAGCCGCGGTTTCAGGCCCTGTGAACCACCCGAGAGGAGCATAGCATCATGAAAATTGCCATTGGCTGCGATCACGGCGGCTATCTGCTGAAGCAGGACATTCTCATCTGGCTGGAGGAGCACGACATCGACTTTGAGGATGTGGGCTGCTTCTCCACCGAAAGCGTGGACTATCCCATTTATGGCGAAAAGGTGGCCCGGCTGGTGGCCTCCGGCGCATGCGAGAAGGGTATCGTCATCTGTACTACCGGCATTGGCATCTCCATTGCCGCCAACAAGGTCAAGGGTATCCGCTGCGCCCACTGCACCGATTCCCTGTCTGCCGAGATGACCCGCCGTCACAACGATGCCAACGTGCTGGCTCTGGGTGCGGGCATCACCGGCCCCAACCTGGCCAAGCGTATTGTGGAGGTGTTTCTGAACACCGAGTTTGAGGGCGGCCGCCATGCCCGCCGGGTGGGTCAGCTGGACAGCATCCAGCCCTGAAGCATTTGCATGAACGGAGGTGCGCGCCATGACCACAAAAGGATATCATCGCTACCGGGGGCGGAATACCCGGGGCAAGGTGGCGCTGGTCGTTGTGCTGGTGCTGATCCTGCTGGCGGCGGTGGCCTATCTGCTGACCCAGGAGTATGTGGTGTATGATGACGAGGGCAAGGCCCATCTGGAGCTGCCCTGGTCCCGGAAGGAGCCGAAGAAGCCCCAGCCGGACTCCACGCCTGTGCCGGATGATGTGGACATCACCCGGGAGGAGCCCCAGCGGCAGAAGGTGGAGGTCATCCACGCCTGGGAGCTGCCATACGGCTGCCTGGGCAGCGACCCCGGCTATCTGCTGACGGACCGGGAGGCTGTGGCCGTCAACGTGAAGATGTATGACGGGTCCGTGGCGTATCACACGGCGGTGGCCTTGCCGGAAGGCATTCTCACCGGTGGACTGTCCACCAGCCGGAACCTCCAGACCATACTGGACAGCAACTGCTATACCGTGGCGCGGCTGGCGTGCTTCTGCGACAACGCCTTTGCCGACGCTCAGCAGGAGCAGGCGGCCCTGTGTGCTGCCGACGGGACCCTGTACCGGGACGGCTCCGGCCGCCGGTGGCTGGACCCCTCCAAGCCGGGGACCCTGCGGTATATCACGGACCTGGCCAAGGAGTGCGCCCAGATGGGCTTTGACGAGATTCTGCTGGATTGGTTCCTGTATCCCATCAGCGGCGATCAGTCGGCTCTGGAGCTGCCTGCCGACAAGACGGTGGTGCTGAAGGACTTTGCCCAGGCTTTGGAAAAGCAGCTGCCGGAGGGCACGGTGCTGTCCGTGGTGCTGCGGGAGACTCCGTCGGCGGACAACGGCGTCACGGCGGAGCTGCTGGCGTCCTGCTTCGACCGGGTGTATGTCATGCCCGATGCGGACGCATCGGCGCTGCCCACCGGCTATGACCGGGCCACGCGCGTGGTGACTATGGCCGGCTATGCGCCCGAGAGCGGCAGCTATCTGGTGACGCAGTGAGCTGATTGTCTCGAAGCACGAAATAAGTTTCCGAAATCAATAAAAAATCCTCCGATAAGCTGCGGAAAATGTAGCTTTCGGAGGGTTTTCTTTTGCGCGGTGCTATGATACAATACTCTCTTGTGAACAGATTCGTAAGGAGGGGAAAGCAGTCCCATGGAAAAAGAGAACAAATTGGGCACCATGCCCATTTCCAAGCTCATCATCAACATGTCCCTGCCCATCATCGCGTCTATGCTGGTGCAGGCCCTATACAACATTGTGGACAGCGTGTTCGTGTCCCGGGTGTGTGAGCAGGCGCTGACCGCCGTGTCCCTGGCGTTTCCGGCCCAGAACCTGATGATCGGCCTGGCCACCGGCACCGCCGTGGGCGTCAACGCCCTGATGGGCCGGGCTCTGGGGGCCAAGGACCAGCAGCGGGCCAACGCCGTGGCCATCAACGGCGTATTCCTGGCGGTGGTGGGCTTTGTCATCAGCGCCGTGCTGGCGCTGCTGTTTGCGGGGCCCTTCTTCCGGTCCCAGACCCAAATCGACTACATCATCGACAACGGCATTGACTATCTGCTGATCTGCTGCTGCGGCTCCCTGGGGCTGTTCGGCGAGATCATGTTTGAGCGGCTTTTACAGGGCACCGGCCGGTCCATCCTGTCCATGTATACCCAGGGACTGGGCGCTATCGTGAACATTGTGCTGGACCCCATCTTCATCTTTGTGTTCGACATGGGCGTTACCGGCGCGGCGGTGGCCACGGTCATCGGACAGTTCTGCGGCTGTATTCTGGCACTGATCTTCAACCTGAAGAAGAACAAGGAGATCCATTTGCAGTTCCGGGGCTTCCGGCCCAATTGGCGGCTGGTGGGGAATATCTATGCCATCGGCCTGCCCAGCGTCATCATGGTGGCTATCGGCTCGGTGATGACCTTCTGCATGAACAAGATCCTCATTGCCTATCACTCCGCCAAGGAGACGGCAGCCACGGCCTTCGGCATTTACTTCAAGCTCAACAGCTTCATCTTTATGCCGGTGTTCGGCCTGAACAACGGCGTGGTGCCCATCGTGGCGTATAACTACGGGGCCCAGAACCGGCTGCGGATGGTGGAGACCATCAAGCGCAGCGCCATCTATGCCTCCTGCATCATGCTGGTGGGCATGGCGGTGTTCTGGTCCATTCCCGGGAGCCTGCTGAAAATTTTCGACGCCACGGACACCATGCTGCAGGTGGGCGTCCCCGCCCTGCGGATCATCTCCCTGAGCTTTTGCATGGCCGGCGCCTGCATCGCCCTGGGCAGCTCCTTCCAGGCCCTGGGCAAAGCGGTGTACTCCATGACCACCTCCATCATCCGGCAGCTGGTGTTCCTGGTGCCCATTGCCTATGTCCTGGCCCGGTACGGCCAGAGCATCGGCAACGACGACCTGGTGTGGTGGAGCTATCCCTTGGCGGAGATTGCGTCCCTGTTTGTGACCCTGGCCTTCTTCCGGCGGCTGTACCGGACCCTGATCGCGCCCCTGCCTGCCAGCGGCGGAGCGCCGGTCCGCGACGACTCCGACGACGATCCCATAGGAGTATAACTGAAAATGCTCTGCCCATGGGGCAGAGCATTTTCAGTTATACAGCGGCGGTCTCGGCGGCGGGCTTCTTTTCCGGCTCCTCCTGGCAGAAGGGGTATTCCAGCATCTGCGGCAGACGCATATAACGGCGGAAATCGTTGCAGAAGGCGGCATATTCGTACCCGGTGCAGATACGCTCGTCCATGACCACGCCGATGGGCATCATCTTTCGGGTCAGGTCGCCGGATATATAGTTTGGCACGGGCTTGCCCATGCACACAAACACGCTGGTGGTGCCGAATTCATAACAATGGTGGTGGATATAGCTGGTCTTGATGGAGGCCAGATTCGTGATGAACATGCTGGTGTGGAAGGGGGACAGCTCGATGATCTTCCGGGGCAGCAGACCGTGGCGGTCCAGATGATAGGCCAGCCACACGACGAATTTCGGCAGACCCGGCACGGAGAACATGAACTTGGCGAACTTGTCGGTGCTGTTGGACTGGTGCTCCGCCCGATTGGCGGCAATTGCGTCGGCAATTTTCTGATTCACGGTAAACACTGTGTCGTTCTCGTCCAGATACACCTTCAGCGTGGTCTCGTTGACTACCCCGTTGGCCTGTTTTTTCAGGATCACGAAGGACACGCAGAAGTGGTTGCGGCGGTAAATGCGGCCGTTCATGACGAAGTAGTTCAGCTTGGGATTGCGCAGCACCGCCTTGTAATAGGCGGAGATGATGACGCTCATATGGTTCAGCCGCACCCCAGCCCGGCGGTGGGTGCGGATGAAGTCCTTGATGATCTCCTCATCGATGTTCTCGGTGACGGAGTTCCAGGCGTCGTAGCGCTTGGGCATGATATAGGGAATGGCCGCCACCAGCGGCGGCAGGTCCTTTACGCGGGTTCCATCAGGGCGCATGGCAAAGCCCTCCTGTTTCGTTAGATAGGGGCATTATACGGCATATTAGCGGACAATGCAATGGATTATTAACAAAAATAACGGCCGGGCAGGAGAAAGCCGGAGAAAGGGGCGATCGGGATAACGTTTATGAGACGGATTTTCCGCTTTTTTATACTCCAAGAACTTCACGCGCTTCATATGCTAATTAGTTGGGAAAATCGACCGTTTTCGGTGGACACCCCTGAAAAAAGGTGCTATACTATTCCTGAATACGACACAGTATTGTGTTTTTCGATTACATGCTTTGCAACGGGGTGATACGATGAAAACCATGCGTAGAGGGACAAGTATTTTGCTTTGCCTGGCGCTGCTGGTGGCGGCCATTCCGGTGATCCTGCCGGTGTTCACATCGGCCACCGCCGCCGATGACCAGGAGGAGCAGCTGCTGGGCACACTGAGCCAGCGCTTTGAAGCCAGCGGTCCGGGGGTCATTTCCTCCGGCTCCGGCGACGCCGGCGGCAAGTCCTACGGTGCGTATCAGTTCTCCAGCCGCAGCGACATTCCCCGGGCCTTTTTCCGGTGGTGCCAGTCCTCCTCGGATACATACTACCGCTCCATCGGCAACCGGCTCTCCGCCGCCTATGACGCCGACGGGGGCTACGGCTCCAATTTCGACGCCACCTGGCGGGCCCTGGCCAACGAGGACAGCGACGGCTTCCTGCGGGTGCAGCGGAACTATGTCCGCCGCAGCTACTATGACCCCATCGTCCGGTCCATTGAGTCCGCTGTTCCCGGCTTTGACATGGATAACTACAGCATCGCACTGCGCAACGTGTTCTGGTCCCGTGCCGTGCAGCACGGAGTGGGCGGCTCCTCGGGCTTTTCCAGCAGCGATGGACGGGGCGGCGCCACCGGCGTCATTATGCGGGCCTTCGACGCTCTGGGCGGCTTTGCCAATCAGCCTGAGGCCCAGCTCATCGAGGCCATTTACAACGAAAGCGGCGCCGTGCGGGAGCCTCAGTCAGACTCCTACGGCGTTATGACCGGCCCCACCGCCGACAAGTACGGCGTCACCGGCAAGGTGCTGAAGTATTACGACGGCAACTCCGGCGATGTGCAGCTGGGCGTATACGCCCGCCTGCGGATCAACGAGCCCGCCAAGGCCCAGGTCATGCTGGCGGATTACGGCTTCAAGGATGCCACGGTGGGGGAGGGCGTGTATCAGCTGCGCTCCTCTGCCAACAGTAACCTGACCGCCACCCCTGGCTCCTCGGGCCTGACCCTGAACGCCGTGGGCAGCGGCAAAAACCAGCAGTTCCGCCTGGATTATCATGCCAGCGGGTACTATACCATCACCTGCCAGGAAAACGGCCTGCGGCTGACCGCCGGGAAAAACGGCGTTACTCTGGCCAAAGCCTCCACGGATAACGGTCAGCTGTGGAAGGCCGCCGTGTATAACAGCGGCTTCTCCCTGCAAAACCGGGGCGCCGGCACCTATCTGTCCGTGTCCTCCAACGCCGCCGGCGGCCGCCTGGTGCTGTCGGAAACCGCCCTGCAATGGCAGCTGGCCCTGGCCGGGGCCGGCTGGACCCTGGACGGCGCGTCCTATCCCACGGTAAACTCCACCCTGACGGTGGGGCAGACGGGCTTTCCCTTCCGGGGCACCCTGCGCAACGCCTATGACATCCGCCGGGTGACGGTGTCCATCCAGAGATCCAACGGCTCCAATGCCATTTCCCCCGCCACAGCCACTCCCAACGCCAAGAGCTATGACCTGTCCCGGCTGGATGACGCCGTGGCCTTCTCCCGGCTGGGGGTGGGAGGCTATACCCTGGTCATCGCGGCGGAGAACACCGCCGGGGACAACTATCGCCTGGAATCCCGGTTCTATGTCACCGACGGCTCCTATGTGGTGTCCTTCGATCCCTGCGGCGGTGCCTGCTCCGAGAGCACCCGCCTGGTCTCCGCCGGTCAGAAATACGGAACCCTGCCCACCCCGGTGAAGGAGGGCTGCGCCTTTGTGGGCTGGTTCACCCAGCCGGAGGGCGGCCAGCAGATCACTGCCAACAGCACCACCGGGGCCGGCAACATCACCCTCTATGCCCACTATCAGGGGCAGTATACCTATCAGTTTGTGAACTACGACGGCTCCGTGTATGCCCAGGGGAAGCTGGCCGCCGGGCAGGCCATCCCCGAGCCCGCCGGAACCCCGGTCCGCCCCGCCGACAGCCAGTATACCTACACCTTCACCGGCTGGCAGGGCTACACCAGCGGCATGACCATCTCCGGCAACGTCACCTTCACCGCCCAGTTTGAGGCCAAGGCGGTGGAGAGCTATCCCCAGGAGATCACCACCGGGGCCTACCGCATCGCCGACAGCTATCTGCGGGCCATCCCCATGGGCACCACTGCCCGCCAGCTGCTGGCAAACCTGTCCCCCAGCGATTACATTACTCTGCCGGTTCAGGGCGACAGCCTGGTGGGCACCGGCATGACCGTCACCTATGCCAGGGACGGCCAGACCATCCAGACCCTGACCACCTTGGTCACCGGCGACCTCAGCGGCGACGGCCGGGTCACCATTACCGATATGGTCCGGCTCCAGGCTCACCTGCTGGGCAAGACACCCCTGACCGGCGCGGCCCTTCAGGCGGCGGACCTCAACGGCGACGGTCAGGTCACCATCACCGATATGGTCCGGCTTCAGGCGTACCTGCTGGGCCGGGGTACCATACAACCCAACTGAGTATGAGGGACCACACCATGCGAAAGAATATCTCATCTGCCCTGGCGGGCTTTTTGGCAGCACTGCTGCTGTGGTGTCTGCTGCCGGTGACAGCGGAGGCCGCCGGGGCCAGCTTCTCCGGCTCCGGCAGCGTCCGGGCCGGCGACAGCGTCACCGTCACCTTTTCCGTCAGCGGCTCCAATATCCAGGGCATCACCGCTGTGCTGCACTACGACAGCAGTACCCTGACCCTCACCGGCACTCGCCAGCTCATCGGTGACACCTGGTCCGTGGACATGAGCGGCGGCAACCTGCTGGCCTATGACCAGTCTCTTAACAACCCCATCAGCGGCAGCTCCGCCGTTCTGGCCGTCACGTTCCGGGTGAAGTCCGGCGTGGCTGCCGGGACCAAGGTCAGCGCCACCATCACCGATATCGTGACCAGCGACGGCAATAGTGACCAGAATCTCAACGATGCCTCCTGGTCGGCCAGCGTGGCCTCGCCCCCTTCCGGCAACGCCAATCTGTCCGGCCTTTCCTGCGGGAGCTACGCCCTGTCGCCGTCCTTTTCCGCCGGCACAACGGAATACAGCGTCACCGTGCCCTATGATGTGTCCCGCCTGCCTCTGGATTACAGTGCGGCGGACGGCGGCGCCAATGTATCCGTCAGCGGCAACCAGCTGTCCGTGGGCGTCAACACGATGGTCCTCACCGTCACCGCCGCCAACGGCGCCACCCGCCGCTATACCATTTCCGTTACCCGCCAGCCAGACCCCACGGCGACCCTCAGCAGCGATGCGGATCTGGCGGATCTGACTCCCTCCGAGGGGAAGCTGACCCCGGCCTTTGCACCCAATATCACGGAATATGCCGTGTATGTCCCCTATGAGACCACCAAGCTCTCCCTTTCCGCCACCGCCAAGGACAGCAAGGCCCTGGGTGTTACCCAGCCGGACGCCGCCCTGAAGCAGGGCGACAATGTGCTGACCGTTACCTGCACCGCTGAAGACGGCACCACCCGGGACTATACGGTCCATGTGGTGCGGATGCCGGCCTTTGCCGGTACCCTGCCCCAGATCGGTCAGCCGGAACCGGAGGAGCCCGCTCCCGAGGAGCCGCAGACCCAGCCCGGCCCCTTCCGGGCCCTGTGGACAGCCATGTGCGCCCCGGTGGACCTGCCCCTGAACCGCTGGCTCCCCATGTACGCCATTCTGGCCGCCGGGCTGGTGATCCTGCTGGTGCTGCTGTTCTTCATGGGCCGGGCCGTTGGCATTTCCCGCAGCCGCCGCCGTATCCTGGATCGTCTGGCCCGGATGGAGCAGCCGGAGCCCCAGGAGTCTCAGCCGGAGCCTGAACACGAACCGACTGCCCAACCGGAGGAATCCGCACAGGAGCCTGCACCTGCGGCGTCCGCCCAACTGGAAGCCCCGGAGCCGGAGATTCCGCCGGAGCCCTCGGAGCTCCCGGAGGTCCCGGAGCCTGCTCAGCCGGAAGCCCCGGACCCGGCACCCGCCGAGTCGGAGCCTGCCCCTGTGGAGTCGGAGACCCCTGCCCCGGAGGCGGAGTCTGCCACACCGGAGGAGCCGGAGGCCCCTGCCCCGGAGGAGCCGGAAACCCCGGAATCCGAGGAAAAGACCCTGGACCGGGAGAGCCTGGACGCCCTCCTGGAGGAAATCCGCAATATGTAAAAAAACGGGACGCCAAGGGGCAGCTGTCCATAAAACAGGTTTCACAAAACAAATACTGTGATAGCTGCCAGACAAGGGCTGCTGACAAAAGGGGTATGTGCCATTAAGGCACATGCCCCTTTGATTTTGCAGTTGCCTTTGTTGGTGGTAGACGGATAGGATGGATTTCCGCCAGTTGACCCGGTTCATTCTGGTGGACGATGCGGACATTGACTTTGTGTTCAAGAGCTCCGCTGACCCGGAAGTATCGGAGCAGCTGTATCAGGACATTAAGGCCATCGGCAAGCATCAGAGCATAGTCAAGGCCGGAAACGCTGCCGCGACGGCTGTACAGGATATGCCCTTCTGGCAGATCGCCGGCGATGAGGAACAGAGCTATCTACCCCCGTGTGAGATTTCCGAAGCGTAAAAATTCTCCGCAATGTGAAAAGCAGCCATGAGCGATATAGCCGCCGTGCTATCGTACTTGTGGCTGCTTTTTCTCTGCCTGCCGTTTGCTTCCCGTTTTTCGTCTGCCTGCCATTGTGCACAGGCTATCGAGTACGACCTTGTGGGCTGCATTCCCACGGATGAGCTGCTAAAAGCGGAACAGGCATGACCGAGATCATGCCTGTTCCAGGAAATTTGAATTTTACTGTCTTATCAGCAGGGACGCGCGTCCCGGTTTTTATACGTTTGCTTTACCGCTCCATAATGGGGTAACCCTGGGCTCGCAGCGCCTCGTACATCTCCTGCACATGGGCGGCGTCCCGGGTCTCCACCAGCAGGTGGACCACACAGGAGCCCACGGGAGCCTTCAGATTGCCCCGCTCGTGGTTTACCTCCAGCACATTGACACCCATATCGGACACGATGTTCAACAAGGTGGCCAGGGTTTTGGGCTGGTCGGGCAGAACGGTGGCGAAGTTGGCGGTGCGCCCGGCCTTGGCCAGCCCCCGGGTGATGATGCGCTCCAGCATGGTCACGTCTACGTTGCCGCCGGACAGCAGGGCGCACACGGTCTTGCCCCGCAGGTCTACCTTGCCGTACATGGCTGCGGCGATACCAACGGCTCCGGCGCCCTCAGACACCAGCTTCTGCTTTTCCAGCACAGAGAGAATGGCCCCGGCGATTTCCGTCTCGCTGACGGTGACCACCTTGTCCACATACTGGCGGCACATCTCGAAGGTCAGGTCGCCGGGGGTCTTGACCTGGATGCCATCGGCGATGGTGTGGACGCTGGGCAGGGTCAGAATGTGTCCGGCCTCCAGGGAGTTCACCATGCTGGCGGCTCCGGCGGCCTGCACGCCGATGACCTGGCAGGAGGGCTTCAGATGCTTCACGGCATAGGCCAGGCCCGAAATAAGCCCGCCGCCGCCGATGGGTACCAGGATCACGTCCACATCCGGCAGCTGCTCCAGAATCTCCAGGCCGATGGTGCCCTGTCCGGCCATGACCCGATAGTCGTCAAAGGGATGAATAAACGTCAGCCCCTGCTCATCCCGCAGGCGCACAGCCTCGGCATAGGCATCGTCATACACGCCGTCCACCAGCACCACATTGGCCCCGTAGCTGCGGGTGGCCTGGATCTTGGAAATGGGGGCGGCGGCAGGGATGCAGATGGTGGCGGGGATGTGCATATCCCGGGAGGCAAAGCCCACGCCCTGGGCATGGTTGCCCGCGGAGCAGGCGATGACGCCCCGGCGCTTCTCCTGGTCGGACAGGGTGGCGATCTTATAGTATGCGCCCCGCAGCTTGAAGGCGCCGGTCTTTTGCAGGCAGTCGGCCTTCAGATAGAAGCTGCAGTCCGGCACCAGGCCCGGAGCGTGCAGCACGGGAGTCTGATTGATGACGGGAGAGAGCACCCGGCGGGCGTCCTGGAGCATTTCCATAGAGATCATATGATTGCCTCCTTGGTTTTGTTGTATATACAAAAAACTATTTTTTGTGCTTGTGCCGTGTACTATAATGATAACCTCTACGGGAGAAAATGTCAATTCCCCTGTTGCCCCCGGGGCAAAATTTTTCGCTCCCGGGAAATGAAAAATAAGAACGGCGGGATAGACGGGTGTCCGTAAAACAGTTAATCCTCCGTATGGCTTAGACCATGCGGAGGATTTGTTTATGTCTAATCTTCAAACTTGCTGGCGGCAAACGGTTTGTCAAAACCGTTTGCGGACGGCAAGTCCACAAGGGATAGACGCACAAGCGTCGCAAGGGAGTGTAGCTCCCTTGACGGAACAAAGTGACGAAACATTCTCGGTCTGGCAGTTTTTTCTGCTGACGGAGAATGAAGCTCCGCAGGACGCACATACTCCCGATAGGAGAGTATAGAAGTGCGCCCTTTAGTTCCTAAAGGGATTTTA
>ERZ779895.3492-NODE-3492-length-12147-cov-6.452944_pt1 | contig 12147 bp, 3 predicted proteins | sample MGYA00511093_ERZ779895 | MGnify/ENA primary metagenome ERZ779895 (study PRJEB29588, sample SAMEA2142970) | human gut metagenome | biome: human gut; feature: human-associated habitat; material: faeces | place: Denmark | collected 2008/2010 ... | reverse complement strand
ATATATTTATTATATTCTTTATTAGAAGTATGATTAATTATATAATCATACATATTAATATAAATTAATTTTGCTTGTTCATAACCAATATCTTTATTATTAATTAAATAATCAAATAATTGAACAATATCTATAAGAGTGCTACCATTTTTATTTGGCTTAATATTTACAGATTTTATATATTCATCTAAAAATTTATCAATAGTATCATTAAGTTTAGATGTAGGAATAGCTGAACTAATAGCGTTTTTAGTAACATCAATGTTATCAATTATTTGAGCTGCAAGATTAGGAAGTCCCTTAGCATGTAATCTATTATTAATATGTTTTATAGCTATTTTTAAACCTTTAATAGCTCCACTTTTAATAAGATCTTTATTATAACCTTCTAACTCAAGTTTATCTTCTATTTGAGAAAGAAGAGTTTTAGCGTTATCGTTATTAAAATTTTCTCCATCAAGTCCTTTATATAAATCTTTATTATTTCTATACATCTGAAGAGCAAACAAAGAAGCACTTGATGTAACATCAGTTTCTCCTAATTCATCATTACTTGGAGTACTTATAGCTTCTCTAATTCTAATAGCATCTTGTAAAGCTAATGCTTCAGCTGGATTTTGTTCTTCCTCAAAACCTACTACTGTTCTATCTTCAATTAAATCAGGAATAATAGGATTAGTACTTTCGGTTGGAGCTTTTACTTGTTCCCCCGTAGAGGAAGGCTCACCTGTGGTTTTTTGTACATCATTAATAATTTTAGTAGTTTCATTATTATTATCAATAATTTCTTTTTCAGTTGGAATAGGATGTTTTTCTAATATTTCTTCTCGTTCTTTATTAATAGTTTCATTATCATTATTATTATTTTTTATAGATTCTATTTTGTTAATAGCTTCATCTCTTACTTCTTTGAGTAAATAATAATATTCAAGATCGTTACTTGCTCCAAGATTTAAAAGTTCAATATCTTTTTCTAATTCAGGTACTTGCTTAGCAAGAACATCATTAAATGCTTTAGTAGGATCAGCAGCAGTTTCTATATAATGGCCTATATTAGTAAAAGCATTATTAAGAGCTTTAGAAACAGTTTGATCTACTACTCTATTAATTTGATTATATCTTTCTTGTAATTGTTGTTTAGTAGTAGGAATAGATTTTCTAATATCATCAGTTTGATAAGATAAAACTGTTTTATTTCCTATAAATTTAGAAATAGCATCTGGAACATTTGAAAAATCATTATTATAATAATCATTATCTACATTATTTAATAACCAATTTTCATCAGCATTTATAATAATATTTCCAGAGTCTTTAGTTTTTAATTCTGTAACAATAATATTTTTATTTAATCTATCAACAATATTTTGTTTCTTTTCTTTTAATTCTTTTATTAATTGATCTTTTACAATATCATCAGTATCTTTAAGTTTATATATATCATCAATGTGTTTATTAATTTCTACTAATTGTTGTATTCCAAATTGATATTCATCAATATCTGAATATCTACTAAATTCACCATTAGGATCTAATTTAGCAATATCTGTATCTATTCTATCTATTGCGCTATTAATTAAATCTAAATTAAAATATTTTTTAACATTTTCTCTTGCAATATTTCTAATAATTTGATCATTATCACCATCAATAGAATGAATACCTTTATATATTTCATTTTGATATAATTCAATAGTATTGTTCATTCTATTAACTAACTCTTGAGTAAAATTAGTTTTATTTTTAGCAATACTTATATTAGCTGCATCAAAAAACTTATTAAATTCAGGATTAGTAATATATTCTTGTAGTAATTCTATATTTCCTGCGTCAGCTGCATTTAATACCATATCTACTACAAATTCATTAGCTAATCTATCATATACAATATCAACTTCATCTTGAGTTATATTTTCATAATCAGAAATAGTTCCATTTTCCATAATAGGTTTAAATGGATTTTTTCCTTCATCGAGTAAAGATAATTGTTCGAGATAATCATTAATTTTAGCCCTACGACCAAGAATTTCAGCTTCTCTAATCTTTTCAAAAGTTAATTGACTACGATTATAATCTTCAGGGGATATACGTTTTTTATTAATTTTTCCCTGAATTTTATTTTGAAGATTTCCTAAACCTCTACCAGCAGCTTGAAAACCTACCCCTCCAAGATAACCCCAAACAGCTTGTTCCCATATTTTAGGATCAGATAAATAAGAACTTAAATCTCTTGGCCTATAAGTAGGATCAAATATAAGTTCTGCAACTTCTTTTCCTTTTTCAGTTTGAACACCTTGATAACCCTCTTCAAAACTTTCAGATAAATTTTCTGCAAGAAAAGTAGAATTACCTTGTAATAATCTTTTAATTAAAGATTGTTGTTCAATATCTATATTAGCTGCATCAGCATTTAATTTATTAGCAGCTTGTTTATTTATATATTTTAATTTAGCTGTAGGTTTAAGTTTAAAAGCTCCTTTCCATAAACTACTAATAGCTTTAAATTGAACAACGTCCATTAATAACATAGCATAGTCATTAATAAATGTTTCTCCAGCAGAATCGCTTGCAATTTTTTTAGCTATTTCTTCATCATTTAAACCTACAAATTCAGGATTATTTTTAAAAAATTCTTCTCTTTGTATATCATTAAAATTTTGTAGTCTTTCTATGGAAGTATCATAAATATCTTTATAAACTTCACGGGCTTCCATATAATTTTCCATAGTTCTACTTAATACAGCAGTTGCCCCAAGATCTAAAGCAGTATTAATACTTTTAGCAGTTCTTGCAGGATTAGAAGTTAGATGACTTTTTTCAGCAATTTTACCTATACCATAAATTCCTTTATTATATAATTTTCCAACAGTTTTAGTCCCTTTACCTATTTTTCCAAGAGCTTTAATTCCTTTTACAATACCTGTAGACGGAATAAGCATAGATAATGTAGATGCAACACTAATAGCATTATTAGCCCACCATCCAAAATCTCCAATATCAAATGATTTTCCTGGATTTTCTTGATATATAGCAAAGCGTTCTCTAATAGAATCTTGAGCTTTTTCAAGTGCCATACTTACAGCATTAGTATAATCATTATAACCGTCATTAGCTATAAGATTATAAACACTATCATAAATATTAGAAAATGCTTCAAGACCTGAAAGAATAAATTCATTTGCAACAGCTTGTGTAACTGCACGACCTGTTTGTTCGACCCAACTTTGATTTTTAGCTCTTTGTTTTTCAGCTTCTTCTCTTGTAGTATAAGCGTTTAAATAAACATCATAATTAGCAAAATTTTCATAATCTTCTTTACTAACAGAAAATCGAGGAAGATTTTCAATTTGTTTATTAACAGCTGAAAAACCATAAGGATCTTGAAAAGGAGAAGGTTTATTATCAGTATTTCCGAAACCAGAAAAAGGAGAAGGTTTATTACCCTCTCCTTTCATTATTCTATTCATTTCTTCACGTGTAAGTTTCATAATTTTTCTATATACTCATTAGTAAACATCATAGCTGTTTCTGGATCAAAACCTTTAATTATAAGAGAATTATAATAAGCTTGACCTATTGCTTCTTTATCATTTTCTGTATATTCACCGTTACGTATTTTATTTTCTACAATACTCCATAAAGCAAGTTTTTCAACATCTTGAAGAGAAATATCTTCTTTTATAGTTCTTAAATCTTCGTCTTGCAACATAAATTTACCGGTATGTTTATCTTTAACAACAATATCTGTACCATATGGAGTATCATAAGAAAACGCTTGATAAGCATATGTAACATTATCTAATAATAATTTTGCTTGAGTACTTATACTATTATTAACAGCATCAATAGATGGATCATTTAATCCATCTTTTAATATATATTCTTTAACATCATTATCATCTGTAACAGTAGTTTTAATTCTCCATCCCATAGTAGGAACATATGTTAATTGATGTTTTATATTATTATCTTTATAAGTTGGAATTTTAATACGAGCATCTTCTATTTCATCAGAAGTCATATCTCTTAATGTCCCATTTTTATCAACTATTAAATAATCACCAGAAATCATAAGTTGAGGATTCCCTTTAAACATATTATTAAATCTTTTTACAATATCATCTCTACGATCTTTTTCAAGTTTAGCATCAGCAGGTTTACTAATAGTTTGATATAATTGATCTCTCATATAATGTTCAGGATTTGTATGAGTAGAAGTTGAAGTATCAACTATAACTTCATTACTTGTGGGAAGAATATCTTTTTGTAATTTATCAGCTTGCTTTATTATATCAGTATAAAGATAATCAGCTTGAGATATAAGTAATTCTCTATTTGGATTATTAAAATGAAATTCAAGAGGAATAATATTTCCATTTTCGTCCACTCGTCTAATTGAAGTATATTTTTCTCTTCTTAATCCTCCTCCAAAAACTCTACTATCTAAATTTGTAGCTTTTGCAGCTTGAACAAATTTATAAGTTCCATCTTTATGATCTGAAGAAAGAACTAATCTTATATCTCCATTTTCAGTATTATATTGTTTAATTTCATAAGTATCCCATAAATCTCCAATATTTCGTTTAAAAGTATCTAAATCTCTTTGATTTTTTAATGTTATGGCTATGCCAGCAGAATTATCTCCAAATAATCTATCAGTAATATTAGCAAAACTTTGTTTCCATTCTTTCATAGTATCAGTATCGTCTGGTGATATATCATCAATAATTCCACTATTTACTTGTGATATAAAATTAAAAGCATCTATTTTATTTGGATCATTTACATCTCCAATAACATTATTAATAGTAGCTCTATATGGTAAAGTAGCTCTTTTAAAATTATCAAATTCTCTCATAACATCTATGGCTACTTCACCAGAAATATTATTATTTTTTGCCCAAGTACTTAAAGCATCTGGAGTAGTATATAAATTAAATTCAGGAATATTTATATTAGGATATTTTTCATTTAATCTTTCAGTATAAGTACTTCCAATATTTCTAACACCAGTTAAAGCTTCTAATCCTGGATCAACTTTAACTTGAGCTTTAGGACCTTTTCCAGTAATAGTGTTAGTTAAAAAATTATCTATTTGTTGATTATTTCCACTACTATTCGCTTTAGCTGTTACTTTAGCTTTAGCGATTTCATTTATCATAGAATCATTATAAGCAGTAGAAGTATATATTCGTCTATATTGTTTAGCTCTAATAAATGGATCTATTTTATCATTTACATATTGATCAAAAGATTTAGTATATCCTTTTGGATCAATTACATCATTTGCAATATTAGGATCTTGACTATGATACCATTTATCAATTTTATAATCTTGTTCTAAACTTGCTCTAATTGCAGGATTTGCTTTGATTGCAGCATCTACAGCAGCTCTAATTTTTTCTGGAGGAAGAATTTCATATTCTCCAGTTATAGAATTATATCTTGCCATAGTACTACCTTCTTTGTATTCATTAGATATTTGTCCAGTAGCAATATCTATAAAAGTAGTATTTTCATATCTACCTTTATCATAAGATACATATTTAAGAGCTTCATTATATATTTTATTCATATCTATACTGGATACAGGTCTTTCGTTAGGTTCCCATTTAGTACCTCCAACAATCTGTCCTTTATCATTATAAATATCTTTATAATGATATTTAATATTTGCTCTATAATAATTTTTATGATATTCAGATAAATCTTGTCGCTCATTAATATTATTTAAATACGCAGTGTAATCTTGTTGTGCTCTAATACGACCTATTAAACCTGGATCAGAAGTAATGTCCCCTTGAGCTTTTACTAAATCATCAAAAGCTCCAGCAGCATTTCCATAATTTAAATTATCATCAAGAGTATTCCTAATTTGTTGAATTTTATTTTGCCTCCATTCATCTTCAGCTTCATTGAGAGGAAGCTGAGCCATTGCAGTTTGAAGTTGAGAAGCAAGTTGCATACTTTTTTGATGGCCTTGTTCAAGTTCTCTATAAGCATTAGCAACAGTTTCTAAATTAACAGGAGATACTCGTTGTCTTATAATAGGATTAAAACCTTTCATAATATTATAAATTAATCTTTATTATTTTTAATCCTTTTACCATTTCTAATTAAATAACTAAAGTTTACACCTAAATCTCGTAATATTTCAGCAGTTACATTAGGATTTGCGGCAGCCATTGTAGATAAAGTATTATTAATATTTCTTCTTTGTTCTACACCTCCAATAATATCTTGTACTGTTGTAGTTAATCCTCTAATTAAATCAGAAGTATTTTCAGCACGTTTTTCTAATAACATATTATCAAAATTACTTTTACCTTCTCTCCATCTATTATACATTTCAACATTACGAGCTGCAACATTTTGTTGATTCATATTATCTTGATTTAATAATTGAGTTTCAGCATTTTCTTTAGTAGCATAAAGGTTATTAGTTTGTAATAAAGCATTTGTGCGTGCTATTCCTTTACGGGCGAGAGCCACACGAGAACTTGCAGTATTTGCATCAATATCTCTATTAGTTGATTTTAAATATTCTCTAATTTTATCTAATTGAGGATTAATATTAAATTTAGTTTTAAGCTTTCTTGCTTGAATAGGAAGAGGCGCAGAACTATATTTCATTTTATTTAAAGCACGTTTATTACTATTATAATTAGTAATAGATCCAATAGTATTAGTTACTCCTCCTATAATATCTCCAAGAGTAATTTCATTAAAATGCCCAGCAGCAGGACTAAATTTATTATTAATATTATTTGGAATATTATTTAATTTTTTAATTTTTAAAGCATCACCTGTACCAGCGGCAGTAGTTAATTGTTTATATACATTATTAGGAGATAATCGAGGATTAGTTATGCTTGCTTCTTCTATTATACCTTTATATTTAGGAGTATTAATATAATCAACATCTTCATTAATTCCCATTAGAGCTTTTTGTCTTTCCCCCGTAAAGGGAGATGCAGGGACTAATTTCTTTTTACCTCCAACATTAAGTTCTACAAATATGTTTTTTTTAGTTCGTTTATTCATAAAATTATCTTTATTACCTCCTAATTTAAAAAATGAGCTTCTCAATATAGAATTTTCATTAGGACTATAATCTGTATTGACAAGTCGTCTTTCTATATAATTATTTAGTTTATTATTATTATTTATTTCATCATATATTTGTTGTGTTACTTTATATCTATTAGCAGCACTTTCTTTTCTTCCTTTAGGCCTTACATATCCTAATGTTAAAGCATAATTTATTCTTTCTAAATCATTACTATTAGCAAATTCATTATAAGCATCTACAGCTTTCATATAACCAGATCCTTCTCCTCCATGGGTCCAACTAACAGTATCAGTAGTATCTCTTAATGTTTTGTTAATATAATTTATTTGATTATCTAATTCTTCAATAGCTAATCTTTTTTTATCAATTCCTGGATACCTATCTATCCATTGTAATAAACCTGTATCTTTATATTGTTTTCCAGTTTCTTTATCAGTTCTTATGGCATAAGGATTTGCTCCACTTTCTTCTACTATATTTGCTAAAATAGCAGCAATTTGTTTATCATTATATAAACCAGAAGATTTTAATTTATTATAAATATAATTTAAATTGTTTACTTCATATCCTCTATCATTAGTAGTTTTTAAAGAAGTAAACAATAATTTTTTACCACCATTTTGATATTTTTTACTACCATCATCATTATAATTATTTCTATCTTTAAATTCTTCTTGTTCCTTAAATACTTTATTGGCATTTTCACCATTAATTACTTTTTCAGCAGGACTTTTACCATTAAGCATAGGAACTGCACTAAAAACTTTAATAGAGTTTTTAGAGGTGTGAACTACTTCACCACCTTCAACTTCAAGGCCATTCTTATCATCAGCACCTAAATCAATACCTCCTTGTTCGTGCTTTCTGCCTCGCATATAATAAAAGTTATTACCGAGAGGAATAGCTGTTCCTCCACGAACAACTTTAGGTTTTAAAATATATTTCTTCATATAATATTATAGTTAATGATTTAATTTTAGGCTGTTTAATTTAATGTATTTCTATATAGATATATTTGGTTTATTTTCAATATTAAATCAATATTACAGCCTAAAAATAGTATTTATTTGCGTTTTATGCGTTTTTTGCCTCCACAACGTAAAGCATTCGAGCGATCCACAAATTGATTATTTTGTTGTTGAGTATTAGGATTAGCAGCAGCATTAGTATTATTATTGTTAGTACTATTTACATAATCAGGAGTTTTCATTTCAACTTTAGGTCCAGTAGTACTAAATCCATCAGCTTTTTTTACTTGTTTAGGAACAGAACTTGGAGCAAATAAAGAATTAGCTAATCCTCCAATTCCAGACATAGCATCTCCAATTTCTCCACCAACTCCATTTTGCCCAATTAAAGAACCCATTTCAGCTTTCTTTTGACCACCGCATTTAAATATACGATTAGATTTAGTTTTATTAGATTTAATTCTATCATTAAATTTTTTATCTCCTCCCATTTTTAAAGTAACTTTTTTATTATATTCATCTACATAATCTTGATCAGCTACACTTGCAGTAAGAGCTTGAGCTTGGGCTTTAGCATCATTTTGATTTTGTTCAATTTGTTGCTGTTTCAATTTTTCTCTTTCAGCTTTACGTTTTTTAGCTGCACCAATAGCCGAACCAGCAATACTTGCAACTCCTCCAATTAAAGCACCAAGAAAAGCTTTTTTTCTATTATCAGTTTTAATTACTTTTTTCATAATTTTCTTTGTTTAGAAACACTACCATTTAAATTTTCAAATTCAATACAAACTTTATCTTTATTATCAAATGTAAATTTAATAACTATATAATTTCCATAAATACGAGTAAGTTTATCAGAACCATTTCCAGCATAAGTAGAAATTTTATTTCTAAAATAATTAAAATTCCAATTTCCTAATTCAAACCAAGGTTTGAAATATCTATTAAATTTATTAGTAGTATCTACATTAATATCTATTTCTCCAGTATTTGTAAATTCACTAAATATTTCTAATATATCTCCAGCATAAGGCTGCATACTTTCTTTTACGGGGGATATGCTAACAAGACTATTTGATTTACTTACTTTACGAACATTATATTTAATAAATTCTAAAAATTTTATAGCATCATAATCTTCATTAAGAATAATACTTATAGAAGATGGATAAGTTTTAGAAATACTTAAACTTTCATAAGTACCATAACTTTTAGTATCAGTAAAATTATATATAGTATTATATAAATCATTTCCACTTACTAAATATAATTTAGATTTAGTATTATAACCTTGAATAAAATTATAATCGTGAAAACTAATAAAATTACCTAATTCATAATTATAGCTTAAAGTTTTAACAATATTATTAGATAACTTTAAACTAATTAATAAACGTTTATTAAATTTATCATTACCAAATCTAATATTAGTGGGTTTATTATCTTGTAAATATAAATAAATATCTTGATCTATTAAAGATAATTGACCATTATCAAATTTATAAAATCTGGTAAAATCATTATTATAAAATATATAACCAAATTGATCTATAACAAAAGATAAATCATCTTGCAATCCTCCAAAACCTAAATCAGAAGTAAATACTTCTACATAATTAGTATCAAAAGCATCAGGTTGCAATAATTGTAAACTTTTATCTTTAGTTTGTAATGTAGCATCACCATTAAACATAAATAAACTATGCTCAGTGTGAACTAATAAATAAACACCAATACCCACTAAATTAGTAATAATACCTTTGTTTTCATTAATATTTTTATAACCTTCAGTAGGAAATTGCCTCCAAGCATTTACAGCACTTTCATCTTGAATAACATTACTTCTTCTAATAGTCTTATCAAATTGAGTAATATTTAATATATCATCTCTATAATTGTTATAAACAGTAGGGATAAAGTCATCTTGAGATCCTTGAGGATTACTAAATAAATCAATAGAATTTTTTGGTTCTACAATTAAACCTGGCCAATATCCTTTAGCACCAGCGTCTTGCTCGTCTGGTTTTATTATAGAAAATATAACATTCTGAGGATTATTATTAAAATATTTACTTTCGTAATAATATGTATCTATAACAGGAAACTGAATATAATTTAAAAATGGAATATTTAAATGAAAAACTTTTTCTGAAGTTTCATCAAGTACAGATAATCCTATATTTTTATTTGAATTATCAGGAATAGTTTTACTTAATTTACCACGAATATTATATAAATTATTATTTTCAGAATTGAATATAATTCCGTTTCCATTATATATAATTACCCCATCATAAGTATATACACCATTAAAACCATTTTCTATAATAGTACTTATAGTACCAGAAGCATAATTTATATTACCTATTCTAATAAGAGTTTTTTCTTTATTTATATATAATTTATTATGATAATTATAAAGACTTGCAATATATGTATTTACCCTATATTTATCATCAGAAATAAATAATTGTTCTATATTTTTTAACTTAATAGCCGTACTTAATCCTCCTCTATCATCTTTAACAGAATCAGCTACTACTAATTTATAATTGTCAATAGGATATATTTTATCTTGTATAGCAGTATAATTAATTAAAGATTTATTTAAATCATAAGCATAATTTATAGAACTGTTTCTGTAAAGAATATTAGATTTACTTATTTCTGCGATAAATCCATCATTTCCTTCAGTAGTAACAGTTATATTTCCACTATCATTATGTTTACAATATTTAGTACTTTTAGCTTTTATTCTTATAAAATTATAATCAGTAGATAAACTATCTTTAATATCAAATGTACTACTATATAAATACATATCAGAGCTTACTTTATTATTTTCATAATTTTTAAAAGTAGCTCCTTCCCAAATATTATATTCGATTGCGCTAATTTCTCTTGCATCTTTATTAGTAAGAAAACCTGTTACTTTTTTAGTAGATTCAAATTTTTCATAACTAATAAAATAACCTATATAATCTTCTGGTATTTTAACTGTAACTTGCAATCCGTATTTATAATTCACTATTCCTTCATAAGTAGAATAATATTCTTCTTCAGGTATTTTAAATAATCTTTCATTATTTTCGTTAATATATACTCCAAAATTACCAGTACTAACTCTATTTACACTTCCGCTATTAAATATATTAGCTATTTTTACATCATCATATTTAGTAGTACTATCAGCAAATAAATCTCCATATAAAGATAATAAATAATTTTTTACCTCTTTTTTATCAGCAGCACTTCCAGAACTAATTAATTTATTACTATATTTATTAAAACTATAAATATTTAAATTTCCATCAGCATTTAATAAATCTTTAAATTCTTTTAAAGTATATTTTTCATTAACAGCTATATACCCTTCAGTTAAATTTTGAATAGGCAAATATATTTTAATTGGTATAAAATATCCATTTCCAGTATTAGTAGTAAGATATGTTTTATTGCCTATTCTATATCCATTAGTAGCGTGTCCATATTTATCTATATAATGAATATAAAAACTATATACTTCTCCAGGAATTAATGTAGATTCTTTTAATCTATCATTAAATGAACTAATAGTATCTATACATTTTTTTTGAAAACTAATTATATAATTAGTAGCATCAAATATTTTAAAATTTGTATAATTAGCGTCACTATTTACATCGGTTTCAAAACAATATTCTATTGAATCATAAACATCTTTTCCTATTTTTATTTTACAATATCCAGGAAGAGTAGAATTATCACTTGGGTCTTTTATTATATTAATAGTATCTATTGCTATAACTTTATTAGTAGTAGTTTCTTCTTTAGTAATTTTTACTATTAAATTTATAGAATCATCTACATTTAGTATTTTATTAAAAGGAATACTTTGATTTATAATATCAGAAATGCTATTTATATCTAAAAAATATTGTTTAGGAGTTTTTAATTGTTCTTGACCAGATCTAACATTTTTTCGTTTTTCAGTTAAAACAACAATTTGTTTTAATGTACTTATAATATCTTTATTTGTAGACGAAAAAGCAAAATTAGTAGTATTTACTTTTAATGATATAGAAACTCTATCTATAATAGATTGATCTATTTTTTTATTTAAAGTCT
>ERZ779895.3469-NODE-3469-length-12225-cov-2.769269_pt1 | contig 12225 bp, 12 predicted proteins | sample MGYA00511093_ERZ779895 | MGnify/ENA primary metagenome ERZ779895 (study PRJEB29588, sample SAMEA2142970) | human gut metagenome | biome: human gut; feature: human-associated habitat; material: faeces | place: Denmark | collected 2008/2010 ... | reverse complement strand
GGGCCTGCCAGTCAGCAGACCAGCTGATCCTTGTAACAGGTGTGGTTGCTCTGGTGATCATGACTTTAAGCATCCTGTTTCGCTGGCAGATCTTAAACCTTATTTATAAGGGCGTTACAGAAGAGGTAATGAAAAATGCAGTGATCTATCTGACCATCTCTGCCATTTCCTATCCCTTCCTGGCTGTGTATAACTCCTGTGCGGCGCTGTTTCGGTCTATGGGAAACTCTAAGATATCCATGCAGGCATCCATTATCATGAATGTGATCAATGTGATCGGAGATGCTCTGTTTATCTTTGGCTTTCACTGGAGCGTGGCAGGTGCGGCAGGTGCATCCCTGATCTCCCGTATGACAGCATGTTTTATCCTGATGTGGAGACTGCGGGATCCTAAGCTGGATATCCGTATTGGAACCACCAAAGGCGTGAATATGCGCATGGTAAAGCAGATCTTACATATCGGTATCCCAAATGGAATTGAAAACAGTATCTTCCAGCTGGGCCGTGTGCTTACAGTCAGCATTATCGCCATGTTTGGAACTACACAGATCGCTGCAAATGCCATTGCAAATAACCTGGACAGTATGGGCGTTCTTCCGGGAACGGCTATGTCTCTGGCGATCATTACAGTAATTGGACGCTGTGTCGGTGCCGGGGATTTTGAACAGGCAGAATATTATGCGAAGAAAATGATGAAGCTGACTTATGTCATTAACGGAATCTGCTGTCTGGTGGTGATCCTTACCATGCCTGTTACTTTGCGGTTGTATGGAGTTTCAGGGGAAACAAGACATTTAGGAGCTGTTCTGGCCCTGATCCATAATGGCTGTGCTATCTTTTTATGGCCGGCAGGTTTCTGCCTTCCAAATGTAATGCGTGCGGCTAATGATGTAAAATTTCCGATGTGTGTATCCATTGCATCTATGTTTATTTTCCGTATTGGTTTAAGCTATGTAACAGGTGTGGCTATGGGTCTGGGAGCGATCGGTGTGTGGATCGCCATGATCATAGACTGGATCGTTCGCATCAGCTTTTTTGTTACACGGTTTTTCAGTGGAAAGTGGAAAACATTTTATCATGGGGAATAAAAGGGGGATAAAAGAAAAAATATGAATTCCAAGACAAAAGGTATTTTATGTATTGTGACAGCGGCATTTTGTTTTGCTTTTATGTCGCTGTGCGTCCGGCTGGCGGGAGATCTGCCATCTATGCAGAAGATATTGTTCCGTAATTTGCTTGCATTTTTTATTGTAGGCGCAGGTTTGGTCCGCAAGCCGGAAAAGCTGGAAATACACAAGGGGGATCTTAAGTTTTTGTTCCTGCGTTCTATCTGTGGAACGGTTGGTATTGTATGCAATTTTTATGCCATTGACCATCTGGTGCTTTCCGATGCCAATATGTTAAATAAGCTGTCTCCTTTCTTCACTATTATTTTTTCTTATTTTCTTTTGAAAGAAAGACTGACCCTGTTTCAGGGAATTGCAGTTGTAGTAGCATTTATGGGAGCATTATTTATCATCAAACCCACAGGAAATATGACAGACCCGGCAGCGCTTATTGGAATGCTGGGAGGTGCGGGAGCCGGTGCAGCCTATAGCTTTGTGCGTGTGCTGGGAAAAAGAGGGGTGAATGGAAAGCTGATAGTCATGTTTTTCTCAGCCTTTACCTGTGTGTTTGCACTGCCATTTCTTATTGGGCATTTTGCTCCTATGAAATGGTGGCAGGTTGCAGCTATGATCGCAGCCGGATTTGGCGGTGCAGGCGGTCAGATCTTTGTGACGAAAGCATATTTTTATGCTCCGGCAAAAGAAATTTCTGTTTTTGACTATTCGCAGATCATGTTTTCAGCTCTTATGGGATTTCTGGTCCTGGGACAGAAGCCGGATATGCTTAGTCTTTGCGGATATGTGATCATCTGTACTACAGCAGTTTGCATGTATTTTTATAATAAGAATCGGAGAACATTGTGATGTCTTCTCAGAGAGAACATTGTGATGTCTGGAGGGAAGAACATGAAAGTTACTTATATCCACCACAGCAGTTTCCTTGTAGAGACTGATGAAAATTACTTTTTATTTGACTATTTTGAAGGAGAACTCCCGGAATTTAAGGAAGACAAGCCTCTTTTGGTTTTTGCCAGCCACCGGCATGGAGATCATTTTTCACCGGTGATCTTTGAACTGGCAGGAAAGCATAAAAAGACTGGTTTTGTACTTTCTGATGATATCTGGAAGCGGAGAGTGCCGGAAGAATTCCTTGGAAAAACCTATTTTACCGGTCCAGGAGAAGAACTGGAACTGACAGCACCTTTTACAGGAGGATCCGGTGTGAAGATCCGGGCTTTTAAATCCACAGATGAAGGTGTTGCGTTTTTGATCGAAACAGAAGGAAAGCGGATCTATCATGCAGGAGATCTGAACAACTGGGTATGGGATGGAGAACCAGAAGCAGATAATAAGCGGATGAGTGAAAATTTCCATAAAGAGCTGGAGAAGATGAAGGGCATTCATATAGATGTGGCTTTTATGCTCCTTGATCCGAGACAGGAAAAGGATTTCTATCTGGGAATGGACGACTTTATGAAAATGGTGGGAGCCGATGTGGTGTTCCCTATGCATTTCTGGGGTGATTTTGAAGTAACAGACCGGTTTAAGGCACTGGAGTGTGCAAAAGACTATAAGGATCGGATCGTAAAGATCCATAAAAAGGGAGAAAGTTTCCTGATATAGAAAACCGGCTGCAAAAGCAGGTGCAGGAAAGACTTTGAGAATACATTTTAAGGAAGAGAGGACAAGAACATGCTGCTAATCAAAAACGGACGGGTGATCGACCCGGCAGGAAAGAAGGAAAGAAATGCTGATATTGTTGTAAAAGATGGAAAAATTGAAAAAATATATCCAGAAGGAACATTACCTGCAGAGGCAGAAGCAGCTGCCAATCAGGTGCTTGATGCAAAAGGTCTTGTGGTAGCACCGGGACTGGTAGATGTCCATGTCCATTTCCGTGATCCGGGACTGACCTACAAAGAGGATATCCACACAGGAGCAGCAGCTGCTGCAAAAGGCGGTTTTACTACCGTTGTGTGTATGGCAAATACAAAGCCAATCGTAGATAACGAAGAAACTCTGCGCTATGTTCTGGAAGAAGGAAAGAAAACAGGGATCCATGTTCTCAGCTGCGCAGCGATCTCCAAAGGATTTGAAGGAAAAGAAAGAACGGACATGGAAGGCCTGCTAAAGGCAGGAGCCGCAGGATTTACAGATGACGGTATCCCGTTAATGGACGGACCTTTTGTAAAAGAGGCAATGGAAGAGGCAGCGAGACTGGATACTGTTTTAAGCTTCCATGAGGAAGATAAGACTTTTATCAAGCAGAACGGCATCAACCATGGTAAGGTGTCTGACCAGCTGGGAATTTACGGTTCTCCGGCGCTGGCAGAGGACTCCCTGGTAGCAAGAGACTGTATGATCGCACTGGCTACCGGCGCAAAGATCGATATCCAGCATATCAGTTCCGGTCATTCTGTGGAAATGGTCCGTCTGGCAAAGAAGATGGGGGCTCATGTATGGGCTGAGGTAACCCCTCATCACTTTACATTGACAGAAGATGCAGTGTTAGAACATGGCACTCTGGCTAAGATGAACCCGCCTCTGCGTACAGAGTGGGACCGTCAGATGCTCATTGAAGGCTTAAAAGACGGTACCATTGATATGATCGCTACTGACCATGCTCCTCACAGCAAAGAAGAAAAAGAAAAGCCTCTTACCGAAGCTCCAAGCGGCATCACCGGCCTGGAAACTTCCCTTGCCCTTGGCATCACCAGCCTGGTAAAACCGGGACATTTAAGTTTAACAGAATTAATGGAAAAAATGAGCCTTAATCCGGCAACCCTTTACAAGTTAGACTGCGGCCGTATGGAAGAAGGCGCACCAGCTGATTTTGTTATCTTTGATGAAAATGAAAAGTGGGTGGTAGACAGCTTTGCGTCCAAGGCAACGAACAGTCCGTTTTTAGGGGCTGAGCTGACAGGCAGAGTGAGATATACGATCTGCGATGGCAAGGTTGTGTATACACTGTAATGCCCTGCACACCCAGCGCCGTCAGGCGCTGCACGTAACTTATATCTGCGAAAAAAGGTCCGCCGACATCTGTCGGCCGGACCTTTTTTAAATTCCCTCTTTACAAAAACACTTTAGTGTGCTACCATGATAGCGTGTCAAAACGATAGCACATTAACGAACGAACCGCCTGCGTCAGCAGGCAGTAGAGCACGTAAGTGCGGGGTTCGTGAGTGCGGGTTCGTAAGAGCAGAGTTCGTGAATTTAATGTTCTCTCAGAGGACATTTTATATAAGAGGAGGAAAATTATTATGAAGAAGAGAGTATTATGTGCAGCACTTGCATCTATGATGGCATTATCCATGACAGCCTGCTCATCAGGCAGCACTGCTACTACAGCAGCTGAGACAAAGGCTTCTGAGGCAGAGACAACAACAGAAGCAGCTTCTTCTGAAGCAGAAGAAACAACAGCTGCAGCCGCAGGAACAGAAGGCGGTACACTGATCGTTGGTTTTGACCAGGATTTCCCACCAATGGGATTTTTAGGAGACAATAATGAATACACAGGTTTCGACCTGGAACTGGCACAGGAAGTTGCAAAGCGTCTGGGTCTGGAATATCAGGCGCAGCCAATTGCATGGGATGCAAAAGATATGGAACTGGAGTCTGGAAACATTGACTGTATCTGGAATGGATTTACTATGACAGGCCGTGAAGATGATTATACCTGGACCGAGCCATATATGGAAAACACCCAGGTATTTGTAGTAAGAAATGACTCCGGTATTGAAGGAAAAGATGGTCTTGCAGGAAAAGTAGTAGAGTGCCAGGCAGACTCTTCCGCAGAAGCAGCATTAAAAGAAGACCCGGATCTGACAGCTACCTTTGGACAGCTTTTAACTACTGCTGATTACAACACTGCATTTATGGATCTGCAGCAGGGTTCTGTAGATGCCATTGCCATGGACGTGATCGTAGCAGGTTATCAGATCCAGCAGAGAAAGGCAGACTTTAAGATCTTAGACGACTCCCTTTCCGCAGAAGAGTATGGTGTAGGCTTTAAGAAAGGCAATACCGAATTAAGAGATAAAGTTCAGGCAGCTCTGGAAGATATGGCAAAAGACGGAACTTTAAAAGAGATCTCTGAAAAGTGGTTCGGAGAAGACGTTACTACCATTGGTAAGTAATAAGTTTTAGGTCTGAAACAGATATAATGAATTTTTAGGGGAGTGCAGTTGACAACTGCGCCCCCTTGTTCTATGATAAAGACTCTACCATACGTCCGCACTATGCGGACATAAAAGAAACACGTAAGAAACATTTTGAAAGCAGGTACAGATATGGGTAAAATGACGATCCAGCAGATCCTTATGCAGCTGGCAGGAGGTATGGGAACCAGTATACAGATTTTTGCAGTGACCCTTATTTTTTCACTGCCCTTAGGCCTTTTTGTAGCCCTGGGCCGTATGTCAAAAAATAAACTCCTTCAGGCTGTGATCAAGGTATATATTTCCATCATGCGAGGTACTCCGCTGATGCTGCAGCTGCTGGTAGTTTATTTTGGACCTTACTATATTTTCGGTATGCGTGTAGGCAACAGCTATCGCCTCTGGGCTGTATTTATCGGATTTGTGATCAACTACGCAGCTTATTTTGCAGAGATCTACCGCAGTGGTATCCAGTCTATGCCTGTAGGTCAGTATGAGGCAGCAAAGCTGTTAGGATACAGCAAGTCCCAGACATTTATCAAGATCATCCTTCCTCAGGTGATCAAAAGGATCCTTCCTTCTGTAACCAATGAGGTGATCACACTGGTAAAGGATACTTCCCTGGCATTTACTTTAAGTGTTATGGAAATGTTCACAACAGCAAAAGCACTGGCTTCTTCCCAGGTAAGCATGATGCCTTTTGTTGCAGCCGGTATTTTCTATTATGTATTTAACCTGGTAGTAGCCATGTTCCTTGAATGGCTGGAGAAAAAACTGGATTATTACCGTTAGTGTGTACTAAAAACTGGAGGATTGTGGATAATGAAATTATTAGAGATCAATCATGTGGAAAAGTCCTTTGATGACCTGAATGTTCTTAAGGATATATCATTAAGTGTGGAAGATGGAGAGATCGTTTCCATCATCGGCCCTTCCGGTTCCGGAAAATCCACTCTGCTGCGTTGCGCTACCATGTTGGAGACTATGGATAGCGGAGAGATCGTTTATCTGGGTAAAAAAGCGGTATGGAGCGATGAAAACGGAAAGTTAAACTATGCAGACAAGAAAGATTTAAAAGAGATCCAGAGCCAGTATGGCCTGGTATTCCAGAACTTTAACCTGTTTCCCCATTTTTCTGTATTAAAGAACATTACAGATGCCCCGATCCATGTACAGAAAAGGGACAAAGAGGAAGTTTACAAAGAAGCAAGGGAACTTCTGAAAAAAATGGGTCTGGAAGATAAAGAAAATGCCTATCCCTGCCAGTTATCCGGCGGACAGTGCCAGCGAGTAGCCATTGCAAGAGCTCTGGCGTTAAAACCAAAGATCCTGTTCTTTGATGAGCCCACATCTGCTCTGGATCCGGAGCTGACGGGAGAAGTATTAAAGGTTATCAAGTCCCTGGCAGATCTGCACATAGCCATGGTCATCGTAACCCATGAAATGGCCTTTGCAAGAGATATTTCCCACCGCGTCATCTTTATGGCAGGTGGTGTGATCGTAGAAGAAGGAGCACCGGAAAAGGTATTTGCTTCTGACAATGAAAGAACCAGAAGTTTCCTGGGAAGATATGGAAATCTGCTGTAGGAAATGAGATCTTAACTTTAATATTGCATTATAACTTAAAATAAGTTAAAGTACGAAAAAAGAGTTATAAAAGAGACAATTATATAGATTATTTTAATAAGCTGCCGGTGACTGTAAAGCAATAGTCATCTGGCAGCTAAAATTATTTTATATAAAGATTTTTGATTTTATCACTTCCCCTTCCGGATCTCCAACGGGAAGTTCGCATTATCAGAAGTAACATAAGTAACGATCACAGAGTCTCCGCTGTCACTGGTAAGCGCGTTTTCATCGGAAGGACAGTTATCTTTAATAAATCCGATCTCTCTGCCATCACTTGTCTGGATCATGAAGGTGCTCATGGCGTTGCTGGTGGTGATGCCTTCGTCAGTGGAAATGGTCCATTCTTCCTGTTCCGGGAAAGCGACGATATAAGCTGCTTTTTCAGGATCGCCGGAGGCGTCTTTCATACAGGCAATGGCAATCTGGATATTCTTTTCAATCTCTGTTTCCACATCGCGGATATCAGAAAGAGCGATGGTATATTCATTTCCGTCATCGGCCAGTAAGGTAAAGGCAGAGCCGTCTTTTTCTGCTTTGGTGATGGTTCCCTGAAGCATGAAAAATTTGGAACTTTCTGTATCTTCTGGAACCTGGGTTTCAGATGGAGTTTCAGCAGTTGTTTCTTCTGTGGAAGGTTCGGCAGTGCTTTCAGTCTGTGCCGGTGCAGTTGTATCAGCAGGAACAGCTGGCTTCTTTCCGCAGGCAGACATCATAATAGTACCGGCTGCAAGCAGGATCGCAAGGTTATATACATGTCTTTTTTTCATAGGACAATTCCTCTTTTCTATCATAAATTCTATTACAATAAATCAGTAAAGATCCATCATGTTTGGATACTTTCATGGTAACATTCCCGCCCCTAAAATTCAATTAAAATTCCTTTAAGTTTTGCTGTCATCACAAAAACAGCAAAGCTTTCTAAAAAAAGAGCAAAGAAGAAAAAACAGCAAGGGTGTTATAGTAAATACAACAAAGAAACACAGAAACCAAAGTGATAACACAGAAATCAGAAATACGAGAATAATTTAGAAACAAAACAGGAGGGAATGGCATGGGGGCTATTCAGTTGAAAAATGTAACAAAGAAGTTTGGTGACCAGATGGTCATTGATGATTTGAACTTAAGCATAGAAGACGGCAGCTTTACTGTTCTGGTAGGACCGTCCGGCTGTGGAAAATCCACAACACTGCGTATGATCACAGGACTTGATGAACCGACTTCCGGAGATATTTACATTGACGGAAAGAAGATCAACGACTTAACACCAGGAAAAAGAGACATTGCCATGGTTTTCCAGAACTATGCTCTGTATCCGACCATGACAGTCCGTGAAAATATCGAATTTGGTCTGGAAAACAAGAAAGTGCCAAAAGAAGAGAGAAAGAAAAGAGTCCAGGAGATCTGCGAGGTAGTAGGCCTGACTCAGTACCTGGACCGTAAACCGGCTACACTTTCCGGTGGCCAGAGACAGAGAGTTGCACTTGCAAGAGCCATGGTAAAGCAGCCAAAAGTATTCTTAATGGACGAGCCGCTGTCAAACCTGGATGCGCAGCTTAGGATGCGTGCGAGAAAAGAACTGGTAAAAATCCATGAAATGTACCACCCGACGTTAGTCTATGTTACGCACGACCAGATCGAGGCGATGACGGTTGGCGATCGGATCGCGCTCATGTACCGGGGCAAGATGGAAATGCTCGATACCCCGTCACACGTGTACAATCGTCCGGCAAGCGTGTTCTGTGCGAAGTTTATCGGTTCGCCGTCCATGAATATCGTGGAGGCGGAATATCATAACGGGGCGCTTGTCATCGGGAAACAGAAGGTAGAACTTCCGGGTATCTGGCAGCGGATCGCCGCGCAGTGCCCGTCGGGACTGCTGTACGCCGGTGTCCGCCCGGAACACGTGATGATGAGCCGCACCCCGCAGGAGCGGTCGATCGAGGGCGTGGTCCGTTACGTGGAGGATTACGGAAACCGGTACGGTGTTTATATTCAGGTCGAGGGAGACAAGAACGAGCTGATTGCCATCCGCGAGGGCGAGATTCCGCAGCCGGGTGAGAAGGTATACATCCATGTGGAGACGGAAAAGCTGCATCTGTTTGACCGCGGGACGGAGAAATCGCTCGGTTACCCGGAGATGGTGATCCGCGCACAGGAAAAGCTGGCGGTGCCGAAATTGGAAAAGGCGATCGCCCAGTAAGAATAGAGATAATAGAGCGAAAAAAGTGTTGTCAAAACAAGATTCTGAACGTATATTTTGAAGAGGAGACATGCAATCATGAAAAAAATTCTTATCAGCACTAATATGTATAAAGGCAGCGAGTTCGGTCAGATCCTCCCGTACCTCAAACGCTTTCCAGGACAGGTGGGAGTCGAGGTGTTCCCGATGTTTCATGAGGAATGCTTTGAGAAGAACCTGCGGGACGCCATGCCGATCTTAAAGGAAGTCCCGGTCAGCTTCCATGGTCCATATTATCAGGCAGAGCATTCGGCAGCGGAGGGGGCTGTAGAGTATGCGCGCACGATGGAGCTGATTGAAAAGACGCTTTCGTATGCGAAAGAGCTTTCAAGCAAATATCTCGTTTATCATCACAACAACTGCCGCATCATACCGGGCGAGAAGGAAGACCGTGTCCGCGTTTCCTGTGAAAATTATTACACCGTGAAACAGCTGTGTGAGGAGGCGGGGACCCAGGTGGTCGTGGAGAATGCCGGAGTTCTGGAGCGCGGAAACCGTCTCTTCGATGAGCAGGAATTTATCGATCTGTGCCGCCGGGAACAGTATGCGGTGCTTATCGACATCGGGCACGCCTGGGCGAACGGCTGGTCGCTTAAGCGGGTCGTAAACGCGCTGGCGGACCAGATTGTGGCGTACCATCTCCACAACAACGACGGTGTCCACGACAGCCATCAGAGGATTCATGAGGGAACACTTGATTTTGACGGCTTCTTAAAACTGGCAAAGCAGGCGACGCCGGATGCCGAGTGGGTCATGGAGTATGCGATGGACGTTTCTGGAAATGTGCGGGGGATTGAGGAAGATCTGCAGTTTCTTTTGAAAATGGGAAGTGCTGCACGATGACACAGTGGCAGTGAATTTTGCCGAAAAGCCCCGCCTTGTCAACTCCTAAAAAAGCTGATATACTGGACATAAGATTGTGAGAAAAGATGTCCGGAGAGAACATCCGGACACGGTAAAAATGAAATTTGACAGCGGGAAAGGAACGGCAGGATGTTTCGTCTTTGGGGAAAAATGATGAAGGAAAACCGGATGATTAGGGATATTGTGATCAGCAACGGTGATTATACAATGTCGAGAACGGCGATGGTGTTTGACGCGATCGACCAGATTTGCTATGCCTTTGATCTGGGGCATCCGGTCTGGCTGGATAAGACGATCGAGGAGTTCAAACGCCACGATAAGGCGCGTTTTACCCAGGACAACTTTATCGAGAGCATCGATTTCGATTATCTGGAGATACAGGTGCTGGAAGAATAAAGGGCAGGCAGCCGTTACAAAAAGACAAAGACCGGGAGGGGCGAGATGGCACAGGCGATAACGGATGTGAAAACATTTCTGGAAGACGCCAGACAGGCAGTGGTGGAGCTGGCGGAGTTTGAAAAACAGGAGGAGACGCTTGCTCAGGAAGAGAAAAAGCGTCTGCGCGTGCTGGAGACGGAGCGGAAAGCGGTGGCAGATGCCGTGAATTCGACCGTGAAAAAGCGCCGGGATGAGATTGAAAAAAGCTATGACGATGAGCTTGGGAAGCTGCAGGATAAGCTGAAACGCACGCGGACACGCCGCGAAAAGGCGAAAAACCAGGGCATCAAAGAGCGGATTAAGGAAGAAACGCAGGAGCTTCACGCGCACAACCGAGAGCTTGCCGTGCGGATGCGGACGCTGTTCCAGTCGGATCGTGTTCCATTTGTCTGCAAAAGCCCACTGTACTATGCGTTGTATTTCCCGAGGGGATTCAAAGAATTTTTGACGGTGTTGATTACCTTTGCGATCTGTTTCCTGTTGATCCCGTGCAGCATCTACAAGCTGCTTCCAGAACAGAAGACTTTATACCTGGCGATGATCTACGGCGTGGATGTGGTTGTTTTTGGCGGACTGTATATCCTGATTGGAAACTGGACGAAGGATCGCCATCTGGCGGCGCTGCAGGAAGGACGTTCGATCCGCAGTCTGATCGCGGCGAACAACCGCAAGATCGCGGTGATCACCTCCTCGATCCGCCGGGATCGCAGTGAAGCGCTCTATGATCTGGAAAAATACGACGATGAGATCTCCCAGATGGAGCAGGATCTGGAGGAGACGGCGAAGAAGAAAAAGGACGCATTAAACACCTTCGAAAATGTGACAAAAACCATCCTGACCGACGAGATCACCGGCAACAGCCGTGCAAAGCTTGAACAACTCAAAGAAGCCCATCAGGAGGTCGAGAGCCGCCTGCACTATACTGAGACGGTAATCAAGGAAAAGAGAATCTTTATCACAGATACTTACGAGTGCTACTTAGGCAAGGAATTTCTGAATCCAGAAAAGTTGGACGCGCTGAAACATATTCTGGATAACAGCACAGCCGTTAATTTAAGCGAGGTCATCGCAGAGTACCGCGAACGCGGCGGAAAGTAAACTGCGGAATTTATTTCATAAAAATAAATAATTAGATATAGGAACAACTAGAAAAAAGATGTGACACCGGGCGCTGTAAAGCTGCCTTCTGCCACATCTTTTTTCGTCCGTGTATATATCCTTCAATTTTCGCATAATTTCCTGCCACCCCGCCTATAATAAAGGTAAAACAACCCCTGTCCAACAGGCAGGGAGAAAACAGGACGGTGTGGGAGATGAACAGACGGGGACGCAGCCGGTTCGGTGGCAGTCCGGAGATATATTACTACAATTCAGCCCGCCGGGACGCGGTGGGAGAGCTGGCAGGGCAGTTAAGTGGGCTAATTCAGGAAGAAATGACCCGAAGGCATAAAAAGAAACTGGTTTTCCTCTGCATCGGCACGGATCGTTCGACCGGAGACAGTCTGGGACCGTTGATCGGATATAAACTCAAACAGGAACGGCGGCGCGGTACGCTGGTATTCGGAACACTTGATCGCCCCGTGCACGCGATGAACCTGGAACATTACGTGCAGGTTTTAAAAAATGGGTACCCGGATGCGCTGGTGGTGGCGGTCGATGCCTCGGTTGGCGATGAAAGCCACGTCGGCTATGTCACGTTAGGGCGCGGGTCTTTAAAGCCGGGGCTTGGCGTCTGCAAGGAGCTTCACGCGGTCGGAGATCTCTTTATCACCGGGATCGTGGCGGGCTG
>ERZ779895.3462-NODE-3462-length-12246-cov-8.029038_pt1 | contig 12246 bp, 9 predicted proteins | sample MGYA00511093_ERZ779895 | MGnify/ENA primary metagenome ERZ779895 (study PRJEB29588, sample SAMEA2142970) | human gut metagenome | biome: human gut; feature: human-associated habitat; material: faeces | place: Denmark | collected 2008/2010 ... | reverse complement strand
TAATAAAGACCTTGGAGAGGGTCTCTAAACACTACTACTATATAATACGAGGAGATAAAGTGAGAAAAAAGGGGAAATTAATAATTAGTTGCTGTATTTTATTTGTAATTATGTTATTTATAGGATTGGCATATTGGATATTGATTTCTATTCCAAGAGAGAGGATGAAAGGATGCTATTTTGGTTATGAACAAATGCCAATAATGTCAAACGAAAAATATACTGGTAAAATTGATGCAAAAATGGAACATATTCTAATTGAAGATCATGTCGGAACAAAAGTAACAGAACTTGATTTATTAGGTAATAGCCCAGATCAAGTGGTGTTAGGGGAGAAGACCTTTTTTTTACTATATCGATGGGATGACCAAAAAGGAACTGGAAAAATTGTTCAATATGATTACAAGTCAAATAAATTAAAAGAATGTAGGGTGTCTAATGTTGCAACAATCGCATGGAAAGACAACTATTTATTTTTTGGGAATTGGGATTTAAAGGATGATTACCGTTATTATTTTGAATCTTATTATAAAGGATTTTATGCAAATCGTTATATAGAGGAAGAGAAATTTGGAAAACAGCCGAAAAAAATAATAAAGAATCGTGACTGGGGATGCAAAATTGGAAATACCAAGATGTATTATCATGAAGAGGGCTTTTTTTCAACAGAACCCTCATGGTTGGATTATGCAGGAACCTCAACGGGAAATTTTACGTTGGATGATGTGAAATCTAATTATCAGGCAGAAACAAAGCAAGAGAAGATTAATAGAACTTTACTTGTGAAGGAAATAGGGCAATGTGGTATTTCAAACCCGAATTATTTAATAGTCGAATATCAAATGGGAGATAAAATTTATGGTGTTTGCAACGTGTTACGGGAGTATATTCCAGCATATCCGATTGAGTCAAAGGATGTGGTTATGGCGTGCTGTTATAAAATTAGTAAAAAAAATAATAAGTTGAAGATATTGAAAAAGCAAAGTTCCAGTATTGCAATAATAGCAGAAAATGATGAATTTGTTTATCAAACCGACAATAGAATTATTAGGAATAATTTAAAAACGGGAGACACACAAACAATATTTACATTTAGCAAGTATTTTTCTGCAAATATAGATGTGCAAGGGGATTATTTGCATATTTATGAGGGAGATAGGAGCAGCTACATAAAGTGGACGTAGAAGGAGGTAGATTGTTGTCAATGAAAACAATGAGAATGTGGCGGAAACGTATGACTATAATCTTTTGTTGTGTAAAATCAAAAAAGAACTTCCGCAGAACAACACGGATGGCAGTGCTAGTTACCAGATCGTAGTAAACAAATATAATAAGTCTGGCAAACTCGTGGAAACAAAAAGGAAAAAGCAAAATCATTAGGAATTATATTGCTAAATAGGGGGAAAAGATGTAAAATATATATAGATATAAGAGATGGATAATCTTTAGTTATCCAACATTTTTCTTGGTAGTTCGATATTATCAGTCAATAAAAATAGAGGAGGCATGTAAATGAGTGAAATATTTGAAGAATACAAACAAATATGTGAAGAATTAAATGAATTTGAAGCAACTAAGATACCTCTCTGTGCTGCTGAAACGTATATATCTGATTTTACTAAGCAAGCACTAATCTCTAACTTTGAAGGAAAATATTCATTTGTTGAAGCAAATGGCAATAACTCTTTTATTGGTGGAGTATATGTACATAGGTTAAATGAATTATTGAAAAGGGAATGTCAGTTATTGTTCCATGCTAAATATTCTAATGCAGATACAATAACAGGAATTAATTGTTTTACTGTATGCGCAATGTCCCTTTTAAAAAATACTGATTCTGTTCTAATAACTACTCCTGATCAAGGAGGACATGCTTCTATACCTATTATTCTGGATAAGCTTGGTATTTGTTATGATACTATACCTTATGATTATGACAGTTATCAAATCGATTATATGAAGCTAAACCGCAAAATTGAATCAGGAGGATACAATTTTCTAATATTCTGTCAATCAGATATCATTAATCCTCCTGATATGTCCAAAATATCATTGCCAAAGTCAATGGGAGTTATCTATGATGGAACTCAAACTCTTGGACTTATTGCCTCTGAAGTTATGGAAAATCCATTAGATGTCGTTAAAAATATTGTGTTGATTGGAGGCACTCACAAAACATTACCAGCACCTGCATGTGGATTGATTATGACCAATTGCAGTCCCTATCAGCATCTTTTGGAAAAGAATATTACCCCCAATTATTTACGAAATACTCAGCCAAATCATATTGCTGCCTTGTTGTTAGCACTCCTAGAACAGGAGAAGTATGGAATAGCCTATCAAAAATTGACGGTAAAAATTGCAAATCAACTTGGAAAAGAACTAGTTGATTTGGGTTTTAATATTGCAATGTTAAAAAATAACCAATATACTTATACACATCAGTTATTTATTATGATGAGTCAACCAGACGCAGACGATTTTTTTCAAACAGCGGAAAAATATAATATTACATTAAACCAAAAGCATAAGCGCCTATTTGCAAATGATGGTATAAGAATTGGCACTCAGGAAATAGCAAGGTATAATTGGAATTCAAGTAATATCAAAATGCTAGCTCGACTATTAAAAGCTATCAAGACTCATAATGATAAAGATATACGATTTTACAGAAACCAATTAATATCATTAAAAATTCCCCATTTTACATTTGAAGACATTGTTATAGAATAGGCATTATCCTAGAATCAATTTGTTCCTGTATTTGTACGGCATTGGAATCACCTAACTCTATATTCCGAATCCTATGCCGTACAATATGAGAATATAAGTTGTTCTGAGATAATTCAGTGAACTCATTTTCTGACATGAGTTCAAAGTCTAAGTTGATTTTTTTGATTTTAATCAAATAATATGCCATCAAATTCGTTTGAAGCCTAATGTTATTGTCAAAAGGTATATCTAGACAACGCTTATACTCTACTATGGCTTTCTCATATTGTTTATATAACCGATATATTTCAGCCTTAACAAAATATGCATTCGCACGTAATCTATTATTTTCACTTTCATATGTTTTGATTATTTCATCAATCATTTGAATTAACTGCTCTTCTTTTGCAGGTTTTTCTTTATAGAAGAAAAATATTGGGGCATATCTTTTTAATTTATAATTGTCGTAATCATTATGAGATAAAGAACTGTTTGTAGCCCTTTGAAACTGTTTGTAAAATTCTTCTAGCGAGTTGCCCGAAGAATTGGGAACGTACAAATCATTGACAAAATATTTTGCGGCTAAAATTCCAAGCGAATCAACCAATGCTGCAAATGAACGGTCATAAATATTTTCTAATATCTCAAGTGCTTCATTACAATTCCACATATGTTTATTATAATGTGCCTTGTGTAAATCAATTTCAAAGGCCGAATTATATTTTGTATAAGGTTTTAACTCAATAATCGATAATGTATCTATTGCAGTTTGATATTGATTTAACATATGTTCACAATTTGAGAGAATTAAATAATATTTATATGCTAAATGAATATTATTATAAAAATCATCTTTATAATCAGATTCAAATCTCGATAATTTTTGCCTAGCAGTTTGATACTTGCCTACGAGAATATCCATTTCTATTTTGTGGAGACATTCTTCATATTCTGTTGTTTTTTTATTGGAAATATCTTTTATCCATAAAACACATTTTTGCTCACTAAGCAACGCTGTGATTCTTCCAATATTTCCATCCGTTAATTGAAATAAGGTATCAACTTCATTCTGTGTTAACACGCTGATACCAGGATAATATTCTTTTATTTTACGTTGCAATTCTTCAATATGATTTTGACAAAAAGCTGACATAGTGTGTGTTGTCAACGATGGGCTCGCGTTATATTTCAAAATATAAATCATTTGAAAATGAAATTGTCTCTGTTTGCTTAAAATAATTTTAAAGTTATCCACATGATCAAAAATTAAAACAGTTTTATTTGTTACTATATTATCCTTGAAATATGCGTTTAATTCCATTTCTGTGTAGTTATCCATATCAAGATAGTCAGCTGTTACATAAGCACATTTAAGTTTCATATCTCTGAATTCTGGATCATTTTGATTATTAATATAATCACACAATCTTTTAGCCATCCAAGTCTTTCCACACTGCTCTTCCTCTCCGGTAATTTGAATACAGTGTTCTTTAACATTTAAAATACGAATAATATCCTCGAGATCTTCCTTTCTGTCGGTGAATATTGATTCTGTTAATTTATTTTTTCGAACATTCTTTGATTTTCTATACTCCATAATAAGAGGTATTAACGAATATACAGATGGAATAACAACCACAAATGCAGAAAGCAAACCAATCCACATATTATTATATGCGTTAAAGCCAACTATAGTTGCAATAATTGCAAGAAAAACCATTGAACAATATAAATACATTGTTTTTTTCAAGGTATTTTATAACCTCCTCTGTTTTTATTGACTGATAATAAACTACCAATCAAGTTTTTTAAAAAATTGTTGGATAACTAAAGATTATCCGTCACTTATAGCTCAAACCTTTGTCTAGGATGTTTGTTTTGTAATATATCTTTTTGCTTTGAAAGCGCCACGTGTGTATAAATCTCAGTTACGTTAATTGAACTGTGTCCGAGCATTTCCTGGATATACCGGATGTCTACATCAGCTTCTAACAGGCTAGTTGCAAAAGTATGACGAAACATATGAGGGGTAATATGTAAGTCAATCCCGGCTATGGCAGCATATTTTTTTAACATTCTTCTTACAGATTGATCTGAAAGAGGACTTGAATTTGGATTTACAAAGAAATGGTTTGTTTTTCCGATTTCTTGAGTGAATACATTTTTGTACTTAATTAACAATTGAAGAACATCATTGTTCCCTATCTGTATAAGCCGTTCTTTAGAGCCCTTTCCTAATATGAGAATAGAGCCATCATGAAGATTTACATCTGTTTCTTTTAGGCTACATAGCTCTGAAATCCTTATTCCAGTAGAAAATAGGGTCTCAACAACGGCAATATCCCGAAGTGTTTTTCGCTTTTGGTATGGTGTTGTTGCGATAAAGTGTTGCTGATACATGGTCGTAAAAAGTAATTCCATTAAATGAAGAGGAATTGTTTTAGGCAAAGTTTGTGGAGCTCGAAATCTTGTGCGTATTTTATTAAAAGGGTTTACCGGTATAAAATCCTGATATTCTAGATAATGGTAAAATGCTTTTATGGAAGCTATTTTTCGCTTTACTGTTTTGGGCTTGTAATTTTGATGTAAATCTGCTATGTATCTTTCGATTTCTGTAATTGAGATGTCATAAACGTAATTTGTTTTGAAAAAAATATAAAATTGTGTAAGGTCAATTTGGTATGCTTTTATGGTTTTTGCATCTAGTCTCTTTTGTTCTTGACAGTTTTTGAGATAGTTTTTTATTATTTGTGGCAAAGTGTTCATATGTGTTAGTCTCCTTGATATTTAAATAAAGTTTTTCAATTATTATACATAATTTGTGCAGTTGCTGTTAAGTACACAAAAGAGGAAATTCCTACATTAATAAAGTATCGAAGATAAAAGACTTAAGGTAGAGTACAAGGATAAAGGATATGTTGATGCGTTAGTTGAGAAATATCAGAAAAAGATGGACACGATTTGCGGAAAAAGACAAATTGACAAAATCTGTGTTTGTTAATATAATAGACACAGATTTTTGGATTGCCGAAGCGTTATATCAAAAGATATGAATTAATGAGGAGGGGATGAAGCTATGGTAGGCGTTAAGTAAGTTTTACTGAAACATTTATTTGTTAGTAGTAAGTAGATTTATTTAAGGGAGGATTGTATGAGTTTAAAACGAATAAAACTGATGCTATTTAGCGCAATTATACTTGTTGGATTGTTTTTCTTTATACAGACACATCAAACAAGGAATGTTGAGAAACAAAAAACAAGTAATATTGTTGGCAAATTGCTAATAGACACCACTGGAAAAGAGGAACCTATTGTTCTTAATCCACTTGAGACAAAAAATCATAGAACAATGATTTTACCTTATTTGAAGGAAGAACAGAATGAATGTTTAATAGATTTGTCTTTTCTAGGCTTTGATAAGAAATTAAAATTAACAGCCTATGATATTGGATATGTTACTGAAAATAATGAATCATCGTGTATACAAGTGAGTTCAAAAGGAGGGGTGAATGCGACGGATTCAAAAGAGAAAAAAAGCAATGGAAATTGTTTAATTCTTGTGGTTAGTAATCAAATTAAATCTATAGATTCAGACAATTACATAGTTGTATTAGATTATCTGAATCACAAAAAATATATTTATAAGACTAATTTGCTTTTTTCATGGGTACGCAGACCTGTGCTTCAGTTAGCGGATATTACAGGTGATGGCAGGCAGGAGATTATCGTTTCAAATGTAATAAATGGTAAAACCGGCACATCATGTGAAGTTATACGATATGACAAGGGTAATGACGTTTTTAAATCCATTTATGCAAATCCAAAGAAGGCAGATGCTGAACATGTAGGAAAACAGATAGAATATTTTTCCGGGTATCTTATCGACAATTATCGAGCTGTACTTGAATGTAAAAGAATTGGATACAGTACCACTTTTTCTATATTAGATTCTGGTTATAAAAAAGAGGATTTTGAAATTGATAAGGCACCGAAAGACAAAATGAATGATATAATGCAAGATTGTAGAGTTTACAAAAAGGGTAAACTGATAAAAAATGGAAACGATGTAAAAATACAAATGGGACCATTAGATGAGTATGAAGGGATTCAGGTGCATGTGAGTTCTAATGGAGAAAAGAAGATTAGATTAAAATATTATATTCGTATAGGTAGATGGAATACTATTGCTATAGCGTATGCTTATATGGACTATGATAAAAATAATGATTGCCTAAAGATTGCAGATGCGGTTATAGAAACATCTAATTTTGAGTAAGTTGTTTGCAGTGAGAATCCATACACAGTACCACAATAAAGCGGCAGCCTGCACATATGAAATGCTTGGTTGTATTGGTTTAAGTGAGGTGAGGATGTTATGAGAAAAAATGTCATAGCTTAATTGTTTTTGCAGTATGTGTTGGCAGTGTTTTATTATGCTATTTCTTGAGGAGAAAATATATTTCAAAAAAGGACACTTTATGTGATAAATGATTGAATAAAGTGTATTGCAACATTTTTGAAGGCTTAATCGTTGTATTAAGGAAAGAGTTGATTTATACGCAAGGGGGTATTCGGATGAAGAAAACAATTTTAAAAGTTATTATCCTAGCATTTTTTATATTATTGCATAAGGATACTGTGTATGCAGGGGATGAAATTAACTTCTTGTGATGTAAAGATTTTGTGATTTGTAATGATTATTAATAGATAATAAAAATGAATAACAGAATAAATATGCTCAAATATAATATTAGCTGAAAATTGGTGAAAGGAGGGATGACGGTTTGAAGAAAAACTGTATCATAATTTGTATGATTTGCCTAGTGCTTGTTTCCTGTGGGCAAAAGAAATCAGTAAAAGAACATGGAAATGTTTCTGTAAATAATATGATTGATTTAAAGAATAAAATAAAAAGTGATATTTGCGATGAATCGGGACAAGATGATTATAAATGGGGTGGAGGAATTGTTGAGAACAGCAAATTTATATTTTATACTTCAAAGAATCAATTGATTCAAATAAATAAAGAATCACATGAAAAGATAATTATGAAGCAATGGAAGAATGACAATAGAATTTCTTTATATTGTACGGAAAGTGAACTTTATTACATAAAGAACATGTCGCAAGTGTATTCGCTTGAAATTGAAAATGGAAATCAACGGTTGCTATGTGACTCGGAAATGTTGAAAAAGGCCGGATATAGAATGCCAGAAATTTGGGGGATGCAGGTATATTCTGGGCATATTTATTTGGAATTGTGCGGATTAGATGTGATAGAATGTGGATTAAATGGAAGCATAGGAGTTAGAATCGCATATGATGTTCGTTCTGGTGCTTTTTACAATCATGCCTTTTTCTATCGACAACGTTCGTCAAATGATATATATCGATTTGATTTGACTTCAAAGAAAGAAAATGTGATTCGTAAAAGGAAATACAGAGAGCGGGTACAATATGATGAAATATTTTCGCAAAATAATAAACTTTATTACCAGTTGGAAGGTGCAATTTATTTATATAATGAATCCGGCAACGATGTAAAAGTGGTTGATGATTCAGGAATGTATGTGCATGGAAAAGATGGCATAAATTACATCAAAACAGAAGGAAAGACTGAGCGGTTATATAAATTGGACACAAACATAAAACAAGTTTTTTCGCAAAAGATACACGAGGTAAAAACAGCTAAAGATTATATTGAAGAAGCCAGAATTATTAATCATATGCTTTTTTACAAAAAAGATTTATCTGGTCATGGAAATAAATACGAGATTTTGTTATTAAAATAGAGAGGAGAAACATCTATGAAAAAAACGGCAATATACTCTTTTTTAATTTTGTGCTGTGGCATTTTATTAGCCTGTAGCAATCAGAAAGTGCTTGACGAAAAAAAACCAATCTACTACGCCAAATAAGGATGAAGCAGTGAAGGCATATATATATGCAAAAAATATTGAACTATGGGAGTCTGTTTTTGTATCTGCAAAGCGCTATAATGAGGTTGCAGGGAAGAAAATATGTAATGATGAAGAAGTAGAATTATGTAGAAAGGTAGGAAAGAAAATATGCACATATTATTTTAAGGAAAGCGAGGTAATAGAAGGAGAACTGTTGAAAGATGAAGTAGTCCAGTACTATAGTTCTTTAAAATATAATATTGAGAAAAAGACGTGGGAAACAAAGTTTGGAAGAGAGGAAACAAATGATATAGAAAAATTAGTTTCACAAGGGAAAGTAGAATCTATTGGAAAGATTAAAGTTGACTATCCTAATTCTTATTTTCCAAAGGCAGAAATATCGGAGTATAAGAAAAAGATTTTGGCAGAAATCAAGGAATATATGGAAAAGTATTCAAGCACAATTCGAAAGAAGGGAAAATATCAAATATTTATTAAAGATTTTTCCGAAGCAGATGTAGGGACAGATATTATGGTAAAAAATGATGAGGGAAAAATATGTGTATTTCCAATTATTTTTATTGAGCAGGAAGGAATAGATTTTTCAGTTGCTGCGCAGGTAAATGCTGTACCTGAGTTTATGAAAGATTACAATTTGGGCGGCATAAATTACAGTGAGCTATTTTCAAAATTAAGTGTGGAGCAATATAATTATCAGAAATCATTGGATAGGAAATAGCGTGGAAGATGGGCATGGAACGAGGGAACGTTTGAGTCAGAGTGAAGGAGAGATATATCGGGACGTGTGTGTAACAATTTTAAATATATATTCAGGAGATTATAAATTTAAATTTTATTCGCAAAAAAATGAAGAATATACATGCTGGGGGGCGAAGACCGGAAGATGATATAAATAAGAGCATACTTGTGATGAATTAAAAATGGTAATGGAATCAGAAACAACTTCATGGTAGATTGGAGTAAGCAATAATACAACCGAGATGTTGTAACGCTAAAGATGTCCCCGTCAAAATGTAGTTGACTTGGTATACAAAATTATTAGAGGGGGATTCCATGAAGTTGTTTTTTATCTTTGGTACTTTAGTTTTATGGTATGTAGCTATTAATAATAGGATAGGAGCAGTAAAATTTTGAGAATGAGAATTAAAAAAGAACAGAGGTGTAATAGTGCAAAAAAAAATAAATATTGTGTTTTTATGTATTATATTAATGCTATGTGGCTGTCAAACATTAACATACAAAATAAAGGATAATAAAAAAGAATTATCCCCAAAAGAACAAATACTGTCAGCTTTTTCATTTTGGGTAAATAAAGAAAATTGGTTATATGATAATTCTGTTTATGTAGATGTGCAGAGAAATATAAAAATTTATTACAAGGCAAGAAACGAAGCAGAATATTTGGGGTACATATTTATTGCTAACGGCGATAAATATGATAAGATAGTATTTGTAATAAATAAAAATGATGGATATCAGTCGGAACCGTTATATGTGAAACAAGTAAAAACAATTGATGGTAAGTTATCTTATTTAGGTGAGAAAAAATTCTTTTTTAGTAAGAAAAGTGTAAGGAAACCTCAATTTCCTGTATCTTCTGAAAGGAAAGAACATTTTATTAAAAGGGCAAAAAGAAATATAAGTAATATTCTTGCAAAAAGTACCTCAAGAAAGAAAATAAATTATGAGGTTTATATTTTAAATTTTACAAATGCGGATAGTTCTGCAGGTGTCATTATAATAGAAGATGGCAAAAAAATGTGGCTGAGTGAGGTGGTGAGTGAAATTGAAGGAGATGATGGAAAAATAAAAAAAAATCTAGCTGAATTCCGAGGTCAAAGAGGGCCAACGATTGATTGGACTAATGCGGAAAATAGAGAAGAATTTAGAAAAGAATTAGAAATGTCAATTTGCAAATTTAGTGTTAAAACACAGTGAGGAAGAGATTAGGAGAAAAATGATTCCCGGATTGAATAAAGTGTATTGCAACATTTTTGAGGATTAAATCGTTGTATTAAAGAAAGGTTATAATGAAATATTCAATAAAACCCAAGGTGTTGGGAGAAAGGAGGATAATTCATTACCCTCAAAAGAGGATAATTGGATTATACAAGAAGATATGAGAAAAAAAGGATTTGTATATTTTGTTATTTTAGTAAGCATATTAAGCCAGTGCATGCCGTGTATGATTTTTGCAAAGGACAAAAAGACGATTCCTGCGGTGGACTTTTTTGATAATGGCGAAGAAAAGAGTGTTTGGTGCACAAGATATGATTTAATAGCAAAAAACGTAAAAAAAGTTTATATAGGGTCAGAACCGGATTTTTGGGAACTTTATATTCAGCAGAAGAATAAAATCAGTGAGGTTCAGTTAACGGAGAAAAAACATGGTAAATATGGAATATATACAATATCCAAGAAATATAAAAATGTTTTTCCACAGATTGATGGTAACTTAGCAATAGATAAAAAGAATAATGTCCTTTTTTCAGGAATTACTACATGTGATTTTTTTGTCAACCATGTTTCAAAAAAGCAGTGTAACAAGGCATATCATCTTAAACATCCATATAATGACATAATAGTTGAAACAAATGTAAAAAAAGCATGGGGAAATAATAATATGTTTGCATATGTGAAGAATAACAAGCTGTTTATTACAGGGGGAATTATGGGTGAACTTGTGGGGAAAGGGGAAGAAGACTGTTATAAGTATAATACGGTGCAGACGTTTTTTGGTGGAAAAGGGAATCAGATTAAACAGGTAATATGTGGTGAGAATTATGTAACAGGCTGTAATATTTTTGTATTAATGAAAGATGGAAGTGTTTGGGGGATTGGAAGAAATAACAGAAAACTCATTTCTGCTTCCAAAAAGAAAAAGTATTCTCAGTTTGTTAAAATAATGGATGGTGGAGTGAAGCAGATTGCAGCTTGTACGGACCATGTTTTGGTTGTAAAAAAAGACAATACATTATGGGGGTGGGGAAGAACATTCAAATCATTAAAGAAAAAGTATTCTGCAACACCTCGAAAACTAGCAAATAACATTAAGGAAGTAGCAGTTTCAGAAACAAGAATAGATGACTTTTTATCAATTATAGTATATCTAACCAAAAACAATAAGGCATATGGGCTTGGTTATAATTATAATATGGAAGAGGGCTATGCATTTACAAATCGATACAAGAAGGGGTGGAACAGTAAGCCGGTATTTCTTATGAAAAATGTAAAACACGTTTACGCAGCAAATGGTTCAACGATTATGTTGAAAAAGAATAACAGTCTGTATTGGAGTGGTCAACAAATAGGATATGGTGGATGTATGGGGATTAAATATTAGGAGAACGCAAATTGACAAAATCTGTGTTTGTTAATGTAATAAATATAGTTTTTATATTGCTAAAGCGTTATATCAAATGATATGAAGAAAAGCAGCTACATAATAAAGTGGACGTAGAAGGAGGTAGATTGTTGTCAATGCAAACAATGAGAATGTGGCGGAAACGTATGCCTATAATCTTTTGTTGTGTAAGATCAAAGAAGAACTTCCGCAGGACAAGACAGACGGAAGTGCCGGTTACCAGACCGTAGTAAACGAATATGATAAATC
>ERZ779895.3458-NODE-3458-length-12258-cov-2.368926_pt1 | contig 12258 bp, 7 predicted proteins | sample MGYA00511093_ERZ779895 | MGnify/ENA primary metagenome ERZ779895 (study PRJEB29588, sample SAMEA2142970) | human gut metagenome | biome: human gut; feature: human-associated habitat; material: faeces | place: Denmark | collected 2008/2010 ... | reverse complement strand
GGTGGAAACGCCGCCTGAGCGGAAGACGGTATCCCTTCCGCCGGCACAGTACGAAGATCTGATGCTGATGCGGAAAGAATGGGGACGGATTGCGTCCCTGAGCCAGCTTGTGGGTTCGATTAGGCTCAGTCTTCCCAAGACAAGTGTAGAACCGGCGGGCGAAGGCTGCCTTTGCATTGTGTGTACAGATGAAAATACGTTTGGAATTATCAATCGGGAGCCTGAGCTTAAGAATTTGCAGGAAGTAGTGCAAGAAAAATACAAAAAGACTCTGCAATTTAAAGTCCGTTTAGAATCATCTGCTGTGCCTCAAAGAACGGTTTATGTCAGTGATGAGGATTTAAAGAACGCAATCCATACCGATGTGATTGTCGAAGAGGATGATTCCGTGTAGTGGAGCTTACCAAAGATGAGCCTTGTTTTGTAATGCAAGAAGCTGTGATTAAATACAGATAAATGATATTAGTGGGTTTATATGATATATAGAACCGGCTGCAATCGGCAGCCAGTCTGAATATAAATAAAAAGAAGTGAAAGAGAGGAATGACACCATGGCAAAACGTGGCGGTTTCCCAGGCGGTATGCCGGGCAATATGAACAATTTAATGAAGCAGGCGCAGAGAATGCAGCGCCAGATGGAAGAGAAGCAGAAAGAGCTGGAGGAGAAGCAGTACAGCGCATCCGCAGGCGGCGGCGCTGTAACCGTAACCGTATCTGGTAAAAAAGAGGTTCTTTCCGTGAAACTGTCTGAGGAAGTAGTGGATCCGGATGATATCGAGATGTTAGAGGATCTGATCGTGGCGGCGACCAACGAGGCATTTCGTCAGGCGGAAGAGGACAGCAGCCAGATGATGTCCCAGTTGACCGGTGGCCTTGGCGGTCTGGGAGGCGGATTCCCGTTTTAAGCGATGGATTATTACAGTAGCCAGATTAGCAAGCTAATCGAAGAATTGTCAAAACTTCCCGGAATCGGAAGTAAATCGGCGCAGCGTCTTGCATTTCATATCATCAATATGCCGGAAGAACAGGTCAGGCACTTGTCCGGCGCGATTCTGGAAGCCAAGCAGAATGTGCGTTACTGCAAGGAGTGCTGCACATTGACTGATAAGGAACTGTGCCCGATCTGCAGCAGCGACCGGCGAGATCATGAGACGATCATGGTGGTGGAAAATACGCGCGATCTGGCGGCATATGAAAAGACAGGAAAATACAACGGGGTCTATCATGTGCTGCATGGGGCGATCTCCCCGATGCTGGGGATCGGGCCGGGCGACATCCGGCTCAAGGAGCTGATGACTCGCCTGCAGAAAGAGGAGGTTCGTGAGGTCATTATCGCAACCAACTCAAGCCTGGAGGGCGAGACGACCGCGATGTATTTGAGCAAGCTGATTAAGCCGACAGGGATCCGGGTGACGCGAATCGCCAGCGGCGTTCCGGTCGGGGGCGACTTGGAATATATTGATGAGGTAACGCTTCTGCGCGCGCTGGATGGGCGTACAGAGCTGTAGCCGGTGAGCAAATAAAACGTTACTGGGCACGTATGTGTGAACAGTAACAATAAAACTTCTGCCGCGGCAGGAAGTTAGGAGATGCATAAGATGGATAAATACGAGTTTAACATCAAGGTAGAGCAGATTAAGAAACTGGTTAACAAGGGAGATTTCGAGACGGCGATGAAGATCGCCGATACCATCGACTGGCGTCGTGTACGCAGCACCAGCCTGCTTACGATGATTTCCCAGATTTATGAGAAAAATGCAGAGTATCAGGATGCCAAGGATATTTTATTGCTGGCATATGAGAGAGCGCCGCTTGGAAAGGGGCTTTTATATAAGCTGACTGACCTTGCATTGCGTGAAAATAATATTCAGGAGGCAGAGGCATATTACCGGGAGTTCTGTGAGCTGTCCGGCGATGACCCGCGCCAGTACCTGCTTCGTTTTCTGATTCTGGAGGCGAAGGATGCGCCGTTAGAGCAGCAGATCAATTCTCTGGAGAGATATTGTCAGGAAGAGCTGGATGAGAAATGGCTGTACCACCTGGCAGAGCTTTATCATCAGGCGAACCAGGCGGACGACTGTGTGCGGATCTGCGACAAGATCATGCTGATGTTCGGTCTTGGCAAATATGTGGACAAGGCAATGGAACTGAAACTTCAGTATGCGCCGCTGACGAAATATCAGATGGATCTGGTGGAAAACCGCGAGAAGTACGAAGAGAAGCTGCGTGCGGTGGAAGAAGAGTACAAGAACGGTACATACCGCAAGCCAGAGCCGGAAGGAGAGTATCTGGATACGGATGAGCCGGAGGCAGAGCTGGACGACGAACCGGAGAATGAGCCGGAGGGACAGCCAGAGCAGGCAGAGCCAGAAGAGAAGGCTGGAAAACCGAAAGCTGAGACAAAACCGGCGGACGAGAAAGTAGAAAAGGCGGCGCTGGACGAGGATGTAGTAGCAAGCCTTCATGAAGCACAGGCGGAAGAAGCGCTGGCAAAAGAAGTGTCCAAGATCAAGCCTTACGATGAGGAAGAGGGCGCATCTGAAGGGGAGACACGTGTTTTCAGGAATCTCCGCGACCTGGAACCGGCAGAGGCAGAGGAAAAGAGTGAGGAAGCTCCGATTCATGAATTTGAAGAGGAAGAGGAAACCATAGTGGAAGACTGGGATTTCGAACCGGAAGAGGAAGAAGAGGAGATCAAGGAATCGAATCATCTGATGATCGAGGCGGAAGATCCGGCAGCCGGTCTTGCGATGGCACTTGATTCCCTGAAAAAGATTCACCGCGAGCTGGGGACCAAGCATCCGGTTGCCAAGATCAGCGGCGCAAACCTTTCCCATCGCGGCATCGCATCGGTGGCGGAGCGCCTGGCAGGCAAGGATCTGGTGGTCGAGCATGCGGCCGATCTGGACGATTTGACGGTGGAAGAGCTGGAAGAACTGATGACACAGGATGAAACCGGCATGGTCGTTGTTCTGATTGATACGCAGGCACGTTTAGAGCAGATGCACCGCGCATATCCGGCATTAGCAGAGCGTTTTCAGTATATCGGCTGTGAAAACCAGAAAGACGATGCAGCGAAGCTGGCACAGGCGCGCGAGGAAGAGCTGAAACGCCAGCAGGCGCAGCAGGAAGCAGAAGCAGCCAGAAAACGCCAGGCAGAGCGTGAAGCGGAGATCCGCCGTCAGGCAGAAAAAGAGGCAGAGGAAAAACGCAGACAGCAGGAAGCAGCAGCCCGCCGTGAGGAAGAAGAGCGCGCCAAGGCAGAAGCACAGGCGCTGGCAGCCAAAGAGGCAGAAGAAGCGCGTAAAGCGGAGGAAGATCGCCGTCTGGCAGAGCGACAGAGAGAAGAACTGCGCCGTCAGGAAGAGGCAAGACGCGATGACGAGCCGGAGTATGAAGACGAAGAAGAGCGCTACGAGAAGGACGAATATGAGCCGGAGGATGATTATGCGCGTGGCGGCTATCGTGATGATTATAAGGACGATTACAAAGACAGCTATAAAGACGAACGCGAGGACGACGAGTATTCCAATTATCCAGAGGATGAGCCGGAAGAGAAACCGTCCAAAAAGTCCGGCGATATGGATGTTGAGGAGTTTGTTCAGTATGCCTGCAAATATGCATCGGAGATCGACTGCAGTATTTCGGGAAAGAGCATGCTGGCTCTGTACGAGCGCGCTGAGATGATGGAGGAGGACGGAGAACCGCTTACCAAGACAAGTGCCGAAGATTTGATCGAGGAAGCTGCAGATAAGGCGGAGAAGAAATCCTTCAGCGGACTGTTCTCATCGAAATATGATAAGGATGGACTTCTGATTCTGAAAGAGAAACATTTCTTTGATTAATTAAAACAATTCGAGAAATTTTAAAATTAAAACTAATTAGTAAAAGAGAGCGCTGCGGGGGAATGCTTCCCGGCAGCGTTTTCTGGTAGTGGACAGTAAAAAGAGATACGGGAGAGAAAGATGGGAACACGGTTAATAGCCCTCGATTTAGATGGGACACTGTTAAATGAAAAAATGCACGTGTCGGAAAAAACAAGACAGGTGATGGAACTGTGCGCGCAGCGGGGGATTGAGATTGTCCCGGCGACCGGGCGCGCGCTCCCGGCAGTGCCAGAGGAGGTTTTGAGCCTGCCAGGCGTCCACTATGGCATATTTACAAATGGGGCGGTCGTCCGGGATTTCGGGAAAAATACCTGGGTGTCGGAAAGCTGCCTGAGCTGGGAAGAGACGATCCGGGTGATTGAGGTGCTGCGCCGGCATCCGGTTATTTACGATATGTATGTATCGGAGGGCGGCGTCAGCGAGACGCGATTGCTGGCACAGCTGGAAGAATACGGGATACCGGAACGTGAATGCGCCTATATCCGGGCGACGCGCCGGGCAGTTACTGACATGGTGGAGTATCTGCGGGAGAAAAAATGCCCGGTGCAGAAGATGAATTTAAATTTTAAGGACCGGGAGAGCAAGCAGGCAGTCCGGGCACAGCTGGAAGCGATGCCGGAGGTCCTGGTGACCTCCTCGCTTCCGTGGAATCTGGAACTCAACGCGGCGGGCATCACAAAGGGGAGCGGGCTGCGGAATCTCTGTCAGTATCTGGAAATTGAAGCGGAGGAGACGATGGCATTTGGAGACGGCGAAAACGACTGGCCCATGCTGGAGGCAGCAGGAATCGGCGTGGCGATGGAAAATGGCGCCCCATTTTTAAAGGAACGCGCAGACCGGATTGCCGCTTCGAACCGGGAAGAGGGCGTAGCGGAGGCGATCAGACAATGGGTGCTTATATAAAAGAAAACTGGCTGTTTGTGGTGGTGGCAGTCTATCTGGTTTCCATGGTACTGTACGGGCATTACCGCGGATTCGTCCGCCTGGCAGTCTCGGCCGTTTCCCTGGTGCTGTCGCTGGGGGTGGTTCATTTTGGTGCGCCGTCTGTCGCGAATCTGCTTCGCAGCAATGAGGTAGTCTATCAGGCGGTGGAGGACAGCGTGACGAAATTTATCCAAAAGGACGATGAGGCGGAAAATGAGGCAGCTGACGCGGCGCCGCCATCCGTACAGCGCAGTATTATTGAAGAAATGGAGCTTCCGGAACAGTTAAAGGATGCGCTTCTGGAGAATAATAACAGCGAAGTTTACGAGGCGCTGGGTGTAAGCAGCTTTACCCACTATGTCAGCCGTTATCTGGCAAACAGCCTGATCAATATTATAAGTTTTTTTCTGTTGTTTGCAGCCGTGTTCGGCGGACTGCGTGTTCTGTCCGTATCGCTCAATGTGGTCTCCCGGCTGCCGATCATATCGGGGCTGAACCGTCTGGCAGGTGCTGCGCTGGGGGGTGCGGAAGGGATCTTTTTCGTCTGGATTGCAGCACTGCTTATTACACTGTTCTCGGCAACGGCGATTGGTGAACTTTTCCTGAACCAGATAGAAAGCAATATCTGGCTGACCTGGCTGTATGACCACAATATGCTTGGAAGCATCCTGATGGGTGTTGTGAAACGGATTATTTAAAAGCTTATAGAGAAAAACTGTGATATTGAAAAACGGCACACCGCATTCTCGCTACTTAGTGATGAGTTAGGTGTGCCAATTTTTTTATTTCAGTCGAGAAGACTCCCACCTCTTTAGGTGGCGAGTAATAGCAAATTTGTCTCAGTGGGAGTTGGGTCTCCGACTGAGATAAACGCTCCGCGAGGATGCGCAGTGATTCTGTATGGAATATGTCAGCTTTGCTGACCAGAATCACGCGCCAAGTCTCACGGACGTTCGACTTGAATCTCAGATTAAATCAGTAGGTAGTAAATAAACAACTGCTTTTTCATGTATCGTAGATGCATGAAAAGCAGTGAAAAGGTGCGCTTTGTGAGAAATACATTCCAAGGCGCACTTTTCTTACATTTGTACTTGACAGATTTGCTTCAGATGCGCGGCAGAAGGATGTCTTGCACGTCAAAATGCGAATTTCGAAGCAAATATGCCGAGATATTCTTGAATTGTGGAGTAAGGAAACAGGAAATGGCATTCAGTAAAGCACAGACACAGGCAATCATGCATAAAGATGGTCCCATGATGGTTCTGGCGGGACCGGGATCAGGGAAAACAACGGTGATCACCCATCGGGTTCAGTATCTGACGAAGGAGTACGGAATCGATCCGGGGGATATTCTTGTGATTACCTTTACCCGGGCAGCAGCCGAGGAGATGCGGGAGCGGTATGAAGCATTGACCGGCGGCGGCTCCAGAGTCACCTTCGGCACTTTTCATTCGATCTTTTTTAGGATCTTAAAGCTGGCATACCGATATACTGCTGACAATATTGTTCGGGAAGAGCAGCAGATGCAGTTTGTCCGGGAGCTGGCTCAGGCCGGAGGTCTGGAGCCGGAGGATGAAAATGAGTTTGCAGCCTCCATTTTAAGTGAGATAAGCTCTGTCAAGGGAGAGAGGATTGCACTGGAACATTACTATTCCAAAAACTGTCCGGATGCAGTTTTCCGTCAGCTCTATGCAGGCTATGAAGAGAAAATGCGCCGGGCCGGACTCATCGATTTCGATGACATGATGGTGCTGTGTCTGGAACTTTTTACGGAAAGAAAAGATATCCTGTCTGCCTGGCAGAGGAGGTATCGGTACATCCTGATTGATGAGTTTCAGGACATCAACCGGCTTCAATATGAGATCGTGCGGATGTTAGCCAAGCCGGAAGATAATCTTTTTATCGTGGGCGATGATGATCAGTCGATTTACCGGTTTCGTGGGGCCAAACCGGAGATTATGCTGGGGTTTGAGCGGGATTATCCGGGTGCCGGACGGATTCTTCTGGATGTGAATTACCGCAGTACCGAGGAGATCGTGGCACCGGCATTGCGGCTGATCGGAGAGAACCAGAAACGTTTTTCAAAGGCCATCCATACAACGGGACGTCATGGGAAGAACGTGATCACGAAGCTCTGGCAAGATCCGGGGGAAGAAAATCTGGCCATTGCCAGGGAGATACAGCTGTATCTGCAGTCGGGAGTGCGGCCGGGGGATATCGCAGTTTTATACCGGACCAATGCTGGTCCTCGTTTTCTGATGGAAAAGCTGATGGAATACAACCTTCCCTTCCGGACAAGGGATACGGTGCCGAACCTCTATGAACACTGGATTTCGCGAAATATCCTGACCTATATCCGGATCGCCATGGGAAGCCGGGCGCGGGAAGATATTTTGCAGGTCATCAACCGTCCGAAGCGGTATATCAGCCGGGATGCGATGCCGGACGAGACGGTTTCGTTCGAGAAGATGAAGGCATTCTATGTGGATAAGGATTGGATTGCCGAGCGGATCGAGAGTCTGGAAGGGGATCTGCGGGCCATCGCCCGGATGTCACCTCTGGCAGCCGTCAATTATATCCGCCAGGGCATGGGATACGACGAATATCTGATCGAGTATGCGGCATTCCGGCGGATGCGGCCGGAGGAACTTTTAGAGACTGCCGATGAATTAAAAGAAAGTGCGGCGGGTTTCAAGACCTTTGACGAGTGGTTTGCACACATCGAGGCGTACAAGGAGGAACTGCTCCGGCAGGCGGCGCAGCGGCGGACGGAGACGGACGCGATCACGCTCGCGACGATGCACAGTGCCAAGGGGCTGGAATTTCCCATTGTCTATATTCTCGATGCCAATGAAGGCATCACGCCGCACAGCCGCGCGATGCTGGACGAGGATATGGAGGAAGAACGACGTCTGTTCTATGTGGCAATGACGCGTGCAAAGACCCGGCTGCATGTATATGCGGTGCGGGAGAGGTACCATAAAAAGGCGGAAGTATCGCGGTTTGTGTGGGAGTATCTGGGGCGGGATGGAGATAGCAGGTAACGAAATTCACAATGAAAATCGGGAAATCATATAAATGACGGTATTAAACATATATTGTGTACGGTTTATTGAAATTTTTTGAAAATTGTTTAATAATAACATCAAGAGAATGAATCTTCATGGGCGTCAAAAGAGATGAAAGGGAAACAGAGAGGAGATGGGAGAATGAAAGGTATACGAAGGGCGGCAGCGATGTGTCTGACAATGACATTGGCAGTATCGACATTATTTGGAAATACAGCATGGGCGGATATGCCGCAGAAGACGGAGAAGAAAAAATGTGTCCATGTGCATACCGAGGAGTGCTACGGCGAGCCGGATGAGGAAGCAACCTCGTCCCAGATAGGAGAAGAGCCGACGGAATGTACCCACATCTGCACTGTAGAAAGCGGATGCATACGGAATACAGCCGTGTCTTCCGGTACGAACGAGGACGATTCTGAAACCGGGCCGGATGATGAAGAAACCAACGATCAGAAGAATTCTGCCGACAAAGCAGAGGATGACGAGAAACAGGAGGATGCACCTTCCGTCAGTACACCATCGGATATGGAAGATACGACAGTTCCAGGCGGAACAGTGATACCGGCTGTGAAGTCCCAGATCTTCTCCTGGTCCTGGTATGATCCGGAAGAGAATCTGCTGGATGGCAAATTAGAGCTTAGCGGAGTTACCGAGGAAGCCCAGCCATCCTTCGAAGAGGTCACGGAGTACTTACCACAGGCTATTATTGCCCAGGTCGGAGAAGAAAGCGAAGCTGGTAAAGAGGAAAAACTTCCGATCACTGGCTGGAGCTGTAACGAGTATGTGCAGGATGAAGAAGGTTGCTGGCCGCTGGAAGGCACCTATGAGTTTGCAGCAGAGCTGCCGGAGGCATATGAACTGGCGGAAGATGTAGACGCACTGGTGGTGGAAGTGTCTGTGACGGGAGACCAGGCGGCGTTGACGGCGTATGATCCTAATAATGTTGTGTTAAGTGTAAATTTTGAAGAAGGGGAATCTTTTAAAAATCTTGCCTATAATGAGAGTGGGTTTTCTAGTCTTCGCAACGACGTAATGAATTTATTGAAGCAGCACGGTATAACGGTTACTAGTTCAGGAGAAAATAGATTTCAATTAATAATGACGAATGCTTCCATACAGAACCTTGAGTTAAGCAGGGGAACATGGGAGATAGTATTAAATGAAAGCAATGTATTAAAGGGGAAAGGGACACAGGTTGGAGGAGTTGGCCTCAAAATTAAGGAAAATGTAAGTGCGACAATTAAGGCAGGAACAGCACCGGCTTCGTTGACAGCTCATAATTATCCAACGACAGGAACAAGTAATGATGGATCCAGCGGAATAGCAGTCGAAGGTAACTTGACGATAGAAAGTGGAACGATAGAAGCAACTGCCGATGCGGGAAAAAATAGCGCTCCATTCTCAGGAGGCATTGTTGTGGGAAGAGAGGGAATTTTAAATATTAACGGAGGCGCTGTTACTGCTGCGGGAACAGGCAAGAATGGCGTGTTTGTCCGTGGAAATTTCCGGATGAAGGGTGGATCATTAACGGCAACTGGAAGTAGGAAACCCGGAATTGAGAATGAGGGTACTTTTGAACTTTCAGGTGGAACAATTTCAACAAGTGCTGATAATGGTGGAACAGGATTTGTGCAGAGGGGTAAACCTGCAATGATCAAAGCCAACGAACTGAATACTGATCGATTAAACATTACTGGAAATAGTTCCTTCACTGTTGCAAGAGGCGGAAAGGTAACCTCTGGAAGTACGATAATTAATAGTGGCACACTTACCAATGAAGGAGAATTTGTTTCAAACGGTCCATTTGTAAAAGAAAAAGACGGAACATTTATCAATAAAGGCACAATCAGCGGAAACGGAAGCCTGCCCGATGATTTAAAGCAGAAACCGGGTAATATTACAGTTAATCAAGCGGAAATAAGTGCAGGTTATCGCGATAATATGTTGATCGATGTTCCAAGCCTTGCGGGTATTCATAAACCGGTTAACGCCGGAAACCTGCAATATGAACTTGCTGAATATACAGGAAGTGATAAGGGAGAAGGAACGATTAACGAGGAAACAGGTCAGTTGACGGTGACCAAGGCTGGTGTATTTAAAATCGAGGTGAATACACAGGAAAGTGGATTATATAAAGCCGGAGAAAATCCGGTTTGTATAACATTGACGGTTAATAAAGCAGCTTTTCCTGAACACTGGAATTTGACCGTAACGGCTGCCAGCGGTGGTGAGTATAGGGGAGCCCAAGGATATCTGGCAGCAACCATTAGCCCAATAGGTATACCTGATGGTGCAAGGTATGAATATCAGCTGAAGCGTACAAGTAGTACGGATGATTTACAAGAAGAACAGTGGAAGTCGGAGTGTCCGAAGATTGTGAATGTAGCAGAGTCTGATCAGTTTGTATTTGTAAGAGTGACAGTAGATAATTACGAGTCGAAGGTATTTTGCTCTGATAACCGAACGAGTATTACCGAACGGAGTTTTACAGATACAAAAGTAACACTTGAACCAGAGACCGTCATTTATAATGGTCAATCCCGGAACCCGGAGATCAAGGTGGTTGAGAACTGGCAGGGAACTTCCAGGGATGAAGTGAATAAGGCGGATTATACAATCAAATATTGGACATATTGGACAGGAACTTATAATAGGGAAGTTAGAGAGCGAAAAGATGCTGGAACATACACTGTCCATCTGTTGGGACAGGGAAATTATAAGAATGAATCGAATACAGCTATATTTACAATCGACAAGTGTAAATTAAATGCGCGGATAACAGGAGGCTCTTTCGATAAAGTCTATGATGGAACGACAGATATTACGGAGGAGCAGAATTTATCCGTTCAGCTCTACAGTGATTCCGGTACTCCTGATTCTCAGGATGTTCGTGCTGACCAGGTGAATTTGGCATATCAGAGTGCGGATGTTGGAGAGCACAATATTGAGGCGGCAAATATTACGTTAGCAGGTGACAATGCAAAGAATTATGAGCTGACAGAAAATAGCACATCTATCAAAGGCAATATCGTAGCACGTGATTTTGCATCCATGACTGTGTCGGCAGATCCGCTTACCTACAATGGTACCGAACAGAAGCCGCAGATCCATGCATCTGTGGAAACCGGTCTTTCAAATGTGAGTCCGGATGCAGTGGTATTTACTTATTCTAAGAATGGAGTGGATTACCAGAGTGAGATCCCGGGCTTTACAGATGCGGGAACTTATCAGGTATATGTGAAAGCTTCGATGGACAATTTCAATGATGCTGTAAAAACAGTCAATGTGACGGTTCAGCAAGCGCCTTCAAGCTCAGGCAGTCATTCAGGCGGCGGAGGAAAAGGCAGCAGTGGAAAAAGCAGCAGCGGAAGTTCCGGCACAGTAACCAAAGATAGCCAGAAAGGCTACCGCAGCGAGGAGCAGGGGGTTATCACCGGTGCATCGAATCAGGCAGTGAATGATGGTTACAGCCATTGGATAAAGGATGCCAGAGGCTGGTGGCTCCGCTACAGTGACGGCACCTGGCCTATGGGCAATACCGGTGCATTTCATTGGGAAAAAGTCAACGGCAGATGGTGGGCATTTGGCGCTGAGGGATATCTGAGTACCGGCTGGATCTATGACACCCTGTACCAGGGATGGTTCTATATGGACGAAAACCAGGGTATGCTTACAGGATGGCAGTTCATCAATGGAAAATGGTATTATCTGAATTCGAATCAAGACGGCAGTGCCGGCATCATGTATTCAAAACGCCGGACACCGGACGGCTGGTATGTGAAAGAAGACGGCAGCTGGGATGAAGAAGCGGGAAGATAATAGGTAAAAGAGTTATTTAAAGCGGTTGATCGGGAGGTCAGCCGCTTTTTTGACCACATTTTGGCTTTAAAAATTGAAAAACGGTCACCAGAATTTGTGGGAAATGATAGGTGGTTGTTTGCTCAGTTTTTTGGAATATAGATGATTTTGTCACAGGCGTAAAGTTCTTCTCCCCCTCTGTTTCGCGTTTCATATCCGATATATTTACAATTCCCATCCAACTGACTATAATAAAGAATGCCCGTTTGCCTGCAAAGGCGCGGAACCATATCCATCTGCATCAGGGCGATATGACAGAAAAATGAACTTAAAAGAATGGAAGAAAGAACGATGGATGTAATTGGAAAATTTGGAAATAGGGTGAGCAGCCAGGCGCTTAAGGATCCGGAAAAAGCGCGTCGGCTGCTTCTTGCGGGATACCGCCTGCAGGAAAAGAAGCTTCAGTTTTTGCCGGATCGGGGGCTGCCGTCGTCGGGACAGTATGTGGCGCGGGTGGTTATGAAAAATATCATTCAGTCGCTGTCGGAACCGGAGAATGCGGCGATGGTCAGCATATTTGT
>ERZ779895.3430-NODE-3430-length-12350-cov-3.551037_pt1 | contig 12350 bp, 4 predicted proteins | sample MGYA00511093_ERZ779895 | MGnify/ENA primary metagenome ERZ779895 (study PRJEB29588, sample SAMEA2142970) | human gut metagenome | biome: human gut; feature: human-associated habitat; material: faeces | place: Denmark | collected 2008/2010 ... | reverse complement strand
GCGCGGAATCGGTGATTTTCTGCTGCGCGGTGCGGGTGATGCTTTGCCCGGCGGTTGTGTCGATATTGAGATCGACGTCGACGGTCACGTTCCGGTGGACGGCCAGCTTTACGTTCTGATCGACTTCGCTTTCGACGTTCTGATCGGTGTAGTGTTTCCAGTTGCCGGGGCCGTCGACTTCGATCCAGCTGTTTGCGGTCTGCTGCCAGCGCATCGTCTTGTCGTCGATCACGGGCAGCTTGCGGAAATGGGGCAGCACGGCGCGGATATACGGATGGGTCTGCAGCCCGAATGCGAACGCGATTTCGACGATGGTTCCGGGCTGCGGCAACATGGCCAGGCCGCGATCCGGCGCGGCGCCGGAGAGGGCCACGGGGACGTCTCGCATCAGCGGCATCCCGTCGTCGATGGAGAAATCAGACTTGAGGTAACTGGAAGCAAAGCGATCAAGTCATTTAATGCCTGAAGTTCGACCCGGCTTCCGGTGAACGGTTGAAGCGGGAAGTCCTCGACGAAGTTCAGACGTCTCCGTATTATGTCTTCATTATGAATTTAAACTTTAATTAGATTTTTTGTGCCAATGCTGGTAAAAAACATGACTGGCAAGGACGTGGTAATTGAAGCTGAGTTTTAACGATAAAAAGCTTAGTATAACTTGGCGTTAGCCACAATATGGAATTCGACTCATTTGAATTGGTATTGATAATTTATGGTATTTACACAATACTTCAGCTAGCAGTTTGTTTTTTGGGGTCTATTACCATGGGGAAGACGACAATTGATTTTACCAACTGATTGACGGGAGTAGTTAACTTTATTGGAGAAAGAGGTTTATCCCCAATGATTACTAACTCTTCTGGCCGCACGTCAGCTTCAATGACATATTTTACCAATCTGACTTCATTCTTATGACGAAAAGCAGAAAACTTGAAAAAGAAAGCCTCATACAGATGATTATTTGATCTTCATAATGATCAATATCAGGGTAAGGTCGCTATTTCTGTCACTCTGTACAGATAAATTAATATTTTTCTGTATTTTGTGAATATCCAAAAGCTGTTTGAAAAATATTTTTATGAGTGATATATTACTTTGGGGATGAGTTATTTATTTCAATGAAAGTTATATAGCTATGTCAACTGATGTCACCGTAAATGAAGTTTGGGAAATTCAAATAGAATGTTTTCCAAAGTTGAATTTCGCATTGTTACAAAGTGGTATCCCTTTTATTAGAAACATCTCAATATGCAATAACTCTGACGAAGATAAAAATGACCTCAAATTACAGATATCTGCGATACCAGAATTTATTTCTCCAAAGATTTTTAAAATTAGTTGTCTAAATTCTAGACAATCTTGGTCTCTCAAGCAATGCGATATTAAGTTAAACTATAGTTTTTTTGAAAATCTTTCTGAAACAGTTAATGCGATTTTGAAATTAAAACTCACTACTAGTAAGGAAGAGGAGATACTTGCAGAAAAAGATATTGGTGTTATGACTTTCGCGGCTAATGCATGGACAGGATATAGTCCAATGCCGCAATTATTAGCAGCTTTTGTTACTCCCAATCTGAAGTCTATATCTGAAGTGCAACGCCAAATGTCCGCTCTTTTGGCGAAAAATGGAGTCAGCGATGCTTTAGATGGTTATCAATCATCTAAAGCTCATGTTGAAGAAATGGTACAGGCCGCATATAATGTATTGGCTAATCAGCGTATTACATATTCTGAGCCCCCAGCGTCTTTTGATGGGCAGAGAGTCCGTTTCGCCTCTGAAATATTCAGGGAAAAATTGGCAACTTGTCTCGATATTTCTTTATTATTTGCCAGCATTTTAGAACAATGTGGTCTGCATCCCTTAATATTATTAACCAAAAATCATGCATTTGTCGGTTGCCATGCGGTTAATACAACTTTTTATGATGCTTTTTTTGAAGATCTACAGGCTATCAGAAAAAGAGTTGAGCTGGATGAAATTTTTGTTTTTGAAGCGACATGTGTTTTAGGAGCAAAACCATTTCCCTTTCGTTATGCAGAACTTGCGGCAAAAGAAAAACTTAAACAGGATGATTTTGAAGGTGCTTTGGATGTAAAACAAGCCAGAAAAGAGCACTTTATGCCTCTCCCGTTGAAATCAGAAGATTCCGGGAAAGATATTGAGAAGAGATATGAGTTTGAAGATGTTGCGTATGTCTTTGATGATCGAATTGATAGAACGCATAACCGTATTGAAATAGAAATATCCACGGATGAAACGCCACAGCAAAATAGATTGGAACGCTGGAGGAATAAATTACTTGATCTTTCCAAAAATAATAGATTAATAAATTTTAAAAAAAAATAGCAAGGTTGTTCCGCTAATTCTACATGATATTGCAGAATTAGAAGACTATTTAAACCTTGGGAAAATATTTTATTTGCACCCGTCAACAGAATTAATGACCGGAACAGATTTGCGGGATAATGCTATTCTTTCAAAAAATATTGAAAACAATCCAACCACAAAATATCTGGAAGAAGAATTAAAAAGTTCTCGGTTGCATTCTTCATATGATGAAAAAACACTTGATTCCAAACTTCTGGCTATATATCGTCAGGCACGAGCTGATATTGAAGAAGGAGGATGCAATACTCTGCACATTGCTTTGGGTTTTTTAGAGTGGTGCGAAAAAGAAGATATAAATAAACGTCATTGTAAAGCTCCGATTCTTCTGCTACCAGTCAAACTCGAACGCAAGTCTATTTCAGAAGGTTTTACTTTATCTCGTGCCGATGAAGATGCTATGTTGAATATCACCTTGCTTGAGATGCTAAAGCAGGATTTTGATATGAATATTGCAGGCTTGAAACCAGAAGACTTACCCAAAGACGATTCAGGTGTCGATGTTAAAGAAATACTGCGATACTTTCAATACGCAATAAAAGATACGCCGGGTTGGGAAGTAAAATATGAAGCATGGCTTGGTTGTTTTTCATTTCAAAAAATATTGATGTATAATGACTTGAAAAATAGAACGGATGATTTGATAAAAAATCCCATTGTTGATCACATACTAAATCATCCAACAGAAGAGTATGACGATAAAATTGAAATGGTGAGGGAAGCTGAGATTGATGATTTGATAAAATCTCAGGATATATATTGTCCTTTAAGTGCTGACTCTTCACAAATTAGCGCTGTTTTGTCTGCAGCAAGAGGAAAAAGTTTTATCTTGTTTGGTCCTCCTGGGACAGGGAAGTCTCAAACCATTACAAACATTATTGCCCATTGTTTGGCGACAAAGAAAAAAGTGCTGTTTGTTTCAGAAAAGAAGGCTGCGTTGGAGGTTGTTTATCGTCGTCTGCAAGACGTTGGACTGGATCCTTTTTGCCTTGAACTTCATTCAAACAAAGCGGGCAAAACAGAAGTAATGAGGCAATTTAAAGAGGTTTTAGATTATGATGCCTCGCTTTGTGATAGTAAATGGGATACTATCACAAAACAGTTGGATTGTTTACGCCGCGCCCTACAAGACTATGTGAAGATTATTCATAAAAGGTATCCTAATGGTTTTTCTCTATATCAGGCATTTTCATTTTTAATTGTTCATCATGATAAAATATCTCAAGTTCCACGGTTAAGTTTTGAACTCAAAAACTTGCCAGTAGAAGATATTCAAAATATCAGAAATTGCGCAAAAGACATTGAGCAAAATTCTGAAAAATTTTCTGCTGAACATTATGAAATGTTGAATTGTATCGCCAAAAGTAGTTGGACTCCTGCTTGGCGGGATGAGGTTCAACAACTTTGCTCACAAGCTATTTCTGTGATAGATAATCTGGTCTATCAAGAAAAAGCATTTGAAAGAAAATTAGGAATAAACATTACTGATATATGTGACGCAATATTTTTCCAGATCATAGACATAGCAGGTGGCATAAGAGAGAAGGCTGCTCAGATTCCTGCAGGTTTATACAGCGATGATTGGGATAAAGTATATCCTGTTTTACAAAAATTGATATCTGATGTAGCAGCACGGAACGATGCGATTAAGAAATTGACTTATTGGAATTTTGCTCAACTTGTAAAATCAGGAGAGAGTAATTTAATTGCCAACAATCACAAAGATGAGGCTCATCTCTTTTATTTTTCGGAATCTATTTCAACATTCAAACAATCTGTATCAAACTTAGAATGGTATAGGCACTTTTCCGATTTAATACAGCAGCATCTTGAAGATGTTCAAAAATTCAGGAATTCTGTAAAAAAGGGATGCTCTGAAATTGGATGCAATTGCCATGAATTTGATGAAATTACAGCATCTCATTTGCTTGCTTTATGGCGTTTAATTCAAAAAGCGCCTGAAATACCTGAAACTTTTTTTACTGCTGATTCAGCTTTTATTCCAGTAGCATTAGATTTATGCGACACCGGTATAAGATACGAAAAAACAACAAAACTTCTTGCAAATTTCAATTTGGGAAAAATTCGTAAGCTTGATGTGATAAAACTGCAGTCTCAATTTGAAAAGAACAAAGATGCTTCAAATATTCTGAAAAAGATAACGCGCTTCTTCCTCTTGAAAAAGATACGCAGTACACTGACAGATAAGTTGTTTGAAATTAATTATGAAAATGCAGCAGAGTTTCTTAATGTTTTTGTTGAACATGTGGTGACTTATAAGAAAATTCGTTCCACATCAATTCCTTCTAGCCAAGCGTTGGATTCTTTGTGGGAATACGAGAAAAGTGATTGGAAAAAGCTCAAGAACTTGTTGACTTTCTTTCAAAAACTGAATGAAGCTATTGTGGCCTTGGTTGGAGAAGATGCAATTCAGATTGTTCGTGATAAAATCAAGGTACTAATTGTAACACAGCGGGATGAAAATAAAGAAAACTGTCATGCTACGACAGAGTCGCTTGCATTAGCATGTAAAAATTATCAAAAATCATTGAATGATATCTTGAAGTTGTTCCGAAACAATTGGGAACAGGACAATAATACAGGCAAATGGGCTGACTTGCTGTCAATACCGGTACCAGAAGAGCATGCCGGGGTAGCTCAAAACATTGATCACTGCGAGTTCATTGAGGCTATTACAACATTTGCAAACAAGTCTTCAGATATAAATGCAGCTCTCTCATCATTGAAATTATCTGAACGGCTGGAAAACATATGGTTTAACGGGAACCTCAACATTGCAACATGGGATAGTGTACATGCAACAATTTCATTTATTGAAACTCTTATCCAGAAAAAATCATTAACAGAGTTTTTGCCCACGTTACGTATTAAGTTAGGAGATATTTTATCATCGGCTATTAGTTTAGAACAAATTAAGTCAGAGGGCAAATCTCTTGTCGAAGATTGGAGAAAATATGTGTCGGAAACAAACAAGATAGCAACAACTCTTGAAGCCAAATTAGATAGCAATGATATTGTTCATGTTCGCCGAATATTGAATTTTATTGTCGACAATATAGAAATACTGCACTATTGGTGTAACTGGCGTGCCACATGTGAAAATGCGGCAAAGCTTCAATTGGATGCTTTTGTAAATATGGCAACATCATTGACTAAAGTTTGCCCTGTTTCTTTGGCTGTTGATATTGCCATGTTCCAAAAATTCACCTATGAAATATATGATGAATTTGAGACGTTGCGCAACTTTTTGGGTGACCACCAGAATAAAATTATCCAAGAATTTCAATATCTGGATGATGAATATACACAACTTACTTGTCAAAAAGTACAGCAGATCATTTCAGCAGAAATGCCCAGTAAACACGCTCGTACCAATACTACAGCAACGGAATTGGGAAAATTGCGTAGTGCAGTAAATCGCCAGCGATGTATTATGCCTGTAAGAAAACTTTTATCAGAGTTTTCCACGGTAGCTCTGCGTTTGAAGCCATGTATGCTGATGAGTCCTTTGTCTGTGGCTCAATATTTGCCACCTGGAAGATCTGATTTTGATTTGGTGATTTTTGACGAAGCATCACAAATTACGCCATGGGATGCCCTCGGTGCGATTGCCCGCGGTAAGCAGTTAATTGTTGTCGGCGATCCTAAGCAGTTGCCGCCAACCAGTTTTTTTCAACGCCAAGATGGAACTATTTCATCAGATATTGACAATGTCCCTGATGAACAAAGTATATTGGATGAATGCATTGCTGCAAATATGAAATCGCAGCAATTGAAGTGGCATTACAGGAGTCGGCATGAAGATTTGATTGCTTTCAGTAATCATTGTTACTATAATAATAATTTGCTGACATTCCCCTCTGTTGAAAAGAAATTACCTCCATTGGGGGTGAATTTCCATTTCGTTGAAGATGGTGTTTACTGTGATAAATCAAATCGCATAGAAGCCCAAGAATTAGTCAATAATGTTGTAGAAAGATTACAATCGCCTTATTTCAAAAATGGTTTACGTGCTGGCAAAAGCAAATCTCTTGGAATCATTACTTTTAACCAAACTCAACAGGAACTTATTGAAGATTTACTTGACGATGCTAGGCGCAAAAATCCCGAAATAGAACCATTTTTTCAGCCAGATTACTTTGAGCCTGTATTTGTAAAAAATATTGAAAATGTTCAAGGAGATGAACGTGACTTTATTTTCTTTTCCATTTGCTTTGCAAAGCCGGGAAATGGGAAACGGGTATCCATGAACTTTGGTCCGCTTAATAAAGAAGGTGGCGAGCGACGTTTGAATGTAGCAATTACTCGTGCTAAAGAGAGTATTTTTGTATTTTCGTCCATTCATTACGATGACTTAGATTTGAACAGAACAAGCAAAACAGGTCCGGCACACTTAAAAAATTTCTTAGAATATGCAGAAAAAGGTTCCGGGGTACTCGGCAGAGAAATAACTGAAGCACATCTCAATGAGTATGATTCTCCTTTTGAAAAAGAAGTTGCTCAGTTCTTGAAGAACAATGGATATAAAATACACACACAAGTTGGGACTTCTGGTTATAGAATCGATTTAGCAGTAATTTCACCATCCCATCCCGGCCGTTATGCTCTGGGTATTGAATGCGACGGAGCATCTTATCATAGTGCCGCAACGGTGCGTGATCGCGATAAATTGCGGCAGCGTGTGCTTGAGGGGTTGGGGTGGACCATTATACGTATTTGGTCTACGGATTGGTGGCAATCTCCAGAAGAAACTAAACGAAATTTGCTTAATGCAGTTGCAGAAACTATTGAAAAAGATGCAAAAAATACATCTAATTTTGTCCCTGCTAATAGTTTTCTTCCCGTGCTCGATAGGCAAATCATTAAGGAAACTGATTCTCCCAAAACAAATGATACGGAGAATGATCTTGCTGCTTGTGAAAAAGCATTGGAATATCCGTCCTTGGATTATTTGAATTCATTCAAAATATCATCACAGGATGATTTTTATGATCCAAAATACAATCAAATTCTGCGAAAGCAAATACAAACGATATTAGAGTATGAAGCTCCAATAACTGAAGAATTGTTGTCAAAACGAATGATTACTATATGGAGATTTGGACGAACAGGTAAACAAATAAGGAATAAATTGCAAGAGTTATTTTCAGAACTCTATTCTAATTATTCTAAAGCAGGGAAAGTATATTGGCTTCATTCCAAACAATGGGAAAATTATAGAAATTTCAGAATAGCAATCAATGGGTGTGAAGAACGAGAGCTAGAAGAGATTCCCGTCGAGGAGTTGAAAAATGCGATGGAGTATCTACTTTCTGAATATGGAAAGTTCGATAATGATGATGAACTATTCAAATTGACGGGAAAAGGGTTTGGTTTTGCCCGGTTAACTGATCAGGCACGTATTCATTATAAGATTGCCTTTGATTTACTCAACAGATAGTGCTCCACTTTTTAAGCATATTTGCTTCTGCGGGGTACTGATGGGAAACGCGGGTCTCGACCGGCCGGAGAATTCAAGGTTATTGAAATGATGCAAATCTCCATACTGGGGACGGTGTGACTTGAAGTAATTGAGGAAAAAGTTTTTGCACTTTTCGTACAGCAGAAGGAATCAATGGAAAAATAATTATATCTATTCTTCACTTGATCAATTAAAGTAAATTTTTCTTTTAATTGCGTTATAATCATCTGAAGGGAACCTTATGGTTCCGGAAACGCCCGATAGTTGTCCGACTGCCGGGTGTTTTTGTCTCTACTCTCCGGATCGGGAGGAAAGAAACGGTTATGATCGAAAAAACACAACTCAAGGAGATGGTATGATAAAATAACTGACCGTTCGCGGTTTCTGCTTTGAGCGTGTAGTTTAGGCGATATAAACGAAACGTTTTGAGGCGGACAGGTTGCAGACTGAATTTTTAGTTGAGGCGGTATCGGTAACGGTAGCGACCCCGTATAGGAGATTAGTCAGATCTGTAAACCAGAGCGCCACCGTAGAGAGCGATAGAGAAATATCGACTACTCTGTATGGGAGGATGGTGAGGCCGTGACAGCAGTTCCGCTTCGATTCGTGAAAAACGGATGGAGGCAGAGAGTGATGACAAGTTTTGTTGGAGTGGATTTGCACCGTAACAATTTCACCTATTGTATTCGGGTAAATGGGGAAGAACGGAAAATCGGCAAGTGTGAAATTACCGAACTGAAAGGCTTTGCCGCAATGCTCGGTCCGAACACGGCGATGGTGGTGGAGGCGACCGGCAATACGTTCATGTTTTGCAGCTCGCTGAAAGCTTATGTCGGGCGACTGGTGGTGGTGAATCCATCACAGTTCAAAGTCATCAGCATGTCCACTAAAAAGACGGACAAACATGACGCAAAAGTGTTGGCGGAGTTCTTGGAAAAGGATATGCTGCCGGAGGTGAGGATGAAAGACGATTTGCAGGCGAAAATTTCAAGTTTGACGCAGACCAGGGAAAAACTGGTTCAGTTGCGTACCGTCTTGAAAAACAAAGTCAACAATCTGTTAGCGGCTAACTTCACCGTGTTGAAACGGGAAGAATTGTCCACGGAGAAAGGGCTTGTGAAAGCATTGAGTTATCGCATCGACCCGATCACCGACACGGAAATGCTGGTGGTTGTCGAACAGATTCGCAGTCTGAACAAAAGCATTGAAAAACTGGATAAGGCGATTGAGGATCACGGCAACAAAATGGACGGCTTTAGTAACTTGAAATCCATCAAGGGAATCGGCACAAAAGGCGCGGCGATTCTGTTGGCGACAATCGGCAATATCCATGACTTCCGTTCATCGAAACATTTGGCTGCTTATATCGGGATCGTGCCGAGAGTGAGCAATTCCAACGATACGGTCTGCCACGGAAGAATCACCAAAAACGGCAGCAAGACTGCACGAACCGCATTGGTTCAATGTGCTCTGATTGCAAAACGGTACAGCCCGTATCTCAACGCCTTTCATGAATCGGTAAAAAGTCGGCGGGGAGGAGCAAAAGCCAATATCGCCTTGGCTCGCAAATTCCTCGATATCGTGTATAAAACATTAAAAAACAACTGGATGTTTGAGGACTTTTCTCAATTCAAACTCGTAAAAAATTGAGCTTTTCTCGACATCGAAGTGGAAATTTATCATGGGAGGAAAAATGAAGATCGAAAAGAAAGTATTGAATAATGCCTTGCGGATATTGGGCAAGGTGGTATGATCAGACCAGTCCGGTGGAGGTGTTCCGGGGAGTGCGGTTTGTCGGTACTCCGGGAAAAGTTCTGGCAATGGCAACTGACGGCGTGGAGCTGGTTTCCCTTCGGATTGATGCCGAAACGGAAGGCTCGGAGGATTTCTTTGTCGAATATCGGGCGTTGTGGGAGATGGTACGCACGGCCAGAAGCAACAGAATTGTGCTGGAAGGCAGGAAAGTTGAATATCCGGTACTGGAAGCAGTTCCGGCCGATGCGACTGTGGCCGAATTGCCGGTGGAGTTCGCGGAGCTTCTAGTTTCAGCCGCTCCAATCATCAATCGGAATGAACCGCGAGCAGTGTTGCGGGGTGTCAATCTTTCAAAAGACGGCACCACAGTAACAGACGGGAAACAGTTGTTGAATCTGCCGTGTTCTTTGACATTGAAAGAATCAATAACGATTCCGTTTCCTTTGGTGCTGCTGGCGGCCAGACTGCATGATGCGGGAACCCTTGCTACTTGGACAAACGGAAACTCCCGATTGTTCCAGATCACGATAGGCGATTTCATCTGGTGCGGCAAAGCTCCCTCCGGCAACTATCCGAACTGGAAACAGGTGATATCGGCCGACAATGCACTCGATTACTCCATTACATTTCACGAATCGAAACAGGTGATCGACTTTTTGAAAACAGTTCCAGACCATGAACCCTATCATGGAATCGAACTCAATGTCACCCCGGAAGGAGTTTCTGTCATTCCGCTGGATTATCCCGATATGCATTTGGAAGCGATTGCTGGTCATGCCGGAGTGCGGCCCCGTGCCGTACTGGCTCTCAACAAACACATCCTGGTTCGGATGTTGGCACTGGGATATTGTACGTTCCGGGCAAACTCGGACGGATTGATTCCTGTCGTTGCAGAAGGCAGGTATGGACGTTATTTGGCCATGCCCATTCGTTCCGTTCCCAGAAAATATGAAAAATCCACTCAACCCAAACAGGAGCAGAAGAAAATGGAAACCACTGAAAACAAAGTTGTGGAATCGAATGATCCGGTTCCTGCCGCTTCTCCGCTGGAAGAACTCTGCTGCAATGTTGAGGAACTGCGGAGCAAACTCAAACACTTGCTCGATGAATCCGGCCTCCTGATCCGCAAGGTGAAAGAGGTTACACTCCTGCAAAAGCAAAAGGAGCGTGAGTTCGTACAGACCTGCCGGAGGCTTGAGCGCATTAAAATGGCGATGTGACAACCCGCAATCAATCAAACCGGGCCGTACGGTGATAGTCATCCACCTGAAGGTGAGCTCTCAACGTTTCCACACTCCAGAACCGGGAAGCGCACTGGAGGATATATTACCAGCGTTCTTCCATCGCCTTGCAGGCGGCAAGGATGTACCGGTGGTGCGTAAAGCCGACAGCCAAAAATGCCTGAATCTCGTTAGCGGACAATTCATCGCCTGTCGGAAGAGGGAAGCCGGAAAGCTTCAGAACCGGAAAATCATCACCTGTCGAGTGATGATCCGAGGAAAGCAATTCATCACTTGCCAAGTGATGAATTTCATTGCCGTCCGTCGCCCAGGATTCATAAAACAATCTCATATAGCGGATACTGGTCGCAGAGAATCCCCTCAGGCCGGGGAGTTCGGCCTGAAGCTGTCTGGAAATGGCTTCAATGGCGCCGCTCCCCCATTTCCCATGCCGGGTGTTGGCTGAAACATAACCGCCAATGCTGAAATAGAGCTTCAGTTGTTCCGCATTGGCCAGCCGTGCCGCAAGATAGGCTTTTCAGGATAGCGGTCTTGATTGATTTGACTGCATCCATATAGAAGTTCTGTTTGTCGTTGGTCATAATGTTGCCTCGCCGGCATATAAAGTTAATTTCCCATTTCTTCAGGTACGGCCTTCCACTCCCGATTTCAGGTTCATGGCTGCAGGCTGTTTCATCCATAACGGAAAGATATCGGGAGAGGCCCGGCTCCCTATACAGCAAGCGCCACCCGTGGGGAGCTTATTACGCTTGCCTCGGTTGCCTTCAATATACCGGAACGAATATAATCCGATATTGCGGCTTTTCAAGAAACAATCGATTGCCTTCCAGTGAAGATCAATGAAAAAGGCGGATTTTCAGGAAACTGCACCGAATGACTTTAAGAAAAGGCAAGTATTCCTTCGTCAATGTCGTACCTGAAAATCCGTTGCTGTCATCTACCTGCCCGGATATCATTTCTTACAGAGGACACCGGGAAACTACGGCAAATCATTCCGAATGCGTCAACAGTTGTTTCAGGAAAACATTCTCCTCGTGGCAGGACTTTTCCAGTTGTTGATAAAAGTTTACGACATTTGTATCGACCAAGGTGTCTTCCTTGTACACTTTCCGTTCCAGCCGTAAGCCTTCAAGGCTTCGGCAGCGCGACAACGCCGTATATAACTGACCTGAGAACCGCGCTCGGCAGGAGCGGACGGAATTCGCAACTGGCCAACCTGTATTCAGAGATCGCCGATGCATCTGACGCCGATTATATTCTCGGCATGCTTGAGCGCGAACCCGGATTCATCAATGCGGTCAAACGCCTCCGGCTTGAAAAGCAGGCCCTGCCGGTTTTGAAGAAGCGGGTCATGGAGGCGGCGGACGGCAACCGCAGTTTCAATTATGAGAACGAATGGCTCCGGAGCGCTGTCGATGCGATGCCGCCGGACGAACAGGAGGCATTCATCGGGTCGTACTGGACGAAGTTCCAGCGTTCCCGCAACCGG
>ERZ779895.3420-NODE-3420-length-12397-cov-2.954789_pt1 | contig 12397 bp, 9 predicted proteins | sample MGYA00511093_ERZ779895 | MGnify/ENA primary metagenome ERZ779895 (study PRJEB29588, sample SAMEA2142970) | human gut metagenome | biome: human gut; feature: human-associated habitat; material: faeces | place: Denmark | collected 2008/2010 ... | reverse complement strand
TAAACTATTCTATTCTTGGAATTTCACAATCCCTTTTCTGTTCGGTGCAAATGTACGCATAAATCATATTCTGACAAACTATAATCGACAAAATTCTCTTTTTTACCGATAAAACAGCTAAACATTAGCTCCTCTCGTCGAGGAAAGTTTGGAAGACCTGCTTGTAGCTGTCGCTGATAGGGATATAGGTCTTGTCGAATACAATACGGCCACGGTCAATCACACGTATTTTGTCTTTTTGTACAATGAACGAACGGTGTACACGTATAAAGCGGCTGGACGGCAGAAGTTCTTCCATAGCTTTCATACTCATCAATGAAAGAATAGGTTTGGGAGCGTCTTCTGTATAAATTTTAATATAATCTTTCAGTCCTTCGATATACATAATTTTCTTCAAGTCTACTTGTACCAGTTTGTAGTCACTTTTTACAAAAATGCTGTCTATTTCTTCCGGTTTCTGAACCAGTTCGAACCATTGAAGTGCCTTATTGGCAGCTTGCAGGAAATCGACATACGAAATAGGTTTCAGCAGATAATCGAGCGCATTGACACGGTAGCCGTCAATGGCATACTGACCGAAGGCGGTGGTAAACACAATACGGGTACGAGAATCCACCATTTTAGAAAACTCCAGTCCGTTAAGCTCCGGCATTTGAATATCCAGGAAAAGAAGATCGACTTCCTCATCCGGCAACTCTTTCATGGCCTGAACCGCACTGGAATATTTCCCGGCTAGTTGCAGAAACGGAGTCTTGTTCACGTAACTCTCCAACAGACCGAGAGCCAGAGGCTCATCATCAACGATTGCACAACGTAACATCATAATTCTCTATATCTATTGTTTAATACTTAACGTTTTATTCTCAAATCCTGATACTCAGTCGAGATTCGTACACTTCTCCCTCCTTCGAAATGCCTTTCGACCAGGTGTAATCCCCTGGATAAAGTATCTCCAGCCGTCGGCTGACTTGTTCCAATCCCACGCCTGAACCACTCTTGTCCTCCATTGTCTTAGGATGATTACTGTTACGGATCTCACAAATTACCTCTTTGTTGCTTTCCGAGATACGAATGCTGATGAAACTCGTTTCGGTGGGGGAGATGCCATGTTTGAAAGCGTTCTCAATCAAGGAAATGAAGATAAGTGGGGCAATAAGTGTCTGGCTGTCCGGCTGGATATCGAATTGAGTAGTCATTTTTACGTTCGACGATAATCGGATACGCATCAGTTCAATGTAATTGCGGATGAAGTCCACTTCCTTGCAGAGAGGGACATACGTCTGCTGATTGTCGTACAGAACATAACGGAGTAATTTACTCAATTCCTGTACCGCCTGTTGTGCCTTGTCCGAGTCGAACGCAATCAGTGCATAAATATTGTTCAGGGTGTTCAGCAGGAAGTGCGGATTCAGCTGATTGCGCAGATTTTTCAGTTCGGCTTCCGCACGGCTTTTTTCTGCTTCCTTACGGGCAGCTTCGTTCTGTGTCCAACGGGCACTCATGCGGATAGCGGCACTTAGCCCGATAGTAAAGACAAGGCTCAGCATATCTCTAAGGAAAAACAGCCAGCCCGGAGGCATACCCGCCCGTTTGGGTTTCGGAGCAAATGACGGGTCGAATGTCAGGCTCTGCCAGAGATGAAGTAAAACTCCAATGGCACATAATAGGATGATGTTGTAAACAACATATCTCTTAGCCTGATTCTGAAAAAGGTAGCGGGGAACCAACAGGAAATAATTGGCGTAGAACACGATCATAAAAGAAAGTGGTACGGCGGCATGGCGTACGTAAGCCCACCAGTTGATGTTTCCGTTCCCACGTTCGACGAAAAAGAACGGGAAACCGAACATAATCCCCCAGCCGATAATGTGTATCAGTATCTCCAGGGGACGACGTGCGGATGTAAAGGTTTGTTTCATAAAGACAAAGATAGTTTTTTATTCGTATCTGATTGCCTCAATCGGATCTAAATCTGCAGCTTTTTTTGCAGGATACCAACCGAAGAAGACTCCGGTGACGGTACAGACAGCGAAAGAAAGGAAAACGCTCCACGGCTGAATATAGATAGGCCAGTGGGCCACGCTTTTCACTATCCAACTGGCTCCGCAGCCGATAATGACTCCGATGATACCTCCGGTGATACTGATCATGATCGCTTCGATAAGAAATTGGCTCAGAATATCGACGCCTCGTGCTCCGACGGACATACGCAGACCGATTTCACGGGTACGTTCCGTGACGGATACATACATGATATTCATGATTCCGATACCGCCCACTACCAATGAAATGCCGGCGATACAGGCAAGCAGGGTTGTCATCAAGTCGGTGGTAGAGTTCAGCATTGTACTCAATTCCTGTTGAGTACGGATCGTGAAGTCATCGTCGTCCGAGGCTTTTAGTTTATGATTGCGGCGAAGAATTTCGGTGATTTCCTCCGTGGCATAGTCCGTCATATCTTCAGTGAGGGCAGAAGCAAAGACGCCTTGCAGGTAAGTGACGGCGAGCAGGCGTTTCATCACTGTGGTGTAAGGCGCAAGCACGACGGCGTCCTGATCCTGTCCCATAGAGTTGTAACCTTTCGATTTGAGCACACCTACCACGCGAAGCGGTATTTTGCTGAAACGGATAATCTTTCCCACGGGATCACTACCGTCCGGGAAAAGGTTATCTACGATTGTCTTTCCGATAACGCATACTTTGGCAGAGCTTTGTATATCGGCTTCGGTAAACATCTCTCCATTTTCGACAGTGAGCTGACGGATGTCGAGATATTCTGTTCCTACTCCGTTGACGGAGGCAGGGTAGTTATTGTTTCCGGCGATGAGCTGTCCGGACGAAGATACGTTGGGACTAATAGCAGACAGGAAATTTGTCTCATCGCGTAAGGCTTCGTAGTCTGCTAGTTTCAAGGTCTGCATCGCAGAGGGATCTTGCCGGACACCTCCACGCATATCGGCTCCCGGGTGAATCATTATCATGTTCGAGCCCATTTCGGATATCTGCTGCTGGATACTTTTCTTCGAGCCTTGTCCAATGGCAAGCATCGTGATGACGGATGCGACACCGATAATGATGCCGAGCATGGTAAGGAAAGCGCGTAGCTTGTTGTTCGCCAACGCCCGGAGAGCTATTTTAAATAAATTGGTTCCATTCATGTTTAAAAGCTTATAACTTTAATTAGTCTTCCTCATTTTTCGGCAATGCAGCCAGCGCTTCGGCGGCAGACAGAATCTTCGTATTGACCGTATCTTCCGTTATATGACCATCGCGCAACCGTATATTCCGGCTACTGTATTGTGCGATTTCGGGATTATGCGTTACGAATATAATTGTACGTCCTTCCGCGTGAAGTTTCTGAAACAGGACAAGTATCTCAAAAGAGGTACGGGTGTCGAGATTTCCGGTGGCTTCGTCGGCAAGGATAACGGCAGGATTGTTCACCAGTGCGCGGGCGATGGCAACACGTTGCATCTGTCCGCCGGACATTTGGTTCGACTTATGTTCGAGACGGTCGCCCAGTCCCACCGCTTGTAGAGACTCGATAGCACGGCGGCGACGTTCGGAGGCACTGACGGCGGAGTTGTACATCAGCGGCAACTCCACGTTTTCTACTGCCGTTGTTTTGGGGAGGAGGTTGTAGCTCTGGAACACAAAACCGATTTTCCGGTTTCTGAGTACCGCCCGTTGAGGTTTGCTCATTGTGCGGACGGAGATTCCGTCGAGCAGATACTCTCCGCTGGTTGGGGTATCCAGGCAGCCCAATGTGTTGAGCAGCGTGGATTTTCCCGAACCGGAAGTTCCCATGATAGTAACAAACTCTCCTTCGTTGATAGTGAAAGAAACGCCTCGTAACGCATGGACGGTTTCTTCTCCTACCTGAAAGTCACGTTTGATATTTTGAAGTTCAATTACTTTTTTCATCTTTTATTCTTTATTTCTCATTTGCAAAATGCCTGCTGGTTTTCAGAATCGGTTTTACATACTTCTCGGATTTGCGCAAAGTTTATTTTAGCCTGTTTTAATGTGAGTTCGATATAACAGTTATCATCCGCATGGTTTCCCTTCCGGGAAGGAGGGGAAACCAAAGGGCGGGGTGGTAGGTGCGGCCATTTGCTTTTAATCGTAAGGCAGTATATTTCATATACCTATATATTCACCTACCACCTCCCCCTACGGGGACTCCTCCTTCCCGAAGGAGGAGAGTTGTGAACAGTATAGACTTATATCGAACTCACATTATTTTAATTTTAGGAAATCAGCTCTATCCTCTTAGACTGATTTCTTAAAATGGATTCATTTTTTCTTTTTGCTTCCCGGAGGGCCCGGCATGAACGGACTTCTTTCTCCGCCTTCCTGACCTGTCGGGGCTTCCATGCTTTCGCCCGGCATGCCACCTATGGTAGCTTCTGTCACTACTCTTGTTCCTTCGGCGACACCGCTGATGATCTCTGTGGAGATTCCGTTTGTAATTCCTATTTCTACCGGATGAGCAGTGAATGTGGTGCCTTCGCGTGTCCAGACTTTATGTTCGCTTTCGCAATCCTTCACAATATCGTTTTTACCGATCAGAGGTTCTTCCGGTGTAAAGCGCAAAGCCTTGTTAGGAACAGACAGTACATCTTTCTTGTCGAGAATATAGATTGTGATATTGGCAGTCAGACGTGGTTTCAGTTTCAGGTCCGGATTATGGGCGGAGATTACCACCTCATAAGTAACCACCGTGCTGGTGCTGGAACTTGTACTGCTGGTACTGCTCGCATCTCCCAGGCGAATCTGTGTCACTACTCCTTCGAATGTGTCGTTCGGATAAGCGTCTACCGTGAAGCTGGCACGTTGACCTTCTTCGATACCGCCTATATCAGCTTCGTCCACGTCGGCCACTACCTGCATCTTTGTCAAGTCCGCAGCAATGGTGAACAAGGTCGGAGTTTCGAATCCGGAAGCAACAGTCTGTCCGGCTTCCACATCACGGCTGATAACTACACCGTCAATCGGTGAGGTAATCGTGGCGTAGGACAGGTTACGCTCTGCTTTTGCCAGAGAGGCTTTGCTGCTGTCGTAGTTACTTTTGGCTTTCTGGTAGTTATAGAGGGCCTGTTCGTAGTCCGTATCACTGATTAATGATTTCTCGTGCAGACCTTTGCTGCGTTGGAAGTTCTTTTCCTGGTATTCGTATTCGGCTTTCGCACCGTCATAGGTTGCTTTCTGTGAAGCCAGTTCGCTTTGCAGGGTGACGCGGTCCATTTCGGCTATCAACTGTCCTTTGGTTACTACCGAGTTGTAATCTACGTAAATCTTGTCGATGATACCGGAAACCTGCGTACCGACTTCTACTTCCGTCACCGGTTCGATGGTTCCGGTAGCAGTTACCGAATTTGAAATATCGCCTTTGCTCACGTTGGCAGTGGCGTAGGTGACTTTGTGCTTGGCCGGTGAACCTGCAAAGAACCAGATTCCTGCACCTGCTACCACAACGACTGCCACAGCGATTAAGATAATCTTTTTCGTTTTCATTCGTTTATTATGCTTTTATTTAGATTGCTAATTGATCTCCCTGATAGAACTTCAGCAACTGCGTATTCAGTATGGCCATATATTTGGCTTGAAGCTGTTCCTGCTGTGCTTGCAGCAAGTTGTTCTTTTCAGTAAGAAGTTCTATGGTATTCTTCATTCCCAGATTAAACTGTTCGCTAATCAACTCATAGCTGATTTGTGTACTCTTCAACTTCTCGTTTGCTGCTGCATAACGTTGCTGTGCACTGTTAGCATCCAGCCAGAGTCCTTCGATGGTCTTGTACAGAGTTTTTTGTTCGTCAAGCAAGGATAACATGCTCGTCTCGTATTGCAATTTTGCTTTCTGTACGGCACTTTTAGTTTGACGGTTATTGAAGATCGGCACACTGACAGACAATCCGATCGAATTGTTCCATCCGTTTTTCACTTGCTCTCCGAAAGTGAAGTCGCTGCCGCTGGTGTGGTTGGTTCCGATGCCTGCGCTAAGGCTGATTGTGGGCAAATAACTTGATTTGGCAATACCGATACCCAGTTCGGAAGCCTCTACATTAAGTTTGCTAGCTTCAATCTCCGGGCGAAGACTCAATGCACTAATGTACACATCTTTTTTGGTAGGCAACGGAGCCAGTACATTTTCGTCGGACAGGGCAGGGAGGTAGATGTTCATTTCATTCTCCCCATCCAGTTCGAGCAATTGTTTCAGTTGTAATTTGTAATCTTCAAGAGTGGCTTGCGCTGTGACAAGTTGGTATCGGTCTGTGCTCACCTGTGCTTCCAGTTGGGCGAAGTCGCTTTTAGCAATACTTCCGGCGTTCAGAAGTTCCTGTCCGCGGTCACGCTGCGCAATAGAAACTTGCAGGGTACTTTCGTTTACTTTGACAGACTCGGCCGCATAAAGAATCTGGATATACACTTGGGCGATAGATTCCTGAATGTTATTTTCGGAAGTCGCTACGTCCAGTTCGGCTACCTGATTGTTCAACTTTTCCTGCTGGATGGTTTTCAGTCTTTTATTACCATTATATAGAGTCCACGACGCATTCAGTCCATAATTACCATTGTAGCTCGTTTTACTATTGCTACTGATAATTTCGCTGCCGCTTACCCGACTACTCGTCTCCTGATACGGACGATTCACCACCTGCTGGCTGGTAGAGAACGAAAGACTGGGAAACAAGGCAGCCTTAGCTGTCTTTACATCAATCTGCGTGCTGGCCGCAGTGATCCGGTTCTTGCGAATCGTGATGTTCTGCTCTTTTGCGTAGTCGATGCATGACTGCAAATCCCATTGAGCCGGAATTTTCGTTTCTTTCAGCGTATCGACTTGCAGCGGAGAAACTTGGGCAGATATGCCGGACAGCATACCTGCTCCAAGAAATGTCATCACTGTCAATCTTCTTACATTTATCATATTCATACTTCTATTGATTTACTGTTAGCGAAGGTACGTACATATTATATATGCCGCAAAAACGATAGACGGATGACGTAATTTCGCCGTTAAATGTTTTTTTTCTGTCGATAGGCAGGTTTTTGAAGAAAAACACAACAAATCACACAACTTTTTTGACTAGTTGTTTGTTTTAATTATAAAAAATGTATATTTGTACTCATTACAAATTATAACGTCAACATATGAAGAATACACTGCTTACGATCTGGAACTTCTATTTGGAGGGCTTCCGTAGTATGACCTTGGGGCGTACCCTGTGGGTTATCATTCTGCTGAAATTATTCGTTATGTTCTTCATCCTTAAAATGTTCTTTTTCCCTGATTTCCTCCGTGACCATCCTACGGATGACGACAAGGGAACATACGTGGGAAACGAACTGATAGAACGTGCCATCCCCGGTAAATCTACTGATTTTTAACTCTTAAACTACATAGGATTATGATTGAAAGTATTGACACCTCGCTGATCGATTGGTCGAGAGCCCAATTTGCGATGACAGCCATGTACCACTGGATTTTTGTTCCTCTCACACTCGGACTGGCAGTGGTGATGGGAATCATGGAGACGCTGTATTATAAAACAGGCAATGAATTTTGGAAAAAGACTGCCCAGTTTTGGATGAAACTCTTCGGTATAAACTTTGCCATTGGTGTGGAAACCGGTTTGAAAGGCGAGCTGACCCTTTCCTTTACAGGACTTGAAAAATATGGAGAAATCGGCATTTCGATTGAAGTGGGCGTTTATACGGATTTGTATGGATATGTCAATTTCAGCCTGAAAAAAGAACGGCAGCATTCCTCTCTCGTAGAGAAGAAATTCAACGGTGCTTACTACTTGGAAGTGGGCATCTATCTGGAAATCAAGGCGTTTGCGAGAGCAGAGGCATTCGATGTGGAAAAAGATGCAAGATTGTTCAAAGATAAGTGGAAGCTGTTTAGCTGGGGCAGCCGGTATGTTGTATATGGATTGGACAGCAAAAAGTCTACAGGGAATGGCGTTGGATTCAGTCAGGATGAAGACGGAAACAACCGCTATTTCATGCACCAGAATCAGGCAAATATTGTTGAAATCTGTGGACTGAAACCAGAATATGTGGACTTGACGACAGGAAAACTTACAACAGCGGTCGACCAAGAATTAAACGGCAATTTCTATCCGCAATTTTCCAACAAGGCTTTGCGTTACAATGATTCCAATCGAATGGTTTCTGTTGATACGAACAAGACGAATGCAAAGGCGTTCATCGCAAATGTGGATATTTATTTTGATATTCCGATGTTCTCGCTTTCTTCGACACAGACCGCAGATGGAGAATCCTTTGTTTCCACGAAACTATATTGGTCAGACCCATCTACCGATATTACATCGATTGATGATTTTAGTAAGACCTATACGGCAAGCTTTGGATATCAGTTCCCAGACGGTTCGACTAAGATCATTGAAACAAAAGAAGTGCTTGCAATAGAACCAGTTGGTTCTTTTGGAGTACACAAAGATTTGGACAAAGTGATATTTCGGGTAGATGGATATAGCTGTAGCAATGATGAATCTTTCAAATATAACCCAAGTAGTGAATATAGAATGAACAGCGTTTACATTGCAAAAGATACTTCTTTTTATGTGAATGTGACCCCAAAACAGTATTATGTGTCATTTTCCTATTATGATGTAGATGCGAAACAGTGGAAAGCAGAAGTTCGGGCTTGTACGGTTGGGGAAACACCCGTTCCGCCAAAGGAAGCAGAAAATGCAATGTTTACTGGATGGGGAGGTCGAGATTATGTAACAGGTGATAGACTTTCTGAATTAACCGCCCTAAGTTATGGAACGAGTTGGAATTCAACTTGGGATCCCAGTGTCTCTCAATATTATGAATTAAATGATACGATAGAAAGGTTGGGATTGACTTCATTCGACAAAAGTCCGGAGGAAGTGTTGGCAACTTATGATGCAAGTTATTACAAAAATAAGTGGGATTATGCATGGAATGCAGTTCAATTCATTAACTATAGGAATCCCAAAGATGGCTTTGTACAGGTATATCATGCCAACTATCGGGATTGCAACGTTACATTCTTGTACGGCAACGAAGATGCCTATGACAAAACCGGCAACGAAGCAGTAGATGTAAAGAGCCTAACTCGTGCATTCGAAATCGGCGACACCATAAAAGCCCCGTATGATTCCACCTATATGGAAGGCTATGGTCTGGTACAGGGATGGGATAAAGATGGCGATGGCGTCAACGATTATGAATTGGATGCCGATGGAAAAGCCATTTTACCGGAAGCCACGGAGGATGGCATGATTTTAAGAGGGGTTTATGAAATTCCAGAAATCACGCTGCATTTTCAAACCTATAATGGCGACAAACAGCAATATGAGGACTTTACCGAAGTCACATTGAAAAATGGGTTGGAAATCAATTTTGACGGAAAAGAAGTGACATTTGGTGGAGAAAAAGTCTATGCAAGTGGAGCAACAGAAGATGTCTTCACGCAGACCATTGCAGCTTCTTCCAATTTCAGTAAGTTCCGTTATTGGGAATATCATCCTGTTTCAATAAACGCATGGATCAGGGCAGATAAAGCATACAAGACAACTTATTACACCAGTGATATTTTCTTCCGTCCTGCTTTTATGACCTATTACAAGATTGATTTTCTGCCGGGTGAAATGGGGCAGTTCCGTGTTAAGAATGACGATGGAACGATGACGGAGCAGGAACAGCTTACACATCGAGTACTTCCCGGAGACACCGTTATACCACATGAACTGATTGACAATGCTTATCCAACAGAAGATGGTGAAACATTGCAGTGGCTGGAAGGCTGGGATGCAGATGGCGATGGTGAAATTGACTATCGGCAGAGAAGTTTATTCACCGCAGAAAAGAGCCTGACGCTGACCGCAATTTACAAAAAAGAACCGCTTACCTTCCAGACAGAAATCGAACTGCCATTGCAGTTTGAACACCGGAATTTCCAGCTTCAGCAAAGCCTTATTTGACCAATGAAACCAAAGAAGGCGATTCTGTTCAGACTTATGTATATGAAGGACCATATACCCCATATTTACCGCTGGAAACCTACATCAAAAACTTGTATGAAACGACGAAGCACATCGACAGTGAAACGGGATATGAAGTGTATGATTATGCTTCAATGACCTCCTTGCAGACGCATTTCTATTATCCGAATGGAAAATCAACTGCAGTCAATGTATTCAAAAAGGTGGAAATTCGGGAAGGACACACCGGACATACGATTACATTTGATGCGGGCGAAGATGGTTACTTTATGAGTTATGGAAGTGCAGACGTCAAGAAGCATCAGACGTTCACAAAGAAATTGGACAATGGCACGTATAACATTGCAGATTATACCTGCTGGGCAAATACCCGCCCGAACCGTGACAGTTCGGACTTGTCTTCCGACTATACAATAGATTATTGGACAGATGAAGACGGAAACCGATTGGAGAACGACCAATTTACGGTTGACAAACAAAACAAGACATTGACAGCACACTGGATATGCAATATGCAAATTCGGCTGGATAGTGAACAATTAGAACCAATCGGGCAAATCGGCAGTTATACCTATAGCGGTATGAACACTTCCAATATGCTGCTTGCAGAGGGAACACACAAATTCTCCGAATTGAATCAGCCCGTTCAAACGTATTTTCCAGAGAAGTATTTATTTGAAGTCGTTGGCTGGAAGGATAGTCGGGATAAAACAGACATCATTCATGGCTTAGAGGAAGAATTTACACTTTCGGATGAAGAACAGGATACCGTCTTTACTGCTGTTTGGAAACAAAAGGGCGTTGCTGTGATTCTTCATGCAGATAAAAACTTCCAAAACGCAACAGGAAATGCAGTTGCACCGGAACATGACTTTAATGAAAACAATCAGGTTCTTTTGAACTTCGGAACGTATCCGATTAGCGGTTTCCCAGTTCCCTATGATTTAGACGGAATCTTTACCTATCAGACAGTCGGGTGGAAAGACTCGAATGGAACGGTATACCGATTGGATGACCCGAATGCAGCGATTACCCTGACAGAAGATACTGGTTATTTAGAATTGACGGCTGTTACAGAGATTTCAGAGTGTACCTTTGACTTTGATGCAAACGGCGGAACATTCAGTGATGGCGGAACACGTTACACGAAAAAACTTCCTGTCGGAGAAAATCAAGTTGATGATTGGGCGATTCCGGAGCGAGAAAACACCGCTTATGAAACCTATGTCTTTGCCGGATGGAAAGTTGTAACGAATGACGATTATGACGATTATCAGGAAACGATTTGCAAGGCTGGGGACACTTATACAGTAGATGATTCTTGTTGCAGTGTATATGCAATCTGGCAAACGACCGAGCAGAAGCATCATTATCGTTATGGTTTTGATGAGGATTCCCATTGGTTGGTTTGTCTGAATGAAGGCTGTACAGGAATTGATGCTGAAAAGACAGCACACACTTGGGATGAAAATCAGGTTTGCAGCGTCTGCGGATATGGATGTGTCACACCGCAAACCGATGAAGACGGCAATTATGTAATTACCAACACTGCGGAATTGTATGGATTTGCAAAGCTGGTCAACGAGGGACAGACCGATGCAAATGCAGTGCTGGGCTGTGACATTACAGTCAATCAGGGTGTATTGGATGCAAACGGCGACCTTTCAGATGGTGCATTTATCACATGGACACCGATTGGATCTTCCCATACAACGCCATATTCTGGAACATTCGACGGTAGAGGACATTCGATCAACGGGCTTTATTTCTGTCAAGACCGAACACAACCATTACAAGGAAAGTTGTATTTGGGACTGTTTGGACTGTTGGAAAATGCAACTGTTGAGAATGTAACGGTAGCAGATTCTTATTTCAATGCTGGTGCTGATTATTCCTCTGTTGGTGGAATTGCTGCACAAGCAGGGGGTAGTACCATTTCTTGTTGTGAAACCAGAGTCAATGTCTATGCAATGGTATCTGGTGGTATTACCGCAGAAGCGCACGGTTCAGAAATTGTCAACTGTTCGAGTGTTGGAACGATTGATTCGTTTACGAAAGCAGGCGGCATTACTGCATTTGCAATGGAAAGTAATATCAAGAAAAGTAATATCAAGAATTGTTTCTATGCCGGAGCAGTAACAACTTCGTTGCAGGGAAGCGTGATTCCAATTGCAGATTGTGAAACGATTTCTAACTGCTATTATGACAAGAATCAATTCTCAGGACAAACAAAACTCCTATCTGGTGTTACAGCAAAGACAACCAAGCAATTCCAGTCCGGTTCTGTTGCATATTTGCTTCAGGATGGATAGGAAGCGGAAGTTTGGGGACAGGAAATTGGTGTGGATCAGTACCCGAAGATTCATGGGAAGAAAGTTTATCGTTCTGGAAATAAG
>ERZ779895.3415-NODE-3415-length-12408-cov-4.711892_pt1 | contig 12408 bp, 7 predicted proteins | sample MGYA00511093_ERZ779895 | MGnify/ENA primary metagenome ERZ779895 (study PRJEB29588, sample SAMEA2142970) | human gut metagenome | biome: human gut; feature: human-associated habitat; material: faeces | place: Denmark | collected 2008/2010 ... | reverse complement strand
ATACACTCAATATCAACCACCAGTTATTACGCAATCAAGAGGGATATTATATAGAAACGCCAAAAACAAAGTGTGGCATACGAAAAGTTCCTATGAGCGAAGAAGCAGGAAAAGCATTTCAAAGAGTGTTGAAACGCAAAAAAACTGTAAAAGGGATTGTAATTGACGGTTACCGCAATTTCCTGTTTCTTAATCAGAAAGGTATGCCTATGACAGCTTGTTACTATACTTCTACATTGAGAAATATAGTAAAGAAATACAATAAGTACCATGATGAACCCTTACCGAAGATAACCCCGCATATATTAAGACATACGTTTTGTACACGATTAGCACAGAAAAACATGAACCCAAAGAACCTGCAATACATTATGGGACATTCCAGCATAATGATAACGCTGAACCTGTACGCCCATGCTTCACAGACAGGAGCAAACATGGAAATGCGAAGTCTGATAGCCTAGTAATTTACTACGAAATTTACTACGATAAAAAGACAAGATATGCAGATTTATGAGTGGTTATAAGAAGTATCTGCCAAAAAGAAAACACCGATAAAGCCTGTAAAATAGGGATATATCGGTGTTATAAGAACTTATGAAAAGATAATTAGAAATTTATTTTATGTTTACTGGATAAAATTATTGACTTGTGGGAGGACACTTATATCTGCCCTTTACACCCTAAGAAAGCACCACAGAATCTGCAATTTGCGTTATGGAATTCACGGTTATGGGATGAGTGCCTATAAAGGAGGTGTCGACTAAATGCAGTCATTTTCAATGTCTTGTGATTCGTCCATTTCACATTCATGTTTTCATAAACATGTCAGACTGCAATATTTTGTTCATAACCTAAATTATAAAATTCAATCTAAAAATCCGCACCACCTGCGATCGGCAGTTCCTAAGTAAAACTCCTGTAAAATTCCAATCTTGAAAAAATGTATTGACAACAAAGTGCCATAGTGCTATGGTTAATTACATAAGTAATGAACCACATAACAAACAAAAAACAAGAGGACAGATAAGCGCATTTGAAAAGCTGTCAGCAACAGAATAATTACTGGAAAGAAAGGAGTACATCATGCATGAATGAGATTTTGACGCAGGAGAAATCCATATATCTGCAGATCGCAGAGATGATCGAGACAGATATTTTAAGGGATATTCTTCTGGAAGAGGAACGCGTGCCGAGCACGAATGAACTGGCGAAGCTATATGCCATTAATCCGGCGACAGCAGCCAAAGGAGTGAATATTTTGGTGGATGAAGGTGTTCTGTATAAGAAAAGAGGGATTGGAATGTTTGTGTCAGCAGGTGCGAAAGAGGCAATCTTAAGCCGGAGAAAGAATGAATTTTATGATAACTATGTAAAAAAACTGTTAGAGGAAGCAGCGAGCATCGGACTTGGAAAAGAAGAAGTCATTCAGTTGATACAATCCGGCAATGAAGCGTAAGGAGCTGTCCGGATGGAAAACAGTGATACCGGAAGCATGGAATCATGCAAATAAGAGGAATGATACAGGAAAATGTATTTTAAAGTTGTGAAAAGAAAGGCAGGAAGATGATTCATGGAATCAATCGTATGTAATGGTATAGGTAAAATTTATGGAAAAAAACAGGTGTTAAAAGATATCAATCTCACATTGGAGAAAGGAAAGATTTATGGACTGATTGGAAGAAACGGTGCCGGAAAGACGACATTGTTATCCATTATGTCCGCACAAAATCCGGCATCCGAAGGAACTGTGACATGGAATGGTGAAAATGTATGGGAGAACCGCAAGGCGTTAGATCACATTTGCTTTTCCAGAGAGTTGTCCATCAATCTCTATGGAAGCGGCGTGAGCGGCATGAAAGTAAAAGATTATCTGAAAACTGCTTCCTATTACTATCCAGACTGGGATCAGGCACTTGCGGAGGAACTGATCAAAAAATTTGAACTGAATACAAAACAGCGTATCAATAAAATGTCCAAAGGTATGCTGTCCATGGTGACGATTATCGTAGCACTTGCAAGCAAAGCCGATTTTACGTTTATGGATGAACCGGTGGCAGGCCTTGATGTTGTAATGCGTGATTATTTTTACCATAAACTGATGGAGGAATATACAGAGACCGGACGTACCTTCGTTATTTCCACACATATTATCGAGGAAGCAACAGACCTGATGGAAGAAGTGGTCATGATCAAAAATGGCGAGGTGCTGCTGAAAGAAAATACGCAGGAACTTCTGGAGAGAAGCTACCATGTAAGTGGTCTTGCAGAAGTTGTGGATCAGGCAACGGAAGGCTATGAGAGACATCATGAAGAGAAGATGGGAAGAAGCAAGAGTGTGACGATCCTTTTGGAGGAAGGACAGAAGCTGCCGGAAGGCTATGATGTGACCATACAGCCGCTCAATCTGGAAAAATTGTTTGTATCCCTTTGCGGAATGGAGGAGTAGACATGGCAGAGAGCAGGATTATTAAGAGAAATGTTCTATTCTGGGGAAAATCAGGATTGCAGCTGACCGGCATGATGTTGATCTTCATGGTTGTATATGGATTCCTGTTTAATATGGGAAGCGGCAGTATATTCGGGGATTTCTGGAAAACAGCTTATTTTTATGGCGGGATCATAAGCGTTCTATTTGCGCTGATCGGACCAGTTTCCTATATGGGAGCATATCTGCCGCTGATATTGTCTTTTGGCTCCGGAAGAAGGGAAGTAGTCTTTGGCGCACAGATTTTCTGCATAGCTTATGGAGTGAGTTCCTATATCATTATGGTACTGGCAGGCATTATGAGCAGTGGAAAATTAGATGGAAAGCTGGATGTTTTGATAGCAGTTCTGTTTATATTTATGACAGCGGTCGGACAGCTTGTCTCGGTTGCGCAGATGCATTTCGGGATAAAAGGAATGATCATAGGAATCGTCATTGTGGTATTATGCATGGTCGGCGGATTTGTGACAGGAATTGGATTCATAGATGAGATCATGGTATGGATCAACGGAATGAAGACAAATGTAGTATGGATATTACTTGCGATAGGAGCGATTGCCAGCATTGCGTTGTATGCAGTCAGTGTCACGGTGCTTTTCCGTGAAATGAGATATTACGAAGTGAAAGCATAAGTTGGGAGGCGGAAAGAATGAACAGTTTTTTGATTCAGTGTAAGGTGCGGAAAGCAGAGCTTTTGCAATTTCTTGGAATTACTGCTGTGGGATACTTAATTGGTCTGATCGTTGTATTTATTGTGATGAACGTGGCAAAAGAGAATACCTGTGCAACAGCCGGAACCATGTTGGCGGTCATCGCCTTTGCTTTTATACATTTATTTGGGATAATTCTTTCTTTTATGGGGGATTTTAACATGGCAATTTCCCTGGGTGCGACCAGAAAAAGCTTTGTCTCAGGCTATGTACTTTTTAATCTGCTGGAGATCGCAGTGCTGGAACTTGAGATCGTTGTGTTTGGTGTAGTTGAGAAGTTTTTGCTGGAAAATGCATTTCCACAGGCGGTTATGGAAATTGACCTGACAAACTTTTTTACATGGAACTATCTGTCAGGTGTCCTGGTCGTATTTACAGCAGTGGAAATGTTTTTCGGCGCAGTTATTTTAAGATATGGCATGAAAGTGTTATGGATTTTATGGGCGGTCTGGATGATAATCTGTCTGGTTCCCATGAATATTGCAAAGAATGAAAAGCTTTCCGGTGAACTTGCGAAATTAGGGCTGTTTCTGGGTGGAAAATTCACGCCACAGGGAATTGTGGCTCTGGTGATTGCCTTAACAATTGTGATAGCAGTCATTACCTGGAACATTCTTCGGAAACAGCGAGTGACAGCATAAATATTATGTGATAAGATAAAACCATGTGGGTGAAAAATACCTGCATGGTTTTTTGTTATGTCAACCATTAATCAGATAACAGGATCACGGAAAAATATAAGGGGATTATGATGAACGATAAGTTAGAACAGTTACAGAAATATTTAGAGAAAATGGAACAGTTCAACCATGTGAACACATTATTGTATTGGGATATGAGAACCAACACTCCAAAGGAAGGATTTGCAGGACACAGCGATGCACTCACTTATTTTTCGACGGAGCAGTTTTCCATGTCGACCTCGGATGAACTGAAAATGTTATTGGATACACTGGCAGAGCCGGAAGAGTTTGAAAAGCTTGACGATAAGTGGAAGTTTGTTGTAAATAAAATGAAAACAGATATGGACAGAAATCGCAGAATTCCAAAAGAATTTTATGAAAGCTTCGTGAAAGCACAGTCGGAATCGGAGAATGCGTGGGAGGAAGCGAAGGAAAAAGCAGACTTTTCTATTTTTGCCCCACATTTGCAGAAAATGATCGATATGACAGCGGAGATGACCGGTTACACAGATCCGGAAAAAGAAGTTTACGACGCACTGTTAGACCAGTATGAAAAAGGAATGGATTCCGTTACGATGGACCGCCTGTTTGAAGATTTAAAAGCAGAGCTGATTCCTCTGGTGCAGAAAGTGCTTGCAGCGAAACAGCCGGATGACAGCAAGTTTCATGTTTCATTTGATAGGAATGCGCAGAAGGAAGTGGAGAAGCTTTTGCTGAGTTATATCGGATTTGACTGGAACAGAGGAACAACCGGGGAATCTACACATCCGTTTACACTGAATTTTTCGTCAAAGGATGTGCGTGTGACCAATCATTTTTATGAACATGATCCGCTCAGTGCGATGTATTCGGCAATCCATGAGGGTGGTCATGCGATTTTTGAGCAGAATGTGAATCCGGATTATGACGGAACGGTAGCGGGAAGCTGCAGTTATATGGGAATCCATGAGAGCCAGTCCCGTTTTTATGAGAACATTCTTGGAAGAAATAAGAATTTCTGGATTCCGGTTTATGCAAAAGTGCAGGAAAAAATGCCACAGCTTCAGGACGTTTCGTTGGATGAATTTTATAAGGAAGTCAATCATGTGAGAAACAGTTTTATCCGCACAGAGGCAGATGAACTGACTTACTGTTTCCATATTATTTTAAGATATGAGATCGAGAAGGCAATTTTCCGCGACCATGTGAAAGTGGAGGAACTTCCGGCACTCTGGAATCAGAAAATGCAGGAATATTTACAGATTACTCCGGCAGATGATGCGGAAGGAATTTTGCAGGATATGCACTGGTCTGACGGTTCTTTTGGTTACTTTCCATCCTATCTGCTTGGCAGTATTTATGACGGCATGTATTTAGATCGTCTGGAGGAAGAACTTGGCTCTGTGGATGCGCTGCTCGCGGAGGGAAGAATCAGTGAGATTACAAAATGGCTGAATGAGAAGATTCATCAGTATGGTTCTACCAGAAGCCCGAAAGAAGTGATCAGATACGTCTGCGGCAAAGAAGTTTCAGCAGAACCGCTGATTCGTTATTTCAAAGAAAAATATACAAAAGTTTATAATCTTGGTTAAAAAAGAAATTTTTGTGGATAATGGATAGAAAAGGAGAAGTATGAAAAAAGGAATTATTTTTGACATGGACGGAACGCTGTGGGACTCGGCAGCGAACGTTGCAGAATCATGGAATCTTGCCATAAAACAGGATGGCACTGTTGATAAAAAACTGACGGAGCAGGATATTCAGGGAGTTATGGGAAAGACCATGGATGTGATCGCCGACATCCTTTTCCCGGAACTGGAAAAAGAGGTGCGCATGAAATTGTTGGATCGGTGCTGTTCCATGGAAAATGACTACCTGAGAGAGCATGGTGGAGTTTTGTATCCAAAATTGGAGGAGACACTTTCTGCACTGAAAGAAAAGTATCCGCTCTACATCGTGAGCAACTGTCAGAGCGGTTATATCGAGGCATTTTTAGATTATTACGGATTTGGAAAATACTTTGAAGATATAGAATGTTATGGAAACAATCTGAAACAGAAGGGCGATAATATCAGATTATTAGCAGACCGGAACGGGTTGACAGAGGCAGTGTATGTCGGCGATATCCAGGGGGATTATGATGCCAGCTGCCACGCAGGCGTCGGGTTCATCCACGCAGCATATGGGTTTGGAACAATTGCAGCGGACGTGCCGGAAATCCATACATTTGAGGAACTTACAGAGGCAGCAGACCAATATTTTGCTCTGCGGTAAGAAATTATAAGGGTTTATCATATGACAAAATTAGATGAGTTAGTAACACAGATCAACAGAGAACATGTTTATATCCAGACACATAATTTTCCGGATCCGGATGCCATCGCAAGTGCGTTCGGCCTGCAGGAACTGTTAAAGCTTCGAGGGATTCATGCAACGATCTGCTATAAGGGAAAAATCGACCGTTACAGTACCGACAAGCTGAGAGAGATTTTGGACATCAGACTGGTAAATATTGAGAATATTGACAGTGAACTCACGGAGGACGACGAGGTTATCCTGGTAGATGCGCAGAAGGGCAATTCCAACATTATCGATATGACCGGGGATGAGATCATCTGCATCGACCATCATCCGGTTTATGAGAAAACGGAGTACCGGTTTACGGATATCCGGCCGGGTGTCGGGGCTTGCGCATCGATCATAGCACAATATTTTTTTGAAAATGAAATACCGATGGATCAAAGAATTGCAACAGCGCTGACGTTTGGAATCCGTATGGATACACAGAAATTGTCGAGAGGCGTATGCAAAATGGATATGGAAATGATCTGGCGCATGTTTGACCTGTGTGATCAGGATATGATTTATCTCTTAGAGAACAGCACACTCTATTTTGAAGATCTGATGGCGTATTCCAAGGCGATCTCAAGCATTGAGGTGTTTGAGAATATCAGTTTTGCAGATACCGGAAGGGATTGCCCGGAGGCTCTGATCGCCAGTGTGTCAGATTTTATGCTTGCATTGGTGGAAGTCTCTTTTTCCGTGGTCTATTCCAGAAAAAAAGAAGGAATCAAAATTTCTGTGCGGAGTGAGCGTCCAACATTAGATGCCGGAAAAATAATAAGCAAGGCGTTAAAAGGCATCGGAAGCGGTGGCGGGCATGCTACGATGGCAGGCGGTTTTGTGCCGTTTGACGGAAATGACCGGGAGGAAGATCTGATGATCCAGAACATCCGCGAAAGATTTATCGATGTGATCAGCAGGACGAAACGAAAGTCATTAAGATAGGTGGAAAATCTTGACTTTTCGGGGAAATCTCTGTATAATCACAGAAGGTTAAAGGCAATGATCCATTCATTGCAAATAGAAAAGACGATGACGAAGACAGTAGTTGTTAAGAGAAAGGCAAAGAGAGCCGGGATTGGTGTGAACCGGTGCGAGTATCTTAGGAATGAACATCACTTCCCAGTCGCAGTCCGAAATGTTTTGACTGAGTAGGCACTGACGTTTTTCCTACGTTACAGGGAACGGGTATATGATTTTTATAAAATCTGTACATTGTAATTAGGTGGTACAACGAATATAACCCCTTCGTCCTATTTACAGGAAGAAGGGGTTTTTTGCACGTTAGGCATGAGCCGTGCGGCTGCAAAAAAAAGAACAAACTGACGTGCATCAGTAAAAATGAAGAAAGAGGAAAGATCACATGTATAACAAAGTTGAAACAAATATGAACTTCGTTGACAGGGAAAAGCAGACAGAGAAGTTCTGGGAAGATCATGACATCTTCAAAAAATCAATGGAACAGCGCAAACAGGGAGAGACCTACACATTCTATGACGGACCTCCGACTGCAAACGGAAAACCACATATCGGACACGTATTAACACGTGTTATCAAAGATATGATCCCAAGATACCAGACTATGAAGGGAAAATATGTTCCGCGTAAAGCCGGATGGGATACACACGGACTTCCGGTCGAGTTAGAGGTAGAGAAGATGCTCGGCTTAAACGGAAAAGAGCAGATTGAAGAGTACGGTATGGAACCTTTCATCAAAAAATGTAAGGAATCTGTATGGAAATACAAGGGAATGTGGGAGGATTTCTCAGGAACCGTTGGTTTCTGGGCAGATATGGAAAACCCATATGTCACCTATGATGACAACTTCATCGAGTCCGAATGGTGGGCATTAAAACAGATCTGGGACAAAGGATTGTTATACAAAGGCTTCAAGATCGTTCCTTACTGTCCTCGTTGTGGTACACCACTTTCTTCCCAGGAAGTTGCACAGGGTTATAAGACTGTAAAAGAACGTTCTGCAGTGGTACGTTTCAAAGTTGTCGGAGAGGATGCTTACTTCCTTGCATGGACCACAACTCCGTGGACACTTCCATCCAACGTTGCACTCTGTGTGAACCCAAATGAGACTTACTGCAAAGTAAAAGCTGCAGACGGATACACCTACTACATGGCAGAGGCACTTCTTGACAAAGTGTTAGGAAAGCTTGGAAATGAAGAGGAAGGTGTCAAAGCATACGAAGTATTAGAGACTTACACCGGAAAAGATTTAGAGTACAAAGAATATGAGCCTTTATATGCATGTGCAGCAGAAGTAGCAGCAAAACAGCACAAAAAAGGACATTTTGTTACCTGTGACACTTATGTAACGATGTCTGATGGTACCGGTATCGTTCATATTGCTCCTGCATTCGGTGAAGATGATGCGAATGTCGGACGTAAGTACGATCTTCCGTTTGTCCAGTTTGTAAACGGAAAAGGTGAGATGACAGAAGAGACACCTTATGCCGGATTATTTGTAAAAAAAGCCGACCCTGAAGTATTAAAAGATCTGGATGCGCAGGGCAAATTATTTGACGCACCAAAGTTCGAACACGAATATCCACATTGCTGGAGATGTGATACACCGCTTATTTACTATGCAAGAGAGTCATGGTTCATCAAGATGACTGCTGTAAAAGATGACCTGATCCGTAATAATAATACTGTAAACTGGATCCCGGAATCCATCGGTAAAGGACGTTTCGGTGACTGGCTTGAGAACATCCAGGACTGGGGAATCTCCCGTAACCGTTACTGGGGAACTCCTTTAAATGTATGGGAATGTGAAGGCTGCGGACATCAGGAGTCCATCGGAAGCCGTGCCGAATTAGCAGAGAGAAGCGGAAACCCGGATGATGCCAAAGTGGAATTACACAGACCGTATATCGACGCTGTGACCTTTAAATGTCCTGACTGTGGCAAGACCATGCACAGGGTGCCAGAAGTGATCGACTGCTGGTTCGACTCAGGAGCAATGCCGTTTGCACAGCACCATTATCCATTTGAAAATGAGGATTTGTTCAAACAGCAGTTCCCGGCTCAGTTCATTTCCGAGGCGGTAGACCAGACACGAGGATGGTTCTATTCCCTGATGGCAGAGTCCACCTTACTGTTTAATAAAGCTCCTTATGAAAACGTTATCGTTTTAGGACATGTACAGGATGAGAACGGACAGAAAATGTCCAAATCCAAAGGAAATGCAGTCGATCCGTTCGATGCATTAGAGACTTACGGAGCAGATGCGATCCGCTGGTATTTCTACATCAACAGCGCTCCATGGCTTCCAAACCGTTTCCATGGAAAAGCAGTGCAGGAGGGACAGCGTAAGTTCTTAAGCACCTTATGGAACACTTATGCATTCTTTGTACTGTATGCAAACATTGACGGATTTGACGCAACAAAATATAAACTGGAATATGATAAATTATCCGTGATGGATAAATGGTTACTGTCCAAATTAAATACCGTGATCGGCGCTGTGGATGATAACCTTGGCAGTTACAAGATCCCGGAAGCTGCAAGAGCACTCGATGAGTTTGTGGACGATATGAGTAACTGGTACGTAAGACGCTCCCGTGAACGTTTCTGGGCAAAAGGAATGGAGCAGGATAAGATCAATGCCTACATGACACTTTACACAGCGTTAGTAGAGATCTGTAAATGTGCAGCACCAATGATCCCGTTCATGACAGAGGAAATCTATCAGAATCTTGTGTGCAGCATTGATAAAAATGCGCCGGAAAGTATTCATTTATGTGACTTCCCAACCGTTAATGAAGCATACATTGACAAAGAGTTAGAGAAAAATATGGATGAGGTATTAAAGATCGTGGTTATGGGCCGTGCATGCCGTAATGCAGCAAACATCAAGAACCGTCAGCCGATCGGAAATATGTTTGTCAAAGCTCCATTTGAACTTTCAGAGTACTTCAAAGAGATCATCGAGGATGAGCTGAATGTAAAGAAAGTTTCCTTTACCGATGATGTAAGTTCCTACACAAGCTATACATTCAAACCACAGCTCCGTACTGTAGGACCAAAATATGGAAAATATTTAGGACAGATCCAGAAAGCTTTAGCGGAACTTGACGGAAACGCTGCTATGGCAGAGTTAAAGGAAAATGGATTTATCACTTTGAAGTCTGTCAGTGATGATGTAAAATTAGCAGAGGAAGATCTGTTAATTACAATGACACAGATGGAAGGTTATGTAACGGAGGGGGACAATACAGTAACCGTTGTCCTTGATACCAACTTAACACCAGAGTTAATTGAAGAAGGATTTGTGCGTGAGATCATCAGCAAGATCCAGACCATGAGAAAAGAAGCAGGATTCGAAGTGATGGATAAGATCATGATCTCTTATCAGGCAGATGACAAAGTGGCTGCCATCTTTGACAAATATGGTGATGCGATCAAAGCAGATGTACTCGGACTTGATGCTGTAGCTGGCAGTGTGGATGGATACGAGAAAGAATGGAATATTAATGGGGAAACCGTTCTTTTAGGTGTAAAAAAAGGAGAGTAAGGAAATGTCTAAAACAGCAGCAGTCTTCAATAAGAAAAAATTTATCAATGATGTAACAGAGACAGTCCGTCATATGTATCGCAAACAGTTAAAAGAAGCAAGCCAGCAGGAGATTTTCCAGGCGGTATCCTACGTCGTAAAAGACGTTGTGATCGATGACTGGCTGGCAACCCAGCAGGCATTTGACGATCAGGATCCAAAGATTGTCTATTATATGTCAATGGAATTTCTGATGGGCCGTGCGCTTGGAAATAACCTGATCAATTTAAAAGCTTACAAAGAAGTGAAAGAAGCTCTGGAAGAAATCGGACTGAATCTTGACGTGATCGAAGATCAGGAGCCGGATCCTGCACTCGGAAACGGTGGTCTTGGACGTCTTGCAGCATGCTTTATGGAATCACTGGCAACACTTGGATACGCAGCTTACGGCTGTGGAATCCGTTACCGCTACGGTATGTTCAAACAGAAGATCGAAGATGGTTATCAGGTAGAAGTTCCGGATAACTGGCTGGAAAATGGCAATCCATTTGAGATCCGCCGTCCGGAGTATGCTGTAGAAGTAAAATTCGGCGGCTATGTACGTATTGAAGACCGCAATGGTATGAGCCATTTCGTACAGGAAGGTTATCAGTCTGTAAAGGCTGTTCCATATGACCTGCCAGTTGTAGGCTATGGCAACCACATTGTAAATACACTTCGTATCTGGGATGCTGAACCTGTTAATACCTTTAACCTGGACTCCTTTGACCGTGGTGATTATCAGAAGGCTGTTGAGCAGGAAAACCTGGCTAAGAACATCGTTGAGGTCCTTTATCCAAATGATAACCATTATGCAGGTAAGGAACTGCGTTTAAAACAGCAGTATTTCTTCATCTCTGCCAGCGTTCAGAGAGCAGTACAGAAATTTAAAGAAAAACATGACGACATCCATCAGTTCCCTGAGAAGGTTGTATTCCAGTTAAATGATACCCATCCAACTGTAGCAATTCCTGAGTTAATGCGTATCCTCTTAGACGATGAAGGCCTTACCTGGGAAGAAGCATGGGATATTACTACAAGAACCTGTGCATACACCAACCACACGATCATGTCTGAGGCATTAGAGAAGTGGCCGGTAGACTTATTCTCCCGTCTGCTTCCACGTATCTATCAGATCGTAGAAGAGATCAACCGCCGTTTTGTAAATGAGATCCAGCAGAGATATCCTGGTGATCAGGACAAGATCGCAAAGATGGCAGTTGTATACAATGGTCAGGTAAGAATGGCTTATATGGCTATTGTAGCAGGCTTCTCTGTAAATGGTGTTGCAAGACTGCATACTGAGATCTTAAAGCATGAGGAGTTAAAAGACTTCTATGAGATGATGCCTGAGAAGTTCAACAACAAGACCAATGGTATCACCCAGAGACGTTTCCTGCTTCACGGCAACCCATTATTAGCTGACTGGGTAACTGACAAGATTGGCGATGAGTGGATCACAAACCTGCCTCATATTAAAGAACTGGCAGCATTTATGGATGATAAGGAATGCCAGAAGGAATTCCTGGATATTAAATATAAGAATAAAGTACGTCTGGCTAAGTACATTAAGGAGCACAACGGCATTGACGTTGATCCAAACTCTATTTTTGATGTACAGGTTAAGAGACTTCATGAGTACAAGCGTCAGCTGATGAA
>ERZ779895.3412-NODE-3412-length-12421-cov-3.031538_pt1 | contig 12421 bp, 13 predicted proteins | sample MGYA00511093_ERZ779895 | MGnify/ENA primary metagenome ERZ779895 (study PRJEB29588, sample SAMEA2142970) | human gut metagenome | biome: human gut; feature: human-associated habitat; material: faeces | place: Denmark | collected 2008/2010 ... | reverse complement strand
CCAGCGGCTGCGCGGTTCCCTTCAGCTCAAGGCGGATGAAGCGCCGCCCGGCCATATCGGTTTCGACATAGATGGTTTTGGAGAATTTCCCGGAAACGGAATTCGCTTTGACCTGCGTCCGGATTTCGAGTGCCTTGCCGGGCAAAAGTTCCGAAGCGGAGACCTGGCTGATCAGACAGCCGCAGGTGGAGCGGATCTTTCGGATTTTAACCGTCTCCCCGGGGGCGTTGACCAGTCTGAAGGTGTGCTCCCGGCTTTCCGCCGCCGGGTAGGCGCCGAAATCGGCCACGCCATTTCCCGGCACCTCCAGTCCGCCCGCCGGCAGCCGGCAGCAGAAGAGACATCCCAGAATCATTTGCGATAATATGATTTTATGATTCATGCCGCTGACCGATATTTCCTGTCGAAAGGCTGCCGGCTGGTCCGGCAAGTTATTTTCATTTGAAAAGCATGGCAAAAACTGTTTTTGCCGATCCTTGAACTTTCCCCGTCATATAACTTACATGCCGAACGCCGATAACGCAAACGGCAGGTGCAATCATCCCGGCGAACCGGAGGGAGCCGGATTGTCGTTCCGGGAACTCCCGGTGTCTGCGGCGGTCAGATGCAGTAGTCGATGACGGTTTCGCCGTTTGAGATATAAAGCTCCAGCAGATCCTTCAGGGTGTAGGCGGCAAAGGCGCTCCGGATTTTCTGATTGATCTCCGCCCACATCCGCTGTGCGGGACACAGCGACTTCCGATGACATATGCCTTCCGCCGAGGATGTGCAGTCCACGATGGCGATCGGGCCTTCCATCACTTCGAGAACCTCGAGGACGCTGATGTCTTCCGGCCTGCGCGTCAAGGTATAACCGCCGTTCGCGCCGCGGACGGATTTCACGAATCCCGCCTTCCGCAGTTCGATGATCAGACGGCTGATGTATTTTTCGGAAATCTCCTGATTGTTCGCGATTTCCCGGATCATGCGCGGCTTGTTCCCGATACGGTACAGCGCGATATCCAGAAGAATCCGCAGGCCGTAACGCCCTTTCGTGGAAATTTTCATGAGCTCCCCCCTTTCTGAATGCCGTTTTCCGAATGCTGTCGCAGTCAATATACACTACCGGCAGGGTAGCTTCAAGCGCCGCGCTTTTCTTTTTATCCTGTTTTTATTTTACCGCCTGAAAACAGGAAAGAATAAAAAAAATTCCGACATCCGCTTGTTTTTATCAGGAGGCGGTGTATTTTATGCTATCACAACTAAAACGGTAGACTTTAAAAATGGAGGTCTGTCATGGCGGAAAAAATTTATGCCGATATTCTTGAAAAGATCGGCCGAACCCCGTTGGTGCGGATCAGCAAACTCAACCGGGGCAATGCGGAAGTGCTGGTCAAAGTGGAATCCTTCAACCCGGCCGGCAGCGTCAAGGACCGCATCGCCATCGGCATGGTCGAAGCGGCGGAAAAGGCGGGAAAGATTGCGCCGGGAGCGCTGATCATCGAACCGACCAGCGGGAATACCGGTATCGGCCTCGCCCTCGTTGCGGCAGTCAAAGGTTACCGGCTGATCCTCACCATGCCGGACACCATGAGCATTGAGCGCCGCAAACTGCTCGCCGCCTACGGCGCGGAACTCGTGCTGACCGAAGGAGCGCTCGGCATGAAAGGCGCGATCGCCAAAGCGGAGGAACTTGCCCAAACGCATCCGGGTTCGTTCATTCCTCAACAGTTCGACAACCCGGCCAATCCGGAATACCACAAGCACACGACCGCGGAGGAGATCTGGCAGGATGCCGGCGGCAGAGTCGACGCCTTCGTCGCCGGCGTCGGAACCGGCGGAACGCTGACCGGAGTCGGCGAAGTGCTGAAAGCGCGCAATCCGGACGTGAAGCTGATCGCGGTGGAGCCCTCCGACTCCCCGGTGCTCTCCGGCGGCAGGCCCGGACCGCACAAAATTCAGGGCATCGGCGCCGGTTTCGTACCGTCCGTGCTCGACACAGAGATCATCGACGAAGTCTTCCCCGTGAAGTCGGAGGATGCCGGCGACACCGCCCGCGCCGCAGCGAAGCGGGAGGGGCTGCAGGTCGGCATCAGTTCCGGCGCCGCGCTTTTCGCCGCGCTCGAACTGAGCAAGCGCCCGGAATATGCGGGCAAACGGATCATCGCCCTGCTGCCGGATACGGGAGAACGCTATCTCTCCGGCTGGCTGTTCAACAACTGAATCAACAACATACCGGGAGACCGCATCCATGAACAATCGAAACTATCATATCGAAACGCTGGCGCTCCATGCCGGTCAGGAGATCGAACCGGCCACCCGCGCCCGGGCAGTGCCGGTTTACCGCACCACCGCTTACAACTTCAAAAGCTCGCAGCACGGCGCCGACCTGTTCGCGCTGCGGGAGCCGGGCAACATCTACGCCCGGCTGATGAATCCGACCAACGACGTGCTGGAGAAACGCCTGGCGCAGCTCGACGGCGGCGCAGCGGCGCTGACGCTTTCCAGCGGCACGGCGGCGATCTATTTCGCCGTCACCAATATTCTCAGGCAGGGCGATGAACTGGTCTCCGCAAACAATCTTTACGGCGGCCCCTTCACGCAGTTCGACGCGATCCTGCCCCAGCAGGGAATCACGGTCCGCTTCGCGCCGGTCAACGATTTTGCGGCGACAGAGGCGGCGATCAATGAAAAGACCCGTGCGCTCTATATCGAAACCGTCGGCAACCCGGCGCTCGACGTCGCCGACATCGAAGGTTACGCGGCGATTGCGAAGAAGCATCACCTGCCGCTGATCGTCGACGCGACCTTCACGCCGCCGACGCTGCTGCGTCCGATCGAGCACGGCGCGAACATCGTGATCCACTCGCTTTCCAAGTGGATCGGAGGACATGGAACCGGCATCGGAGGAGTGGTCGTCGATGCCGGGAATTTCGACTGGACCGATCCGAAGTTCTCGCTCTACAACGAACCTGACCGCGGCTATCACGGACTGCGTTTCGCACACGATCTCGGGGAACTGAATCCGCTGGCGTTCATTCTGCGGCTGCGTACGGTCGGGCTGCGCAATCAGGGGCCGACGCTCGCGCCGGACGCGGCATGGCTCTTCCTGCAGGGAGTCGAATCGCTTCCGCTGCGCATGGAGCGCCACAGCTCCAATGCGCGGAAGGTGGCGGAGTTCCTGAAGCATCATCCGAAGGTCGCGTGGGTGCGCTACCCCGGACTTTCCGGCGATCCGTCGCATGAGCTCGCGCAGAAATACCTGCCGGACGGCGCGGGCGGTATGGTCGTATTCGGCGTCAGGGGCGGCAGCGCCGAGGGCATCAAACTGGTGGACAACATCGGGCTGTTCAGCATTCTCGCCAATGTCGGGGACGCCAAGAGCCTGATCATCCATCCGGCGAGCACGACCCACTCGCAGCTCTCCGACGAGGACCAGCGCAAGGCCGGACTCACGCCCGAACTCGTTCGCCTTTCCATCGGACTCGAACACGTTGACGACATCATCGCCGCTCTCGACGACGCACTGATACTGATCTGATAGGTTATGGGCTCCGGGATGGCGTTCGCGTCACATTGGGCCTGCGTACCTGCATGGAGTTTTATGATGGAATTTCAATTCAACGGCAGAATGGAATCGGTGGCGGAAGGCAGGCACTCGACGCTCCCGATGCCAAAATGGTTCTGATCGAGGAACTCCGGCAGATCGGGAAAACGGTGATCGCGGCCGGCGGCCTTGCGGGGTTCGGACGATCCAATGCAATGCGTCTGCGAAAAGCCGGTAAAAACCTTTACCTTGCGGGAGATCTGGTTTCCGGGATATCCGCCGCCTTGCCGCCCGCGTCGCCCCGGGTCGGAATCGCTGCCGCAATTCAGGCCGACACGATCGTTGCATTACTGCCTGGGCTGGAAATCTGAGAATTATGAAAATGGAGGCTTAGCCGATGAGTGAAGATGAAAAAAAATGCAGCCTGAGCTGCTCGGAGTGCGCAGTTCGCAACTGCTACCGGCGTGAAAAGCAATATCCGGCCTTCTGCCTGACCGAGGAATACAAAGATGCCGTGGAACTCACGCGCAGATTGTATGAAAGCGACGGCATTGACGGGCGTCTCGCCCGGGCCGCCGCCGAAATCGAAGGCGAATATTACGGTCGTCTGACCCGGCTGGAGGAAACGATCCGCTTTGCGATGAAGCTCGGCGTGAAGAAGCTCGGCATTGCAAGCTGCATCGGCCTGCTGGACGAAGCATCGATCTACGCCAAGATCGTACGGACAGCCGGAATCGAAACGAAGACTGTCATCTGCAAGGTCGGTGCGATCGATAAAACGGAAATCGGCCTGCCGGACCAATTGAAAGTCTGCCCCGGCTGCAACGAATCCTGCTGCAATCCGGCGCTTCAGGCCCAGGTGCTCAACGATTGGGGAGCGGATTTGAATGTACTGGTCGGCCTGTGTGTCGGGCACGACGCGATTTTCACCCGCCACAGCAAGGCGCCGGCAGTGACGTTCATCGTCAAGGACCGGGTACTGGGCCACAATCCGGCAGCGGCGATCTACACCTCAAAATTCTACTACAAACGGGTTCTGAACGAAAAAACGTTCCCGGAACCGAAAACGCCTTCCAGGCAGAAAAACTGACCGGAAGGCGAAGCGGAGAAAACGGGCGATGTCAGGAGGCGGCTTCGCCCCGTTTCTTTCTCATTTTCCGGATTCTCTCCGCGACACGCACCATGCCGTTTCTGGTAAACGGTCTGGCTGGGGCGCATTCGGCGGTTCATTGCATCATGACCGGCAGTGCAGAACGCCATGCAACGTCCGCAAAGCGTCGCACCGTAGGTCGCCTCGGCATGTTCGCTGATGCGGATGCGGGCGTCGCGCCTGTTCCAGAGATCGTCGTAATGTCCCATCCGGCTCTGCGCCTCTTCAACCGGTACATCGACATTCGGATTGAACACTGCCCCGGGCCAGACTTCCGTGCTGAGTCCGCGCACCATGTGCGTGCATTTGACCGGATCGCATTCCGCATAGCGACAAGTGCGGCTGCCGAGCCTGCAAACATGCGGCGGATTCAGTGAAAGAGCATGCGCCGGACAGTTACGGATGCACTCCAGACACAGGTATACCATGCGCATCCACGACCAAACGTATCTTGGTGCTGAGCTCCCTCTTGTTTTCGCCATGTCCTGTTTCCCGCCTCGAGCTCCGCTTCCATGCAGATGATCCTTGATATGACCGGCGTTAATCATTAACAACTTAAATTCAAAATTATCAATCTGTTCTTCCAATAGCCGCCCCGGACTCCTCTGGCGTGCCAACGACAAAAACAGCGGTAAGGATTTTCCAATCTCCATAACTTGGCGGCAAATCACGCCCGGGGCCCCTGTCTGCGAAATCCCAAACACAGCATTGATGAATTATCGATTATCGCGCGTAATGAGCTGATACAGGTAAAAACCTTTGGCGATCCCGTCAATCCGGAAGGCCAGTTTATCTGCCGCCAGGAACTCGGAGTGTTCGAGATTGGCGCCGTGTTTCAGAATATAGCCGGTCACGCCGACGTTGTCTTTCGGGGTCTTCCAGCTCAGAAGCAGGCTGTTCCCCTCGACCTTTGCCTTGACGGAGACACTGCCCGGCGCGGTCATGTCCCTGACGGTGAAGGTCTGAACTTCGCTCCACTCGCCGACGTTCTTGTCCTTGTCGATGGCGCGGACTTTATAGGAGTGTTCGCCGACCGAAAGGTTGCTGACGTTGATGGAAGTCTTGCTCGACTTCAGGATTTTGCCGTCGTCAAGCTGGATTTCGTAGTTCGCCACCTTGCCGGAGTTGTCCACGCCGGTGTCCCAGGAGAGTGTCGCCTTGTACTTGCTGTCAACGACCGGAACGGCAAGGCCGGTCACCTTCTCCGGCGGCGTGGTGTCTTTTCCGGGAGCCACTGGGGCAGAGGTTGCTGTGCCGAGGTCCTTCCAGGAACCGTCCGGGTAGATGTAAATCGCCCGTCCCGGTCCATACTCATTGTAGTAGTATTCTCCATTGTCGGTGGAAACCCGAAAACAGTTGGAAACCCGGAAACAGAAGGAGGCTCCTGCATATTTCCTATTTTCTTCATTGCATTCAGCGATACTGGCATCAATGATCTCGCCGATGACTTCGGGAGTATACTCCCAGGAACCGTCTTCGATGGTGGCTTGATTGCTTCCGTAATGGGCGATATAGGCAAAATTGATCTGATTGGGGTCCGCAGGTTTTCCGTTCGACAGCATGGCGGAAATGGTTCTGGTTACCGGATCATAAGTGATCGAAGCGATTTCCGGAAGCGGTTCATGCGGAGCAAGCGAATCAGGAACATTTAAAGTCGCCCAAGCAGTGTAATCTCCCGGACCGTCGGTTTCGACATCAATTTGCATGGCAATTTGTCTTCCGGCAAAAGTCGCAAGGTAGTTCGAAGGTAGAGCGCAGGTGAAAGTCGTTTCATTCTTTTGTTCCAGGCGGACCTGGCGCCATCCGATATCGAAGCCAGGTAATTCAAATTTTTTTCCAGCAATGGTTTCATGAAAAGATATATAAAAATAACTATTGGGATCCTCTCCTCTTTGAAATTCCGGAAAAACCTTACCCAGCTTGAGCGTCAGGATTCCGTTCCCGTCAACCGAAACAGAGGCATTGAATTTAGTAGCAGCCATGATGCGTTTTCCTCCTAGTTATGAGTTATATTCGGCAATACATACGGCAACATATTGGAAAATACCGGGAAAACGATTGGAGTATTTGAGCGGTTCCCGTCAAAATTGGAAGTTTCTTTTTCAGCCGCCCCCGGCGACACGGCATGTTCCGGACCGGAATAAATCTTCGGTTCCTCGGAGGAAGAGAAATATTCGATTTTCTGCCACTTATTCAAGATGACCGGTTGCTGTCGCAGCAGTTCCACTCCGCGAACGCGGGCCGGAAAACCTTTGGCTGTACATTCGACCTTGGTAAAAAACAGATAATCCGTGATTTTGTAGTCGAAAGTCGCACCGAGAATCTGATCGGCCTCATTGTTTTCGCAAGCGTTGTAAAGAGCGGTGCTCTTGGCATTGCGAACTGCTTTCTGAGCGGGAGACAGAAATTCCCACAACACGCTCAGGAACGAGAGATTCGGATTGGGATTGAGCTGGCAGTGTTTGCCGTCGGAGAACTGGAAGAACCAGAACAGTACCGAAGCCGATCCCCGTCCGGTAATTCGATGATTGTTGACGCTGTATTGCGTCGTATAGGGAATTCTTCCTGTCGGCTCTGGACGGGCAAGGTAATCGACTCCGGCATCCCGGTGATAACTGACGCAGCCGCCGCAAATCACGGTAATTCCGATTGCCGCCGCCAGTGCTCCGAATCTTTTGTTCCGCATTTTTCGTTCCTCCTGTTTGGGGTTTACTGTTTTGCGGAACTGCACACAAAAAAGGGCGCATTCCGCAATCCGTCTTACAAGAGGCACTAGCAAGCCCACGCAACGACAAACCACGAGAATGCGTCCACAATCAGGACACACTTCATGCAGTCGGCCATTGCGTTTGAAAATTGCTAGTTTCCTTGTAAGGCCGGTATTATACGATTTTTCAGTTCAGATTCAGTTCGTCTCTACGGTTTCACTTCCTTTCGGGTTGATGAACTTTCGCTTTAACATAGTTCTCCGAAAGTGAAAAGTCAAACCGGAAACGGCAATCGCGCATGAAGTTGTGTTGTCGTCGCGGGGCCTGCCGGTGCCGAATCAATCTTTGAGCCGCTTCTGAATTTCCAGAAGTTCCAGCAGCCTTCCCCGCAGTTCCTTACACTCTTTTCTGCGTTTGGCGTCCATCATCATCAGAGTCATGACGGAGTGTTTCCGTCGATAAATCGCGCGGGGCTCGAAGCGGCCTTCGATGAAGTAGGGCAAAATATCCGCCAGAGAATCGCTCTGAACTCTGACGCGGTGATTATGGATGATTTTGAAGAGACGCTGTCCATCCTTTTTCCATGCGGCGAACAGATACGGACTCTTCAGGCGGCGGTCCAGGGCGTTCTTGGTTCGGGATTGAACTTCCGCCCGGTCCTGCATGAAGTAGAGCGTGGCGTCTTGCTCCCCTCCATCCGGCTTGTGCCAGACTCCGCGAAGCGTTTCCAGCGGTACGGTGTTTCCATCGAATTTGGGCCGCCATACCAGACACAGGGCGTAACCCTCTTTCAGAAGCTCCGCCGGATCGTGAACCGGCGTGATTGCGTAAACATCCTCCTCCGAAAGAAACTGTGGATTTCGTGTGAAAGTGAAGTGAAGCTGCATCGTTTTTGCCCTCTGTCTGATGGTTGAATATGAAAGTCCCGATTTATGATAAAGATTTCCGGGCCTCCGTCAAGCCCCCGGAATTCGGACTTGACCTCATGTTCCGGGTATTTATCCTGCCCTTCGGACAAAAGACCGAAAAAAGGCGACGGCAAATGGACGATTTGAAAATCTTTTACGAGTGCTTGCCGCATTCACTGCGCCGCAACTGGTGTTGGCAGATGTGGAAACCTTCCATCATTTCCGGGGACTGGCCGCGACGCGCCAGACGCCAGGAACAGGAACGCCGCTATCTGGATTTGCTGAAATTCGGCTTGGAGAGTCGCTTTAAGGCGCTTTATAGGCCGCTGGCAGACAAAAGCTACCCCACGTTTCTGTGGAATCTGGCGCAGGCCGTTGAGTTTCGAGAGGTTGATCTGCGTTCACCGCTCCATTTCAATACGCATAACGCAGATCGTCAGCTTCGGGCATGGCTGGACCGGAGTTTTCTGGATTTTCCGTTGCCGGAATGGTGCTATGGACTTTGGAAACACCCGATGTCCCGTTTTGAAGTCAAGGCTCTGTGCCGGTTGGGGCAAGGAGTTTCGCCGCGCGACGTGTTGAAGTTGAGCAAACAGGAAAACTGTTGGTTTCATCAGCTTCCAGAGCGTTTTTCTTCCCTTGCGACAGGGTGTTGCTTCTGTATTCTCCGAAGTCACCGCCATTCAACCGCTGAGGCGATGGCAATTGCTGAAGTGCTCACCGGGGCCTGCCGTTATCTTGAATGGCCGGTTTTTCTTCATGTTGTCCGCACTGTTTCCGAATGGCTGGCTTGTCAGAAGTTCACGCTGAGGGAACTTCAAATTCCGGTGCACTACTGGCGGACACAGGGACTTTTCGACGAGCATTTTACCTTAAAAAACCGGTCTTTCCGTTCGGTATGTCAGGAGGCTGACGAGTGGCTGTACGGAATTCGCCGTCCGGAAGTCCTCCGCTCCTGGCCGTCGCACGGGTTCTCGTGGGTGCGGGAAAATCCCGACATCATCTTTGACGAACTTCTCGACTCGGATGCACTTTTCCGGGAAGGCCGCCAGTTACATCACTGTGTCGGCTCCTATCTGGATGCCTGTCGGCGCGGCTGTTGCGCCATCGTCTCGATGCGTTCGCTGGATGGGAAACTCTGCGCCACCCTCGAAATCGAACTGCCCGGCAGGATTCTCGTCCAGGTGAAGGAAAGTTGCAACCGGCAGCCTTCGGCAGTTGTCCGTCGCCACATCAAAGCCTATGTCGAAGCTGTGGGATTGATCTGGAAAAAGTCGGCATGAAATCCGGTTTTCAAGGCAGCTTTCGCACCTGCAAACTCTCTTCTTCCAGAGTGTCAGCTTTCGCCCTCTGAACCGGTTCGGACGTTCAGGAAGGACCTGCCGATAAATAAAAAAACGCCGGGAAAGGTTTTAAGCACCACTTTCCCGGCGGCAAAAGGTCAATCGTTTTGCGGTTCGTCAGTTTGCGGCTCGCTCCCCGGAGGGTTGTCGCCCTGTGCTCCGCCGTCTTGCCGTTCCTCATCCTGCGGCTCTTTGTCCTGCGGAGGTTCTTCCTTCCTGGTCCTCGGTTCTCCCCAGGCGAAAATATCGACCAGATCGTCGCACAGATGCCAGCGGCGAGCACGGACATAGCGCTTACGTTTTCCGGTATCCCATTTGATCACAACCTCTTTGGTGTGATCGTTCGGGTGAACTCTCACCTCGATACCGGGACCGCGTTCCAGAATACCGTTCCGAAAATCCCGGTCGGCTTCCTCCTTGCTTCTTCGGTAAAACTGCGGCTTTTCAGGTTCTTCGTCTGCCGGAAAGCTGCAAACAGATTTTCGATTTCTGACCATGATAAATTCCTTTGTGTTTAAGTTTTTTGGTTGTTGAATAAAAGTTCTGTCAATTCTACCTCAACCGTCCATCTTGCTTCCTCCTCTCTGGTTTGAACTCCTGTTGACGGCAACCGCTGCAACAGCTTGCCCGTCTTGGTATTTCGGAGCCACAGGAAGGGCCACAGAGACCGCAATCCCGGCATCGACCCCGGCAAAGGCTTCTGCGCAACGGAGACGGTTTTCTGGTGTCTTTTCGAGCTCAGGCTTCCTCATGAAGCGGTCCTCCGGTCGCCGGATTGAAGTTCAAAGCCTCCTCCCAGTTAAGCGGTTCGTAACCCCAGGCCGCCCAATCTTCATCGGAAATCGAAAGGTCAGCGGCGTCGAAAGCGGCCTCTTCCGCCAAAGTCAAGGCTGAAATCTGATGCTGCTGAAGAAAGCCTTTGGAAAAGCCGAAGGTCTTCTGGCCGAAAGGAGCCTCCTTGGTGTCGACCTTGGCGATGTAGGAGACCCACTCGATCGCGTCGGCGAGATTGTCGAGCTTGGCGGAAACCTTCTTGCCCCAGAAGAAACTGTCCCGTAATGGAGGATTGCACCTGACCCGCCTGACATCGTTCTTCAAACGCCTGGAGAGCAAGCAATTCAAATGGCTGGCGATCCCGGAAGCGGACTGGATGAACTTGCCGTGGACGATGACGAAGATGTGGAAATGAACGTGGCCGCCGCTGGCAAAATCGCCTTTCTCGCGGCCCCAGAGATATTCGGCTGGAACTCGGCGGTTCTGCATGGTTCGCCGCCAGCTTTGGAGGGTGCCGGTCAGAAAGTCGTTGGCCTGAAGTGTAAAAGTTGAGGGGAAGTTGACCGTGAAGTGGCAGACGTAAAGTCTTCCGTGGCTGACGCTCCACATGTAATCAAAAATCTGATGGATCGCGGCCAAGATTTCCGCCCGGCTCCCTGATGGACTTTGATAGATTCGGGTTTCGTTGTAAGTTTCTTCCCGATGGATTCTGGGTTTTCCCATAGTTGCTTGCTCCTGTAATGCTCTGTTTTCTTTTCAGTAAAATAACAACAACAGCCAGAGAAGTTTTTGTTTTGATTATGGTTTCTTCTGCTTGCACCTTAAGTCTGTTTAAAGGTGCCTGCTGGTTTGTTTCTGGTATCGGCTTAGGGGGTTCTCCTTTGAGAGATCTGCTTTGCTTTTTGGTGTTTGTTTGTTGGTTCGTTAGGGTGTTCTCTCTTTGTTGTTTTGTGTTGGAGGGGTTTCTTGTGCTTTGTCTTAGATAGTATTGTTCTCTCTTTTTTGCTTTGCTTAGGGTGTTCTCTCTTTTTTGCTTTGCTTAGGGTGTTCTCTCTTGTGAGATGCTTATTTTTTTGATAGATACAATAAAAACAAACTCTAAAACCCCCGCTTTCTCCGCCTGAGTTTGAGGGGAAAGCCTTTTCAACGGAAGTATCTGAATCAAGGAGGTCTGAAAATGGATGTCAGGATCAAGGGAGCGACGGTCAATCTGATCGCAAAGCTGCTGCACCCGTTGGCCGAAGCCGGAGTGTTGAGCATCCCGGAGGAAAGGGAGGTGATCGCACAGTTGCGAAACTTGGCGAAGAATGGCGAGATGATTCCTGCAATACTGCCAAAGCTGATCGACCAGCCGGAAGCCGCCGAAATGCTCGGAATCAGTCTGGCAAACTTCAAAAAGCTGGAACGAAACGGAGCCTTTCCGTTTCGACGGAAGAAGATCGGCACAGCGGTACGATACCGCAATTCCGACATCGTTAAATTCATCCTTGCGGAAGAAGACACTGATGGCTCAGAAGATGCAAACTGAAGAAATTTCATTACTTACCTCGTTGTCGTTAAAATCAGGGCACAAGCCCGCATTAAAAAAACAGACATGAGGTAGGAGGAGAACTTTCATTGTATGATAAAGAAAAAACACCCCTCCGTCAAGCCCCTGAAAAGGCAAAAAATATAAATTTTGTCAATAAAAAGTAGTTTCAGTCAATCCATTGGCTATAATGATACAGGGCCCCCCCTTGTGATGAAAGTTTTCAGGCTGGTTTCAGTATCTGTTCCAATTTCTCACGTTCGGGAGAGGGAGGAAGGGCGGCAAGAAAGGCGAGGGCCTGTCGAATTCGTTCCTGTGCGGAAGAAACTTCAGTTCCGGTAACGGCTTCGATGGCTTTCAACTGGGCTTCTTCTCCGATGTGCGTGTAGTATTTGTCGGCGATTTCGGAATCGGTGCCGAGAATTGAGAGCAACACCGCTTTCGGAACTCCGGCTTCGGCGCAATGGCTGGCGAAAGTGTGCCT
>ERZ779895.3411-NODE-3411-length-12421-cov-5.248989_pt1 | contig 12421 bp, 10 predicted proteins | sample MGYA00511093_ERZ779895 | MGnify/ENA primary metagenome ERZ779895 (study PRJEB29588, sample SAMEA2142970) | human gut metagenome | biome: human gut; feature: human-associated habitat; material: faeces | place: Denmark | collected 2008/2010 ... | reverse complement strand
AGTATGTGGTCTGCAACGGCGACGAGGGCGACCCCGGCGCGTTTATGGACCGCTCCATCATGGAGGGCAATCCCCATTCCGTGCTGGAGGGCATGATGATCGCCGGCGTCGCCACCGGCGCGCACGAGGGCTATATCTACGTCCGGGCCGAGTATCCCCTGGCGGTGTCCCGGCTGAAAACCGCCATCGAAAAGGCCCAGGAGCTGGGCCTGCTGGGGGACGACATTCTGGGCAGCGGCTTCAATTTCCACCTCCATGTGAACCGCGGCGCAGGCGCCTTTGTCTGCGGCGAGGGCAGCGCCCTGACCTCCTCCATCGAGGGCAAGCGCGGTATGCCCCGGGTAAAGCCCCCCCGCACCATTGAGCACGGCCTGTGGGGCAAGCCCACGGTGCTCAACAACGTGGAGACCTTTGCCAACGTCCCCCTGATCATCCGCAACGGCGTGGACTGGTACCGGCACATCGGCACGGAAAAGAGCCCCGGCACCAAGGCCTTCGCCCTGACCGGCAATGTGGTGAACACCGGCCTGATCGAGGTGCCCATGGGCACCACCGTCCGGGAGGTCATCTTCGACATCGGCGGCGGCATCCCCGACGGCAAGAAGTTCAAGGCCGTGCAGATCGGCGGCCCCTCCGGCGGCTGCTGCTGCGCCAGCAGTGAGCCCCTGGACCTGCCCCTGGACTTCGACTCTCTGAAGAAGATCGGGGCTATGATCGGCTCCGGCGGCCTGGTGGTCATGGACGAGGACACCTGCATGGTGGAGACTGCCCGCTTCTTCATGAGCTTCACCCAGAACGAAAGCTGCGGCAAGTGCGTTCCCTGCCGGGAGGGCACCAAGCGCATGCTGGAGATCCTGGACCGCATCGTCGGCAACGAGGGCACCATGGAGGACCTGGAGCTGCTGGAGAATCTGTCCAATACCATCACCGAGACGGCTCTGTGCGGCCTGGGCCAGAGCGCCTGCAAGCCCGTCCAGAGCACCCTGCGCTATTTCCGGGACGAGTATCTGGCCCATGTGGTGGACCACCACTGTCCCATCTGCAACGGGCGCAAGCGCCATCTGGAGATCATTCCCGAGCTGTGCAAGGGCTGCGGCAAGTGCGCCAAGAACTGTCCCATGGACGCCATCTCCGGCCAGATCCGCATGCCCCACGTCATCGACACCACCAAGTGTATCCACTGCGGCGCTTGCTGGGGAGCCTGCCCCTTCGGCGCTATCGACGCCATTGAGGAGGAGGTATGACCATGGCCAAGGGAATCATGATCGTAGACGGCCAGCGGGTGCCGTTCGACGGGGAGAAGAACGTCCTCTCCGTTATCCGCAAGGCGGGCATCGACATGCCCACCTTCTGCTACTATTCCGAGCTGTCGGTCCACGGCGCGTGCCGCATGTGCATCGTGGAAAATGTTAAAACCGGTAAAATCGACGCATCCTGCTCCATGGAGCCCCGGGACGGGCTGGAGATCCGCACCAACACCGCCCGGCTGCTGCGGCACCGGCGGATGATCCTGGAGCTGATGCTGGCCTCCCACGACTGCAGCTGCACCACCTGCGCCAAAAGCGGCAACTGCCGCCTGCAGGCCCTGGCCCAGCGCTTCGGCGTCAGCCGGGTCCGGTTCCCGGACACCCGGGAGCGCTATGAGCAGGACAACACCAGTCTGGCCATTTTCCGGGACCCCAACAAATGCATTCTCTGCGGCGACTGCGTCCGGGTCTGCGAGGAGCTCCAGGGCCAGGGCATCCTGAACTATGCCCACCGGGGCAGCGAGCTGCAGGTCATGCCCGCCTTTGACCGGAAGCTGGCGGACACCAAGTGCGTGGGCTGCGGCCAGTGTGCCGCCGTGTGCACCACCGGCGCCATCACCGTGAAAAACCAGATCGGCCAGGCCTGGCAGGCCCTCCACGACCCGAAAAACCGGGTGGTGGTCCAGATCGCCCCCGCCGTGCGGGTGGCCCTGGGCGAGGAGTTCGGCCTGCCCGCCGGAGAAAACGTCATGGATCGGCTGGTAAAGGCCCTGAAGCTCATGGGCGTGGAGGAGGTGTACGACACCGACTTTGCCGCGGATATGACCACCATCAGCGAGTCCCAGGAGTTCCTGGAGCGGCTGAAGGCCGGCGGTCCCTTCCCCATGTTCACCAGCTGCTGCCCCGCCTGGGTGAAGTATCTGGAGCTCAACGACCCCAAGTATCTGCGGAATATCTCCTCCTGCAAGTCCCCTATGGAGATGTTTGCCGCCGTGCTGCGGGATAAGTATCAGGCAAAGGACGCCGCCGACGGACGGCGGACGTATCACATGGCCATCATGCCCTGCACCGCCAAGAAGATGGAGGCCGCCCGGGCGGAATTTACCCGGGACGGGCAGCCCGACGTGGATCTGGTCATCACCACCCGGGAGCTGGTGGACATGATCCGGGAGGCCGGTATTCAGCTGACGGAGCTGGAGCCTGAGGCCCCGGACCTGCCCTTCGGCCTGGGCTCCGGCGCGGCGGTGATCTACGGTGTCACCGGCGGCGTGGCAGAGGCCGTGGTGCGGTACTGTCTGCCGGACAAGAGCAACAACGCCCTTCAGGCCATCCGGGTCACGGACCTGCGGGGCGACGGAGCCATCCGTGAGGTAAACCTGACCGTGGAGGGCCAGGAGCTGCACATCGCCATCGTCAACGGCCTGTCCCACGCCAAGGAGCTGATCGCCGACGTGGAGGCCGGAAAGCGGTTTTATCACCTGGTAGAGGTCATGACCTGCCAGGGCGGCTGCGTAGGCGGTGCGGGCCAGCCCTATGGCCTGACGGCGGCGAAGAAGCGCCGCGGCGCGGGTCTGTACGAGGCGGACGCCCCCGCCATGTTCAAGGGGGCGGAGAAGAACCCCATTGTCACCCGCCTGCTGGACGAGTACGGCCATGAGCGCTGCCATGAGCTGCTCCACGTCCGCTACGGAGAATAACAAGCCATCACCAAAGCAGCCCCTCCGGCCAATCCGGAGGGGCTGAGCTTGTCAAAAATCCTTTTTGACAGGCGTTTCCCTGGACTTTCCCTGCAAAGCCTGGTATAGTAAGGAAAAAATCGAAGGGAGTCATGCACATGCACATCACCGTTTATCTTGGCGCCAGCCGGGGCAACGACCCGGAGCTGGAGCGCGCCGTCCGTGAGCTGGGCCGGTGGATCGGGACCAGCGGCAACGCCCTGGTCTACGGCGGGTCCAAAACCGGTCTTATGGGCCGCCTGGCCCGGAGCGTTCTGGAAGCAGGCGGCCAGGTCACCGGTGTGGAGCCGCAGTTTTTCATGGACGCAGGCTATCAGTACGACGGTCTGACCCGGCTCATCGTCACGGAGGACATGGCCCGGCGCAAGGCGAAAATGATCGAGCTGGGCGACGCCTTCATCGCCTTCCCCGGCGGCACCGGCACCCTGGAGGAGATTGCCGAGGTCATGTCCCAGGTGTCCCTGAAGCAGCTGAAGGCTCCCTGCATCCTGTACAACCTCAATGGGTATTATGACCATCTGAAGGCCCTGCTGGAGCACATGATCGAAAAGGACCTGTCCTCCCCGGACCGGCAGCAGGGCATCCATTTTGCCGCAGGTCTGGAGGAGATCCAGGAAATTCTGCGGCAGGCATAACGGTATAAAAGCGGACGGGGCAGAGCCTCGTCCGCTTCCTTTTTTCTTCCTCCCGGCCATTTTCCTGGTGACAATTGCGCTCCGATGCCGTATAATGCTTCCCATAGGGTCCCCATCCGGGGACAGGATAGGGAACAGAAGGGAGACAATACATGACAGATATCCAGATCGCCCAGCAGGCCGTGCCCCTGCCCATCGGCGACATTGCCGCCTCCTGCGGCATCGACCCCCAGTATGTGGAGCAGTACGGCCGCTGCAAGGCCAAGATCGACTACCGCCTGCTGCGGGAGCAGGCCCACCGGCCCGACGGCAAGCTCATCTTAGTCACCGCCATCACCCCCCCCCCCGCCGGCGAAGGCAAGACCACCACCACCGTGGGCCTGACGGACGGCCTGCGCAAAATCGGCAAAAACGCCGTAGCCGCCCTGCGGGAGCCGTCCCTGGGGCCGGTGTTCGGCGTCAAGGGCGGAGCCGCCGGCGGCGGCTATGCCCAGGTCATCCCCATGGAGGACATCAATCTTCACTTCACCGGCGATTTCCACGCCATCGGCGCGGCCAACAACCTGCTGGCCGCTCTGCTGGACAACCACATCCAGCAGGGCAACGCCCTGGGCATCGACGTCAAGCAGATCGTCTGGAAGCGCTGCGTGGACATGAACGACCGCCAGCTGCGCCACGTCATCGACGGCCTGGGCGGCAAAATGCAGGGGGTACCCCGGGAGGACGGGTTCGACATCACCGTGGCCAGCGAGGTCATGGCCGTGCTGTGCCTGGCCAGCGATATCCCGGATCTGAAGGCCCGGCTGGGCCGGATGATCGTGGCCTATACCTTTGACGGGCGGCCGGTGACGGCCCACGATCTCAAGGCGGAGGGGGCCATGACGGCCCTGCTGAAGGATGCGCTGAAGCCCAACCTGGTGCAGACCCTGGAGCACTCCCCTGCCCTGATCCACGGCGGGCCCTTTGCCAACATCGCCCACGGATGCAACAGCGTCACCGCCACCCGGATGGCCCTGAAATTGGGGGACTATGCCGTTACCGAGGCGGGCTTTGCCGCCGACCTGGGGGCGGAGAAGTTTTTCGACATCAAGTGCCGCCTGTCCGGCCTGCGGCCCTCCGCCGTGGTGATCGTGGCCACGGTCCGGGCCCTGAAATACCACGGCGATGTCCCCAAGGCGGAGCTGGGCCGGGAGGACCTGTCCGCCCTGGAAAAGGGCTTGCCCAACCTGCTGCACCATGTGAACACCATCCGCAATACCTTCCATCTGCCCTGCGTGGTGGCCATCAACGCCTTTCCCACGGATACGGCGGCGGAGCTGCGCCTGGTGGAGGACAAATGCCGCGCCCTGGGAGTCAATGCCGTGCTGTCTGAGGTGTGGGCCAAGGGCGGCGAGGGCGGACGTGCCCTGGCCCAGGAGGTGGTGCGCCTGTGCGATCAGCCCCAGCTGACCCCCTTCTCCTTTGCCTATCCCGACAACGCCTCCCTGGCCTATAAGCTCAACGCCATTGTGGGCCGGGTATACGGCGGCGCTCAGGCGGTGCTGACCCCCTCCGCCCAGAAGCAGCTCCAGCGCCTGACGGAGCTGGGCTTCGGCGACCTGCCGGTGTGCATGGCCAAAACACAGTATTCTCTGTCCGACGACCCCACCCTGCTGGGAGCTCCCACGGGCTTCACCGTCACCGTCCGCAGTCTGCGGGTCAGCGCCGGAGCCGGCTTCATCGTGGCCTATACCGGCGACATTATGACCATGCCCGGCCTGCCCCGGGTTCCGGCGGCGGAAAAGATCGACGTGGACGAAAACGGCGTCATCACCGGCCTGTTCTGATGAAAAACCGTCCTGCCCTATGGCAGGACGGTTTTTCCCGTCTGTTATTTCTCCTACTGTTATTTCACCTATCACGCGTTTTCCGCGATATACCGGGCCACATACACGCCGCTGGCACTGGCGTGGGACAGGGAGTGGGTCACGCCGCTGCCGTCGCCGATGACGAACAGCCCCGGGTAGCAGGTCTGGAGGTTGTTGTCCAGCTGCACCTCCATGTTATAGAACTTCACCTCCACGCCGTAGAGCAGGGTGTCGTCGTTGGCGGTGCCCGGGGCGATCTTATCCAGGGCATAGATCATCTCGATGATGCCGTCCAGGATGCGCTTGGGCATCACCAGGCTCAGGTCGCCGGGAGTAGCGGACAGGGTGGGGGTCACGAAGCTCTCCTCAATGCGCTTGGGGGTGGACCGCTGGCCCCGGATCAGGTCGCCGAACCGCTGGATGATCACGCCGCCGCCCAGCATATTGGACAGCCGCGCAATGCTCTCGCCGTAGCCGTTGGAGTCCTTGAAGGGCTCGGAGAAGTGCTTGGCCACCAGCAGGGCGAAGTTGGTATTCTCCGTATGCATGGCCGGGTCCTCATAGCTGTGGCCGTTGACGGTGACGATGCCGTTGGTGTTCTCGTTGACCACCGCGCCCTTGGGGTTCATGCAGAAGGTGCGCACCCGGTCCTGGAACTTCTCGGTGCGATAGACGATCTTGCTTTCATACAGCTCGTCGGTCAGGTGGGCGAACACCTCATAGGGCAGCTCCACCCGGACGCCGATGTCCACCCGGTTGGACTTAGTGGCAATGTCCAGCTCCCGGCACACCTGCTCCATCCACTTGCTGCCGCTGCGGCCCACGGAGATGACGCAGTAGCGGCCGTCGTAGCTGCCCTTGTCCGTCACCACCCGGTAGCCGCCGTCGGTGCGCTCCACGGACTGCACCGGCGTGTCGAAGTAGATGTCCATCCTGTCCTTCAGCCGGTTATACAGGTGCTCCAGCACCACCAGGTTCTTATCCGTGCCCAGGTGGCGCACGGAGGCGTCCAGCAGGTGCAGGTCGTTCTCCAGGCACAGCTTCTTGATGGGGGTTGCGCCGGTGGAGTACAGGTGGGTGCCCTGGCCGCCGTTTGCCACGTTGATTTCGTCCACATATTCCATCAGCTCCAGGGCCTGCTTTTTGCCGATGTGCTCGTGCAGGGTGCCGCCGAACTGGTTGGTGATGTTGTACTTGCCGTCGGAAAAAGCCCCGGCCCCGCCGAAGCCGTTCATAATGGCGCAGGTGGGGCACTTGATGCAGGACTTCACCTTGTCCCCGTCAATGGGACAGTGCCGCCGGCTCAGGGCATGTCCCGCCTCAAACAGGGCGATCTTCAGGTCCGGCCGTTTCTTCAGCAGCTCATAGGCGGAGTAGATTCCGCCGGGGCCTCCGCCCACGATCAGCACATCATACTGCATAGTCATTTCCTCCTGATTCACATAGTCATACATATATAGTATACCAGTTATTTTCCGCGGCAGCAAACAGATTTTGCTTATGGCAGGGTTTAGCTTCTCTGCACACGCAATAACTGCATTTGGCAAATCGCACTGTTTTTTTGATTAATTATGTTTGTAATTGACAAAAGCAAATATATATGCGATAATATTTTATATAATTATTGCAGAAAGGAGGATTTGTCGTTTACTTATATTTTCACTACTTCTGCGCGTGAAATTGAAATGGAGGTTATATATGAAAAAAAGATTATCTATTTTCCTAATTTTCGTACTTCTCTTTTCACTATCCTCTACAACTGTTGCCTCGGCTCTTCCGAACAAAAGTGAACTGCCCGGTCTCTATGCGGCCGAAGATGGTGATATGTTCATTTTACAATCCGAAGACCGAGATGCGACGATAATTACAAATGATACTCACCATTCCATGACAGTTTCAATTAAGTATTCTCATAATCCGGATATAGTGTACCAGTGGTATATTTCTGATTATCCAATGCCCTTTGAGCCATCTAGTTCCGCATTTTGGACGGACATTATTGCTTATGCGGAAGATCACATCAGTCAAGCGGAGGAAATCATTTTCGTCAGCAACACACCATCTGAAATGCATAATTCCATTCAGCCATTCAGTTCTGCGGGAGCAGATATTTATCCGCAACTCGTGAAGTACGTTGGCACATCGCCCTTTGAAGACATCATAAGGTATAGTACGACCATGGACGGAAATACTGTACGGGTTTATGAGGACATGAGGTTTGAAGTGCGCTTTTCACAGAATAAGAGTTGGTCGACTGCAGTATTTGTGTCAACTCTGATTACCTCTGTTTTGGGACTGATTGTGACAAATACTATTGTGCAAGCCATTTGTACTGCATTTAACGTCGTTGTAAGTGTGTATGCTTCCATTGCAGCCGGATCGATGAATTGTTATACCTGTACAGCAATATTTTCACGTTATGTTAATGTTAACAGTTCCGAGTATCCCTATAACATGACCATAAGAACGGTTTCATACGAGGCATATGAAGATGCCTCACCCTCTAGTACGAGAAGAGCAGAGATCGATAGCGGGTCCAGGACTACGAGTTATAACAAGAGTGAAAGTTACTATCAGAATTGCTATGCACAGGCACTGGATGGCTATAACGTTTACAAGAGCGTTGGCCCACGTTCCTAGGAGGTTGCCTATGTGGAGTCCTCTGCAAAAGTATACCGTCCAACAGTTCAGGCGGGGTATGCTTCTTCAATTGATCAACATTGTGCTTTGCACATTGTCCCTTATCTTCAATAATACCTACTTTCTCGTTGCGCTGGTGTTTACCTGCAACACGTGGTGGCTGCTACGCTGGCGCAGATACTGCGGCCTTCTTTTCCCGCTGCTGAGCTATCCCTTAGCCATGTATGCCACCGTGTCTCACAACGTCTTCCCGGCCATCCCCGCTGTTCTTGGGCTGAACGTCTGCTTTCTCATCTATTCTGCGATCATGCTTCTGCTGTTTCGATCTGAATTCAAGGATGAATCCGATCCGGCCTGAGCTATATGGGGTGCTTCCAGTGAATCCCGGCAGCCTTGCTGCCGGGATTTTTATTGCTATGCTCCCCCCGTTATGGTACAATAACCCCAAAACGTATAAGGAGGGGCTGTCTATGAGCCGCGCCGATGAAATATTTCAGCAGAACTGCCGGGACATCCTGGAAAACGGGGTGTGGGACACAGACCAGAACGTCCGCCCCCACTGGGAGGACGGTACTCCGGCCCACACGGTGAAGAAATTCGGCATCATCAACCGCTATGACCTGCGGCAGGAGTTTCCCATTCTCACCATCCGCCGCACCTATTTCAAAACCTGCATCGACGAGCTTCTGTGGATCTGGCAGCAGAAGTCCAACAACATCCACGACCTGCGGGGCCACATCTGGGACAGCTGGGCCGACGAAAACGGCTCCATCGGCAAGGCCTACGGCTATCAGCTGGGGGTGAAGCACCAGTATCCCGAGGGGGAGTTTGACCAGGTGGACCGGGTGCTGTACGACCTGCGCCACAACCCCGCCTCCCGCCGCATCCTCACCAATATCTATAACTTCCAGGACCTCCACGAGATGGCCCTGTATCCCTGCGCCTATTCCATGACCTTCAACGTCTCCGGCCGCACCCTCAACGCCATTCTGAACCAGCGGTCCCAGGATATGCTGACGGCCAACAACTGGAACGTGGTCCAGTACGCCGTCCTGGTCCACATGATGGCCCGGGCCTCCGGCCTGGAGGCCGGCGAGCTGGTCCACGTCATCGCCGATGCCCATATCTACGACCGCCATGTCCCTCTGGTGGAGGAGCTGCTGGAGCGGCAGGGCCGTCCGGCCCCCCGGCTGGTGGTGGACCCCGCCGTTACGGACTTCTACCAATTCACCCGGGACAGCTTCCGTCTGGAGGGCTACGAGCCCCTGCCCTTCGACGGAAAAATTCCCGTGGCCATCTGATTTTCCCCGCCCCACAGGCTTTTTTCTTGACCGAAAATGGCCTGTGGGGTATAATGGTCTCAACGCAAATTCGGAGGCGATGGGATGAAAAAAATTGTTCACAAGCCGGCCGCGCCGCTGTATGCGGCGGCGGCTGTATGGGTGCTGTATGCCCTGCTGTTCCCCCTGTATCGGGTGGGTCACTTCGTCATCGTGCTGGTGGCCTCCGCCGCGGTGTACGGCATCGCCCGCCTGTTCTGCAAGGATGTTGTGGAGGAGGTGCCGGAGGAGCCGAAAACCACCGGCAATCCGGAGCTGGACAAGATGGTATCCGAGGGCCAGAAGGCTCTGGAGGAAATGCGCCGCCTGAACGACAGCATCCAGGATGCGGCCATCAGTGCCCAGATCGACCGCCTGGAGCAGGTATCCGGCAAGATCTTCCGGCAGGTGCAGAAGGATCCCACTCAGCTGCCCCAGATCCGCAAATTCATGAGCTACTACCTGCCCACCACCCTGAAGCTGCTGCGCGCCTATGACGACATGAGTCATCAGGGGGTCCAGGGCGAGAACATCACCGGCACCATGGAACGGGTCCGGGGCATGATGGGCACCATCGTCACTGCCTTCGAGCGGCAGCTGGACAGTCTGTTCGGCGACCAGGCCCTGGATATCTCCACGGACATCACGGTGCTGGACAACATGATGGCCCGGGAAGGTCTCAGCGACGACCCCATTCACCGGACCCAGGCCCCGTCCGACGACAGCGGCCCCCAGGACGGCGGCATTCAATTGGAGCTTTAACATTTTTAATGATATAAGGAAGGACGATAACCATGACCGATAACATGACCCCCCAGCTGACCCTGGACCCCACCGCCGCTGCCGCTGCTGAGGCGGTGCCCACCCTGACCCTGACTCCCGAGGCTCCGGAGGCCCCCCAGATGGAGGAGGAAAAGAAGATCCAGCCCGTGGAGATGGACGACAAGCTGCTGACCGACCAGGAAAAGCAGGCCGTGGAGGAATTCTCCCGCAAGATCGACATCCGCGACACCAATATGATCCTCCAGTATGGCGCCGCCGCCCAGAAAAGCGTGGCAGGCTTCTCCGAAAACGCCCTGAACAGCGTCCGCAACAAGGATCTGGGCGAGATCGGCAAGGACCTGAGCCAGCTGGTGGTGGAGCTGAAGGGCTTCGGCCAGGACGAGGAAAAGAAGGGCCTGGCGGGCCTGTTCAAAAAAACCGGCAGCCGTCTGGAAACCATGAAGGCCCAGTACGGCAAGGTAGAGGCCAACGTGGACAAAATCGCCCAGTCTCTGGAGCAGCATCAGATCACCCTGCTGAAGGATGTGGCCATGTTTGACCAGATGTATGAGCTGAACCTGAAGTATTACAAGGAGCTGACCATGTACATTCTGGCCGGCAAGAAGCGCCTGGCCGAGGTCCGCTCCACCGAGCTGGAGGAGCTGCGCAGGAAGGCGGAGCAGACGGGTCTTGCCGAGGACGCCCAGGCATACAACGACCTGGTGAACCTGTGCAACCGCTTTGAAAAGAAGCTCCACGACCTGGAGCTGACCCGCATGGTGTCCGTGCAGATGGGGCCCCAGACCCGCCTCCTGCAAAACAATGACACCCAGATGATCGAGAAGATCCAGTCCTCCCTGGTGAACACCATCCCCCTGTGGAAGAGCCAGATGGTGCTGGCCCTGGGCATGGAGCACAGCCGTCAGGCCACTGCCGCCCAGAACGCCGTCACCGAGATGACCAACCAGCTGCTGCGCAAGAATGCCGACACCCTGAAGATGGGCACCATCGCCACCGCCAAGGAGGCCGAGCGCTCCATCGTGGATATCGAGACCCTGCAGCACACCAACCAGCAACTGATCTCCACCCTGGACGAGGTGATGAACATCCAGAAGGAGGGGGCCGAGAAGCGCAAGGCTGCCGAGGTGGAGCTGGGCCGCATCGAGGGCGAGCTGAAGCAGAAGCTGCTGGAGCTCCGGGGCTAAGCCCCGCTCCCCCCCCTTCGCGGAGCGCTGTTCTCCCTCCCTCTGTAGGGGCGGACGTCTCTGTCCGCCCGAATGCGCCCTGATGCAGGCAAGGTCCTGATTCGCCGGCCCCTGCGGGCCGTTTCCCCTCAATCTCCCTGGAAAGGACTGGTGCCGTCACCATGAAATTTTATCAAAAAAGGGGCTTTGCACTGGTGGTGCTGATCCTGGCCATCCTGGGCGCCAGCGTCTACGGCATCAGCAAAAAGCCCGCCTCCCTGCCGGAGGTATCGTACTCTAACTGGATCTGTGACCAGGCGGGCCTGCTGACCCAGGATGCCCGGCAGACCATCCAGGAATACAACACCGCCTGGAACGACAAATATTATGCCGTTGCAGCTGTGGCTTCCGTGGACAATATCCGCGGCTGGAAGCCCGAGGACTACGCCCGGGAGCTGGGGGCCAAGTGGGGTCTGGGAGCCAACGACATGCTCCTGCTGCTGGTAAAGGGCGGCGATTGGTACGTTGCCTGCGGCGACGACTTAGCCGACCAAATGACCGACACCCAGCAGACCAAGCTGAAAACCGCCCTGGACACTCCCTACTACGCCGGGGATTATTCCCAGGCAGCGGTGGATTTCTTCCGCCAGTCCGACGTGGTCCTGGCCCAGACCCTGGGCCAGAGCAGCTCCCACCAGCAGCCTGCTCAGAAACGGGAGTGGCAGCAGCCCTCTGCCGCCTCCGGTGTCAGCGTGTCCGGCGTGGTCCTGCTGATCGTGGGGATTTTTGTGATCTGGTCCCTGCTGGACCGCATGCGCTATAACCGCTACCGCCGCCGTCCGGTGGTGGCAGGCGGCCCGGTGTACTATCCCATTTTCTGGGGCCGTCGGCCCCGGGCGAAAAATGCCTCGGCTTTTTCAGCGAAATAAACGTTATTCTCCGCCTGTGTTGCTATGAGACGGTTTCCTCTGATTTTCAGCGCGGTACCGTCCGCCGGCTCCGGCGCCCGAAACACTGCTTCCGCCCCCTGCTGAAGATAAAGTCCGGCTCC
>ERZ779895.3406-NODE-3406-length-12436-cov-3.073500_pt1 | contig 12436 bp, 15 predicted proteins | sample MGYA00511093_ERZ779895 | MGnify/ENA primary metagenome ERZ779895 (study PRJEB29588, sample SAMEA2142970) | human gut metagenome | biome: human gut; feature: human-associated habitat; material: faeces | place: Denmark | collected 2008/2010 ... | reverse complement strand
AGAATCGTGATGATCGCTATCACTACGAGCAGTTCAATAAGAGTGAAATTCCATCTCTTTCCCATGATTATCTTCCTTTTTCTGTTATGTTAGGAGATTTATTACCGAAACGCTTCATTGTGAAAAGCCTTCGGGATAATCATCTCCGGTGATCCCTGGCCGACCGCCATTCCCCAATAGATCTCTTTTTCGCATTTGACGGGTTCCAGTGCGATAATCAGCGTATGGCGGCCGGGACTCAATCGAACAAAGCGTTTATACTGGTTCAGCGGCGCGCCGAAAAGGGTCGGGCTGAAGATCAGCATCCGTTCCAGGCAGGCAAACTGCCCGTCTCCGGGCCGCGGGGCATCGGTCATGGTCCGCTGGCGTCCGAAAAGCATATCGCGGTCATCATGAAGCTCCTGTTGTTCCTGATCGAGATAGACCTGGTTCGAGGTCGGAGAATTGAACATGATCGTGTATTCGCCTTCCCGTTCGATATTGAAACGGAATCGCAGCACAACCTGACCGCCGTCTCCCCGGTACTCCTCCGGGACTTCCAGCCTGCCGTTGATCGGCAGAAACTGTCTCGTTTCCCACGACAGTTCGGCGGGACACACGCGGTACCAGGCAAGATTGTGCTGAAACGCCACCTCTCCCGCAATCCTGTACGCGTCGAAATCCGGCGCTTCCGCCGCGCTCCGCGCCGCCGGTGCGGAAATGCGCCGGCGCAGTTCGCCGATCTGCCCGGAAAATTCCTGGATTGTATCGGCGCATGCGATTCCGCTGATCGCGGAGGAGCGCACCACCATTTTATCTCCGACGGGAGCCAGCCATTCGTCTGAAATGCAGTCGGGCTTGAGCAAACCGAGGAGTGCGCCGGCGGTTGCGGCCGTGCAATCGGTATCCATGCCGCAATTCACCGCGGTGCAGATCGTCCTGCCGAAATCGCCGTTTCCGGCAAGCAGCGCCAGAACGGTGAACGGCACATTGATGCGTACATCGCTCTTACATTCATTGGCGAACCGCTCGAAAAGCGCATTGCGGGCCGTGACCCAGTCCCGGGACTGATCCCACAACTCGACAGCCGCGGAAATTCCCTGAGCCAGAATGCTCTCCGCGGGAATATGCTCCAATCCCGCCCGAATCAATACCCGGACATCCGATTCGCGGAAAGCCAGCGCTTCCATGACGGCAAAGAAAACTTCCGCCCATACACCGTCGCCGTCGTGATCGATACAGGCGTCTTCATAGGCCCATGCCGCGGCCCGTTCCGCATCGCCGGGAGCGAGGCAGGCCCAGAGTTCGCTGCGGATCGCCGCTCCCATTCCGCAGGTGAAATGATTGTCGAAGCTGCCGGAAAACGGGGGGCGGATTCCCAGCGAAAGATTGCGCATCGCCACGGCGTATTCGTCGACATGGAAATTCATATGCTTTTCCCAGATCCCCGCAAGCACTTCCCGGTCCGCCGCCGGTTTTTCCATTTTCAGGAGGGCGGCGACGTACATCGCCTGAAGCTCAAGGTCGTCGTTGGGCATGGCCTCCTGCGGCACCGGATCGTAAAAGGTGAGATGATTGATCTGCGGGAATCCCTCATAGGGACCGCCCAGAGTCCCGCCGATATTCTTTCCGTGCCAGCAGGCCATCAATTTTTGTTGATAGAGTTCTTCGTTCATCGCTTGCATAACCTCCAGATTTGAACCATATTTATTATACCACAGAAGCAATGTGCATCAAATGTCAAATCAAAGCGAAATATGGAAAATAGTATCAAAAAGCGAATTCCGGAATATCCGCAGATTCTAAGTTCCAGCATAGTTTTCGGGCATTTCATAATGAAATCCGACCGAAAATGGAGCAAACTTCTGCTTGACCGCCCCGGAATTCTGCTTTCTGTCCGAGGAGAGGGAGAAATCTTCTACCGGAACGACATTCTGGAGATCAACCCCGGCGAGGCGGTCGTATATTCCGCGCTCCCCAAGCATCTGTTCCATGCGGTCAGCGAGTGGGAGTGCTACTGGTGCCATTTGCCGGAGGAGTTCCTGGCCGAATTAACCTCCTGCCCGGAGAACACCCATGTGCCCGGAGTATGGCTCGTCCATTTCGGCCAACAGTCCCGCGAAAGGATTCTGGCGGAATTCCGGGAATGTTATCTGCTGTATCTGGAGTCGAAGGAGCAATTCGCGCCGGGTATCTCCGGGCTGTTGAAGGTCATATTGCGGCGCATGGTAAATGAGCTCAATATTTCGGAAAGGGAAAACGCGCTGTCACAGGTTTTCGAGCCGCTGCTCCAGGAGCTGAATCCGCCCTGGAAAAAATTGAATCTGACTGAACTGGCCCGGATGTGCAAAATGTCCAGAGCGACTTTTTTCCGGCATTTCAGGGAATTTTACGGCTGCACGCCGATCCAATATCGGGATAATATCCTGATCTTTCATGCGAAACACCTTCTGGTTTATTCCGCCCTGAGGATCACGGAAATTTCCGATCGGATGGGATTTCCGGATCAATTTTATTTCTGTAAGTTCTTCCGGGCCAAAACCGGATGCTCTCCAAGCCGGTTCCGGATGCAGATGCGGAATATGAAAACCGCTTTCGGCTGCGACGATGAAGAGTAGAAAAGAGCAGCGCTCCCTTTGAAGTCGCCCGGGGATATGACCGGAAACGCAACCAACAGCAGAAAAAATTCTAATCACATATGATAAATATCAAAACCTAGAATCATCCGGTTTTAGTTTTGTTTCAAGGTCCAAATTATCTATATTTGGATTTGAATAATTTATATAAAATTGTCGCTATTATCCAACCAAAAATAAAATTAGTACAAAAAGATAACAATAGTACAATTATGATCCCTGTAGTCGATTTTCCCCTAATAATTTCTACGCCCACCATGCCAATTAACGTAAATAATAAATGTGCAATTGCTATTAAGATATTTAGCTCAGGAATGAAAAATGAAATTATTGCATAACCTATTGCACATGCAGCAATAATACATGTACGTAACGAATTTTCAGACATGATATTATTCGCCATCATTTAAGAAAAAACACCTACACCGTCTATCTGCAGCAGAACTTTTAAGATATGATTTAAAACTCTTTAGTTTTGACCGTGAAATTCTTGCTTTCAACCTTCCCGTAAATCCGGTATCCGGCCCGGGCGATGGGCTGCTTATCGGAGTTTGCGCCGACACTGAATACCGGCGGATCGTCATTTCTCATGCTTGCCATTGCCTCATCCTCCCATTTTTGTCAATTGCATTCCGAGATTTCAAAGCAGCCGAATTGTCCCGACTTAACCCCAAAAACGGAAGAACCTTCTCCGGACGACCATTCGGGAACGGCATTTCCTCCGTTACATACGCAGATTGCGGCGCTCCCGCTTCCGGTGAGGAGCTGAAGTCTGGTATCTTTCGCATAAATGAGGCCCGCATTGTTTGCCGCCGATTTGAGCTTGACCCCTTCGCTGTTTTTGGAAAATTCCATGACTTCCGCTAAACTCTCTTCCGCTTCGAAATTGATCGACAATTTCAAAGTCGGCGCATCGAGCGGTTCTTCCGGAGGCTCCACTTTGATGGTGAAGTTATCGCTCCGGACATCGTTCATCAGCGGATACGCCACATCGACTTTAACCGTCAAATTCTTTTCACCGGCACTCCGTGCGGAACCTTCCGCCTTTGCAGCAGAAGCCGATTTCCGGTAACCTTTTATCATGGCCTGCCTCCTGTGTTTAACGTCATTCAAACTATATCATTGCAAAGCAAGTACAAAAAGCTTCACTGCAAAATTCCTATGGGGCATTGGCTGTATTATTCAAGATTGAATCCCTTGACACGCAATATTATGCCATCTAGTCCCAGCGATACAGTTAATACATCATTACAATCCGAGCAAATATAACGATAAGTAAGCATATCATCTGATGCAGGTTTTCCCAAATATTTTTCTAACCATTCACGTTTATGAACGGTTATTAATTGTGAACGCTGAATATATTCACCCAAACGCAATAAATCAGAGCTCTTTTTGTTTTTTTTATACTGTTGAGATATTGTGCTAAGATTATTTTTCAGATAATAATCATAACACCATTTTAGTTCCTCATCATCGGACTTTTGACTCCATTCTTTCAGTTGTTGAACAGCAGAGTCGCTTTCTCCGACCAAAGCAAAATCCAAAATCAGTGTAGCCAATGCAACATTAGGCAACCCTTGAAATTTCAGAGAATCTTCCTTGGGTTCTGAGACTTCTCGAAGGATCGGAAGCAGGACAATCATTGTTAATTGCGGATTACGATACAACTCCCTTCGAGCATCTTCAGCATATGACGTTCCCCATTCACGGTCAGCCGTTCCCTGTTTGGAACAATAAATGGAAAATGCTTTGAAAATTCGACCCGCTGATGTTTCATATATACCCTTTGCATTCATAATTTCCATTCGCAAATATGGATCAGCGTTCTGCCGATATTTTGTTATTTTGGCAATCATTTCCCGCTGAGCCTTTTCAAAGGTGTCATCGAATGCAGCGATATCCGAAGCATAAAGACAAATGAAGACGATAAAAAATTTTATTAAGTTCATTTTCAGAATCCTTTTGCCGGTGTATAAGGATACCAATCAAATTTAAAATCAATATCATCACCACAAACTTTCCCGCAACTATTGCAATGCCTCCGAGATTCTTCGGCCCAGTGTTTTACGTCATTCAAACTATGTTTTTCTCATACTACCCAGTTTGTATTGTTCATGAAAATTCCGGTTATTTCCGATAACTCAACTGATAAAGGCTCATCCACAATTTGTTATTTCATTGAATCCGGCCAGGAATAGACAATTCTTAATGATCCTGTCTCTGGAAACTTATATATATCTGCATTTATTCGTAATGGAGAAATTTCCAAATTCCCTTGTGCATCAACGAGTAATTTCAAAAAATTGTCTAAATATAATTGATGGTTCTTTCCATCTGCAATAATAATAAATTTCCCATGTTGATAATAATTCGGTTTTGCTTTTCCTGCCTTTTGAGCTTCTTTTTCATTGGCAGCTATCCAAAAATGCACAATCAATTCTTTGGGATTTTCTTTCCAATCAAAATATGGGCTGCGGAAAACACCGTTTTCAACTAAAGAAAACTCCTCTCCACTAAAATCAATCTTTTTAGTCCATTCAGCCATTTCCGCCCATGTGATTTCTGAATCGTTGAAAGTCACAATTTCCCCGAAATCATCCAGCGAAAAGAAAAATTTTCCCAATGAACAACCATCTGTAATTTTTGTAATTCCAGATACCTCAGAAGTTGAACTTTTACAACCACCTCCTGCAATTGCCAGAAGAGTAAAAACGGTAAAAAATTTTATTAAGTTCATTTTCAAAGTCCTTTTGCCGGTGCTTAAAATTCGGAGCCTCTTTTCCCAATGCCGCCCCTTTGTTGCGAACTTATCTTCGCACATTACTTGCCATTATTCTTCCGACAAATCCCCCGGTCGTTTCCGATACCTTAAATTGCTGGAATATACCATTTTCCTTATCGGTTATTACAATGACCTCATCACCGTCGTCAGCAGAAAGAAAATAACTATGTTTCCCTTGTTTTTTAATGCCTGAATGCTCAAGCCATTCTGGTGGTATGTCAAGAAGATTACTGACAATAGTGCCTCCGGGCTCTGCATATTTATGAAATTCTGTATTTGTTCTTATTTGCTCTATTGCTTTTGAATCAACCTTTCCGCATATAGTTAGAAACTTACTTGCAAAGATATCCGAGTTGTAAGTATAATAACATTTGGACTGAAACAGAGAAGTGAGTTTCAAGCTCTTAGTCCACGAAAAAGCCGTTGAAATATCCTCCGTGTATCCGGATTTTCTTTGTGGATAAGCCATAATAATGACTGCCAGCAGGAAAACAATAATGGCTCCCGAGAGTATGAGTATTTTATTTTTTATTTTCATATAGAGTATCATTGCTTCTGCGAAGCATATCAAATTCAAATACAATATCATCTTCTGACATCATTATCCCATCCTTCCCGCAGGATCTTACAACTAAAATCAAATCATCTCCATTTTTTTTCAGCATTATGTTATATGGTCTTTTCCAAACATCCAACAGTTCCCCTGTTTGTTTATCTTGCTCAACATTACTTAATTTGAGCGGGGGCAGTTCAAGCGGTATATCGTTCCAATTCAGCGAATCGCAGTAGGCCAAATAACTGATTGCAACATATTGTGTCATACTTTTTGCCGAAATATCTTTAATTTTACTATTGAATGAACTAATAAATAGATACAATAAATAACAGAAAATTATAGCAGATATGGCCGATGCATAATAAACTAATATTCTTTTTCTTTTAGTCATACTCACCATTCATTACTTTATGTCGACAAAGGTACAATGCTGTGTCATAAGGAATAAGTGGAGATTTCTTTATTGTCTCATTGATACAGTTACGCACTTTATCATTATCTCCGGCGTACAATTCGGGAACAGGAACAGAGATCGGACTGAATCCCTCAAGACAGCATCCGGATATTTTATAGTAAACATCTGTCTGGCAATTAGAACGTAAAGTACCAAATTCAGATGGTGTTGTCTTGGCTGCAACAAGACAATCGTGAATATTATCATCGGATACGCATTGACATATGCTCTTTTTGGCTGCTCCCCAACGCAATATTCCATCTTCTTTTGCAGACAATTCAGTCATCTTATAATTTTCAGCAGTCAGGGGAGTAGAGGTCATCCGCTCTGCCGCCCCTCCGGCTCCAACAATAATCATATAATGTTTTCCATTGATATTTTGGACGATATCAGTATGACTGATATTGGCTTTTCGGAGAGTCGCAGAAATGCAATCATCTCCTCGAACTTCACTTGCAGCAACATAAAATCTACTTTTTCGTAATCCAATTAAATCCCAGTGATTTATGATATCGTTATTGACCATGTTGTAAAGATTTTTTTCACTCATTTCAGTAGTCAAATCTCGTTTGATCCATCTTCCGATCTTCGGATCATAGTACCGATAGTTGTAGTAGACCAACCCGGTTTCCGTATCAAAAAATTCGCTGCTGAAACGGAAGGGATTTGACTCTGCGGCCGTACCGTTGGCACTCAACGTCTGGCCGAAAGGATCGTACATGTATGTTGCCGCACGGGTCCCGGTGCCATCAAAGAGACCGGTCACGTTCTTATTGCCGTCCGTGAGATAGTAATACACGGCAGATCCAGCGGTCATGCAGAGCGGCACATCAAGGCCGACCGGCTGCCAGACAAAGGTTTTCAACAGAGCATCACTGTTCATTCCATCGTATACCGCAATCAGCTTATAGCCATTGTAGAGATACTTTTCGTGTTTGACCAGAGTGTCGCCGTCGTAGACCTTTTTGAACATTCGGCGTCCTTGATAGTCATAGGCGAATTCGAGCTTTGCGGTTCCCTTTTCGGCTTTCACCAGCCGATTTTCGCTGTTCCAGGTATAGGTCCATCCGGCATTGGTCAGCATATTGCCATCGGCATCGTAGGCAGGTGTATCCTCATTTACCGCCGTATACTGATTCAGCAGATTTGCTGTATAATTTACCACCGCGCTATCTTCGGAGGCCGTCGTTCGGTTGCCGATTCCGTCGTAGGCGTAGGTCATCGCATTCAACCCGGTTTCTCCCGATTTCCGGGTTGCCGTCAAAAGTTGGCTCTTGTTATCATATCCGTAAGTCCAGATGCTGTCGTCGACCAGCTCCGCAGTAATACGGCGACTGTCGTCGTCAAGCGTATACGAAATCTCCGGCACATCATCGACGGAAACGCCGCTCAGACGGTCCAGCGCGTCATAGTTGTCGTTAAACGTCAGGAACGGGGCGTCTTCCCCGATCTGCCAGTTGCGCGAAGCGATCTGCCCGGTTCCGGAGCGATAGGAATAAACTACTGCCGCCCCTCCGCAAATCACCTTTTCGATTCTCCCATTGGTTCCATAACTCAGCGTATACAGAGCAACACCGTCGAGCGTCAACCCGATCAGGCGCCGATATTCGTCATAACTCCGCGTCAGGGTGTGACTCCCGGCGGTTTCCGTAAGTACATTCCCGAATTCATCGCGGGTAAAGGTGTAACTGCCGTTTGCATCCGTCACCGACAAAATGTTTCCGGACTGGTCATAGGAAAAGCTCCTCGAAATATCGTTTCCTGATGAAAATCCGGTCTGTTCACCGGCTTGATTGTAACTGTACCGTTGTTCGATTCCCCGAACATTCGTATAGGTCGACAATTTGCCGTCGCCGCGATAAGTATACTGCTCGCTCCGGTTATCTGGATAGGTGCGGCGCGTCATTCGTCCGCGCGAATCATAGGCGTAGGTTGTAATCTCCGGCGTATCTTCATTCTGATAGGTGGTCAGGGTCAAAGTACGTCCCTGAGAGTCATATGTGTAATGCTGCGTGTAAACTCCGCCGCTGACCGTTTCCACTTCCCCGCGCGAAGTATAGCTCCAGTTGGTGACGATTCCCTCCGGCGTGGTTTCGGTGAGTTTGCGCCCCAAGGCATCATAGGTGAACGCTGTGGTCAGCGATTTTCCGCCCGCCGTTCTCGTGACGGAGATTTCACGCCCGGCGTCATCAAGCACGGAACGTTCACTCGTCGTCACTCCTCCCGATTCCCGGTCGCTGCCGATTTCCCGATTGAATTGATCGTGGAAATACGAGACTTCTCCGAAAACACTGTCGGTCTCCGAGATACGCAATCCCTCGTCATAACTGGACACACGGGTCGTTCCATCATAATTCACGACAGTTTCGATTTCTTCTCCGTCATTTTCACCGTTGGCGCGGATTGTTCTTGTCGTTCTGCCGCTGGCCGTCACCCAAGTTTTTTTCCCGTCGCGGCTGCGGCGGTTGATCGACTGCAATTTTTTTACTCCGTTGACATATTGGAAGATCTTTTGCACTTGTACAACGGTATCGTCATAGAGTTCATAACCGTTTTCATATTCAGTCACAAGATCGACCGCAAGATCAATCCCGTCTGAATCATTCCGCTTGATCGCCTGCCGTTTCATCTCGCTGCTGGATGAATCATACTCATGGCAAGGTCCAGAAAATGATTCCACAGAACCGGTACACTGCTGCCAAATGATGCTCCGGTTGAATAAACATCTTCTCCATTGCTGGTAAAACGGCCGGGAACCACCAGAAATCCTTTGTCCCCCATTGATAACCGGTGGAGTGAATGGATCATCTTCAGAAAGCTTCATCTGATTCGGATCGAAAAACATATCAAGAGCGCCAATAATAGCCCCCCGAAGCACATCCATATCTGCGGCAGTTAATGAATCGCCGCTCATTTTGGAGGTAAGATCATCACCAAATCCACGTTTCCGGCACTGTTCAATCAGTTCATTGCAAGCATCGATATATTCCGCATTTTCCGGCGGCGGCTCAGCAATCTGCATGAATCCCATGATACAACTCCCTTGCGTATGAAAAACAGATTTACGCTTCTTTGCATTCGGCAGCTTCGAACCATTGCCAGGAGCCGCCTTCTGAACTGAGAATGTGCGGTTTTTCTCCATCCGGGGCGAGTTTCCACTCCGGTTCGCCGTTGCAGAGAACAAGGACCGCTGAACGTTCGGGGAATGAAAGGACTTTCCAGCGTCCATCGCTCCTGGTACAGAGCAGCCCGCTGATATTTTCCTTTACACGCAGGGAGTGTCGGCCGGGGTCTCGTTCGGTCGGAGGTACAAAATAGAAGACATCACTGAGTGTGGAATCAGTCTTCAGGTTCAAACTGAGATCGGTTTGATAACCGGCCGGAGTGACGGTAAGGGAGTTGTCGTCACATTCCAGAGTGTTGACGAGTGAGTATTCGAGCACTTCATCGAAGCCCGCTCCTTCCCCCGTTTCGGAACGCAGTGGCTTGTCTTTCATCGTCCTCGTCTCCTATAATATCGGAAATTCCAATCGGGAAAAAATACGAAACGGAAAACTCTGTGATTCAAAGCCCTACAACCATTATAACGTGTAAATCAACAAAAAACAAACACTTTTTTTGATTTATTCTGAAAAAATATTCATCTGATAAATATTTTTTCTGTTATAAGTTTTTTGATGTTTTTCTTCGAAATAAAAAGAAGGATTGTATTTGTTACCTGCTTTGTGAGCTCAATTCAAAACATGATAAAAACATGTTCCGCAATCTGGAAGGCATCCCCAAAATGCCGTCTGTTTCATCAAGACGGCATTTTTTTGATGATGTCGATTATTTTGCCTGTGGCAATTCCTGCCACTGAGTCGTGTACCTTGGAGAGAGCAATTGCCGCTTCATGCGCCAGCTCTGTTCAAGCCTCTGAACAAACAGCCGGACTCGGTCTCTGCCGAGTTTGGCATTAATGGCGTCAATTGCCTGGTATAATTTATCTGATTGATACGGGATGGCTGGCGCAAAGAGATCGAGCTGGTCCGCTTTTGCATCGGCAAGCCCGAAAAGAAGCACCCCAACCTTTCGATAGCGTTTACCTTCTTCAAAAAGGCGTGGTATTGCCGTATTGCGACAGTGGACAGTTATGACGTAACGATTACCGGGCCAAATTCCACGATGGTTTCAGGTCAATTATCGACGAAATTGACCGGGCGCTATATTGAATTCCCGATTTATCCGCTGTCATTGCGGGAGTTCCGGGACTTCTTCCCCGAGTTTTCCGATAACGAAAAACTTTTTGACAATTATTTGCAATATGGCGGATTGCCCGGCCTGCGCATTCTGAATAAACTCCGTGATGAAACCGTGCTGCCGTTTCTGCGCAGCATTCATGATACACTGGATTGGTGGATTCGCAGTTGTTTTATACAGCATATCGCTTTGACCTTAAAGGCAAAAGGCAGCTTGAAATCAACAACAAGTATTATGCTGCCGACCTCGGCTTGCGTCATTCGCAGATCGGTTACAGAAGCAGCGATATCTCTTATTTGCTGGAGAATCTTGTCTATTTGGAGCAGCTTCGCCGTTATGATCAGGTATACACCGGTGAAATGGGCAAATGGAAGTTGATTTTGTTGCGCTGAAAAATGCCAAGCCACATTATTATCAGGTTACAATGAATCTGGCCGAGCCTGCCGTAATAGAACGGGAGACTCGTTCTCTATTGGCCATTCAGGATAATTTCCCTAAAACAATCATCACGTATGACAAAATTCACGGCGACGGCATTGCCGGAATTGAGGTGGTGAATCTTATTGATTTTCTGTTGGAAGCATATTAAAATTATAATTTGTAAGGATATGCCTCGAACAATGTAACCGCCCTGCCAATGGCTTTTGAAACAATTCCGATGTACAAACACACTGCTATTTCCCCGGAAGGGTGGAGTGTTCATTTTACACTGGTTGTTTGTAAACCAGCAGGAACGGAGAGTCACAATTCAAACAGTTCGCCTCGTACACTGATATTGTTCAGTGTGTCAGTCGTGAGCAACCCGCAATTCATCTCGTTTCGCAACGATGGGAACTTCGACACGGCAATCGTACGGAATTCTTCCAGTATAGCCGTATTTGCCCGGCTTCCAACCGGTTCCCGGATGGCAGGATTTCCCTTGATATGGTTGATTATCGCTATTTCCGTAACTTCAAGAACGGAAATTTTTCTGCTGTTTTCGGTAATTTTTGTAACGAAGGTTAGATGCAGAAATACGAAGAACAATGTATCGATACCGTATTGTCAGCCTAAACAGTTATTATTAACACATTACTTCTATCTCCTTGTTCAAGAATAATTTTTTTCAACAAGACTTACCAGAAATTCTATGTTGCTTACAGTTCCGCCTCCTTGAGTTTCAGGCTACAGGAAGGAGCGGCAATCATTTCTTCAACGATTTCGGAAGGGTGAATTCGTTCATTTTCCGTTTCTTTTTCATCCAGATTTCCTGTTTCAACTGAAACCATTTTTCATTTCTTGAGCGTAGATCGCTATTTTTTTCTTTTTTTGCGAAGTTGCTGTTGAATTACAGTTGCTCTAATGATTACATTGATTGACAAAGGAACAGATTTCAGTTCCGATCCCTGAAAAACGGAGGCATGACAATGAAAAGAAAATTCTTTTCGGGACTCGCACTTGCGCTGGCGCTGTTCACGATATCCGGCTGCAATGCGGAGGAGCCGGTGAACATTACGCCCAGCTCGAAAAAAATCCTGATTGCCGTGTTTTCCTATACCGGCAATACGCGGCAGGCGGCGCAGGCGATCCAGCGGAAAACAGGCGGGACGCTGATCGAAATCGAACCGGAAACGCCGTATTCCAAAGACTATCAGGCAGTGGTGAAACAGGGCAAGGAGGAGGTCGATTCCGGCTTTCTGCCGAAGCTGAAAACGAAAGCGGCAAACATCCGCGACTACGATGTGATCTTCGTCGGCTCGCCGATCTGGTGGTACACGATTGCGCCGCCGGTGGCATCCTTTCTGCAC